>ENA-UOIZ01001876-UOIZ01001876.1-human-gut-metagenome-genome-assembly--contig:-P88-NODE-1876-length-16029-cov-27.293727_pt1 | contig 16029 bp, 10 predicted proteins | sample MGYA00242336_ERZ723883 | MGnify/ENA metagenome assembly ERZ723883 | reverse complement strand
AGCCCGCTGCACGTATCGGGTAATTATTTCTTCTGCTCCCTGAGCAGGTCGCGGATTTCCGTCAGCAGCAACTCCTCCTTCGTGGGTGCGGGTTCGGGAGCAGGCGCCGGAGCGGCGGCCTCTTCCTTTTTCCGCATCAGCCGGTTCATCAGCTTGACCATCAGGAAGACGCAGAATGCCAGAATCGTGAAGTCGATGCACTGCTGGATGAAGGCGCCGTAATTCCAGTAAACGGGCTCGGCAGCCGCCTTTGCAGCGGCTTCGCCGCCGCCCGTCACGACGTCGCCGACGGCATGCACGGCACTCGAAGTCATGTCCCGGAACTTCGAAATATCGAGCCGCAGCTGCGAAAAATCGGTATTGCCGATCAGCGCCCCGATCGGCGGCATCAGGATGTCGTTCACCAACGACGAGACGATTTTGCCGAATGCACCGCCGATGATCACACCGACGGCCATGTCCATCACATTCCCCTTGAGGGCGAACTCCTTGAATTCTTTTAGAAATGCCATAAGTCTAAGGTTTAATTATTTGATGGTACAAATATACTGTTTTATAATAAAACCGCACGAAAAAGGGCAACCGACATACAGCCAGCTGCCCATTCTTCGGACGAATGTGCCGATGGGGATCATCCGATCTCGACCAGTACGGCGTCGGTCGCCACGTTCTCGCCGGGCTGCACCAGCACCTGCTTCACCGTGCCGGCATAATCGGTCGTCACGGCATTCTCCATCTTCATGGCCTCCAGGATTGCGATCTCGTCGCCGGCCTTGACCGTATCGCCCACCTTGACCTTCAGCTCGATGATACGCCCGGGCAGCGGCGCCGTCACGGCATTGCCCGTGATGACGACCTTCTTCACCTCTTCGGCCTTCTTCTCCTCGGCCTTGGGCTCGGCGGGTTTGGCCGCGGCGTAAGCCTTGACCTTCATGTCCGTGAGGAATGTCTTGGCGACCATCGGGAACAGCTCGAGCAGCAGCACTTCCTTCTCGTTGGCGGCGAGCTTCACGCCTCCGGCCTCGGGAAGTTCGGGGTTGGGCTGCATCTGGTATTTCGACGTATCGTAGGGCGTCTCCTCACGCACGCCGCAAATCTTGAAGCGGAATTCGGGGTCGATCTTCACGGGCGTGTGTCCGTACTCGCCCTTGACCAGGCCGACGAACTGCGAGCTCTTGTTGGTGTACATCGGACGCCCGGCCTTCTCGTCGAGGGCGCAGTTGACGGCCTGCGCACCGACGATCTGCGAGGTCGGGGTCACCAGCGGCGGCAGGCCTGCGGCCAGGCGCACCGAGGGGATCAGCTCCATGGCGCGCGGCAGGATGTCCTCGGCCTTGAGCTGCTTGAGCTGGGCGACCATGTTCGAGTACATGCCGCCGGGGATCTCGGCCTTTTGCACCAGTTCGTTGGGAGCCGGGAACCCGAAATAGGCCTCGATCTTGCGGCAGGCGTCGATCGTAGCGTCCTCATCGTCGGCTTTGGCGGCCGCAATAGCCTTGTCGAACAGGGCGTCGATCTCGGCGGGCAGCTTGTCGGTCAGCGGGTTGAACGCCTTGGGCTCGGATTTGTCCGCGCCGAATACCGACTGGTTGAGCTCCTTGCGGATCTCGCGCAGCTGGGTATTGATCTTGGCCACGGCCTCCATGTTCACACCGGTATCAACGCCGAGCTTCTTGCAGAAGACGTGTACCAGCTCGATGGCCGGGGCACCCGTGCCTTCGGCGAAATACCAGCAGTTGGTATCGACGATGTCGACGCCGGCCACGATGGCCGCGAGCATCGAAGCCAGGCCGTAGCCGGGGGTACAGTGGGTATGGAAATCGACCGGAATCGAGATGTTCTTCTTGAACAGCTTGACCAGCGTGGCGACACGGCGCGGCGGGATCAGGCCCGACATGTCCTTGATGGTGATCATGTCGGCGCCCAGTGCGGCCATCTGTTTGGCCTTGTCGAGGAAATAGGCATCCGTGAAGACGGGCTGCGGCCGCTTCTTGCCCATCAGGCGCTGCATGAAGGAGGGTTCGGGATATTTCGGGTCGACCGTATAACATACGGCGCAGTCGGCGATGCCGCCGTACTGCTTGACGTATTTGATCGTCGATTTCACGTTGTCCACGTCGTTCAGGGCATCGAAGATACGCATGATGCCCAGCCCGCTTTCGATCGCGTTGCGGCAGAAGCCGTCGATCACGTCGTCGGGGTAAGGCGCGTAGCCGAACAGGTTACGGCCGCGCGAAAGCGCCGTGAGCTTCGACACCTTGCCCACAGCCTTGTAAATCGTCTCCAGGCGCGTCCACGGATTCTCGTTGAGATAACGCATCACCGAGTCGGGCACGGCACCGCCCCAGACCTCCATCGCATAGAAATTTGCATCCTTGTAGAAGGGCAGGCAACGGTCTACCTGTGCCTGCGACATGCGCGTCGCGAACGAGGACTGCTGTCCGTCGCGCAACGTAAGGTCTCTGATTTTGAGATTTCTCGCCATTGTGATATTTTTATTAAGGGTTCTTGTTACCGCTTCCACTGTTATTTCAATAACAAAGATAATAAACAATTTGAAATTCCAACCATTTTACAGGAATTTTTCACAAAAATCACCCGAAACGGTTACTTTTCGTAAAAGCACCCCGCCCGGAAGCGCCCCGGCGGGCTACGCCTGGATATCGTGCTCGGGCACGAACAACTGCTTGTACGACGTCCCGTCGAGGTATTTCTTCTTGAAGATATTGACGCAGAAGACGAACATCTCGAGCATCAGCGGCCCGAAAATCACCCCCATGAACCCGAAGAGCGACAACCCGATGAAAACGCCGAAGATCGTCACCAGCGGATGCGTATCGGCCATCTTCTTCTGCATGATGAACCGCACGACGTTGTCCACGTGCGTCACGACCAGCCCGCCGTAGAGGAGCAGCCCGATGGCCGGCCCCCAGTCGCCCGTAAGTGCCATGTAACCCGCGAGCGGGAGCCACACGAGCGCCGTTCCGAAGATGGGGATGATCGTTGCGAAACAGGTCAGCACGCCCCAGAACAGCGGGCTCGGGGCGTTGAAGACCAGGTAGCCCACAAACGCCACGATGCCCTGTACGACGGCCAGCAGGGGGATGCCGATGGCGTTCGAGCGGACGATCATGTGCACCTCGCGCATGACGCTGCTGCCCACGTCGCGGTTGAAAGGCAGTATCTCGCGGCAGTACTCCTCCATGCGCAGGCCGCCGATGAGCATGAAATAGAGCACGAACAGCAGCACGACGATGTTGATGCCGAAATCCATGATGCTGCCCAGCACCCACTGCCCCAAATGAGGGATCACCCCCACGAGCGACGCGATATTCCTCTCCTGCCAAAGGTTGTATCCCGTCTTTTCGTGGATCAGCGCTGCGATGTGTTTGAGCGGCTCGACGATCGACTCGGGCTTGAGGGCGATGTCCTGCACCTGGTTGACGACCATCCAGACGATCAGACTGATCGGCACCAGGAAACAGAGCACCGCCTCGCCCAGCAGCAGCGACGCGGCCAGGCTGCGCCGCCATTTGCGGCAGGCCGTGAGGTAATGCATCTGCCGCCGGAGCAGCACGTAGATCGTCATGGCACCCAGCACCCCGCCCAGGAACGGGGTCAACTCGATGAAGATCGTGACCCCCAGTCCGAGGATCAGCACGAAAAGCGAATAACGCCAGTATAGTTCCTTGAAAGACTGCATACGCGTCCGCTGAGCAAGGAACGTGCCGCAACGTGCAAGACCGTGCCCGTCAACAGGTTGAAAAATATTTGAACAAAATTTACGGTGTTCTGTTGCGGCTGTGAAATATTTGGTTTAAATTTGTATAAGCAAATTATGGACGGCTTTATGGAAATAACGGTTTCCACCGGCACCCTGCATCACCGATACGGTGCGGGAGAAGGTATGCAAACCGGATATCGGCTATCGCCGGGCACGGCCGGCGATACGCAACGACGAGGGGTATCTCACACGCGGAGTATCCCTCGCAACTTTATACAAACCCCAGCGTACCATGGATCTCAGTGCCTTCCCGAAAGGTTGCCGGGGGTTAAAATCCTGTGAAACTTCCGCCACCCCACCGGCGGGAGCGGAAAAATCCCCGATCTTAGTGCCGCGAACCACGACACCACGCTATGAAGAAACCGAAATATCCATTACACTCTTTTATTTACTAATCCATTAAAAAGTATGAGAAAACATTTACAACATTTCCTCATGACGGCCGCCCTGATCCTGTTCGGAGTGTCCGCCGCTGTCGCGCAATCGGCAGTTACGGGTAAAATCGTAGATGAGACCGGCGCACCGCTGATCGGTGCCTCTGTGACCGTACCCGGCACATCGCAGGGTGTCAGCACCGACGTCGACGGCAACTTCACGCTGAAGACCGATGCCAAGGAGATCGAGATCAGCTACGTGGGCTACGTCCCGACCAAAAAACCCGTCACGGGCCCGAACGCACGCCTGGGCATCATCCAGATGGAGCCCGACGCCGTGGCATTGCAGGATGTCATCGTCATGCAGTCGGTGGCCGTGCAGCGCAAAACCCCGGTAGCCGTATCGACGGTCAACGCCGAGGAGATCAGCTACAAACTCGGCGGACAGGAGTTCCCCGAAATCCTGAAATCGACGCCGGGCGTCTACGTGACCAAGGACGGCGGCGGCTTCGGCGACTCGAAGATCAACATGCGCGGTTTCCAGGCGGCCAACGTGGCCGTGATGGTCAACGGCGTCCCCGTGAACGATATGGAGTGGGGCGGCGTATACTGGTCGAACTGGGCCGGCCTCTCGGACGTGACGCGCAGCATGCAGACCCAGCGCGGCCTGGGCGCCTCGAAAATCTCGTCTCCCTCGGTCGGCGGTTCGGTCAACATCGTGACCAACGGCATCGAGGCCAAGCAGGGCGGCACGTTCTCGTTCGGCGTAGGTAACGATGGCCTTTACAGCCTTTCGTTCAGCCTCTCGACGGGCCTCACGAAGAGCGGCTGGGCACTGTCGGTACTCGGCGCGAAGCGCTGGGGCGACGGTTACATCCAGGGAACCAACTTCGAAGGCTACAACTGGTTCGTCAACATCTCGAAGCGCATCAATGACCGCCACCAGTTGTCGCTGACCGCCTTCGGCGCCCCGCAGAAGCACGCGCAGCGCCATGCCCTCGACGACGGACTGAAGATCGAGGAGTGGCAGAAGGCCAAGAACTTCATGGGCGAAAAGGACATGTACCGCTACAACGCCGAGTACGGTTTCGACAAGAACGGCAGGCAGCGCTACTCGCACTTCAACGAATACCACAAGCCCCAGATCTCGCTGAACCACCAGTGGCAGATCGACTACAAGTCGTCGCTCTCGACGGCGCTCTACATGTCGATCGGACGCGGCAGCGGCTACTCGGGCCAGGGCCGCACCTCGGCAGACCGCAACATGTGGAAAGGTACCAACTACGGCGTGCTGAACACCACCTTCCGCAACCCCGACGGCACGTTCGCCTACGACAAGATCCAGGAGATGAACGCCGCCAGCCCCGACGGTTCGCGCATGATCATGTCGAAGAGCAACAACAACCACATGTGGTACGGACTGCTCTCGACCTACACCAACCAAATCTCCAAGTCGCTCGAACTGTCGGCCGGTATCGACGTGCGCTACTACATCGGCGAGCACAACAACGAGATCATCGACCTCTACGACGGCAAGTATTTCATCGACGACAGCAGCCGCGCCAACGTCAAGCCCGAGCAGAACGCCGCCGCGGCCGACCCCAACTGGGTGTATGAAAAACTGCAGGTCGGCGACAAGGTTTACCGCGACTACGACGGCCACGTACACCAGGAAGGCGTATTCGCCCAGCTGGAGTGGACGAAGAAAAACCTCAACGCCTTCGTATCGGGTTCGGTTTCCAACACCGGCTACTGGCGCTACGACCGCTTCTACTACGACGCCGCACACGCCGAGTCCGAGCACGTGAACTTCATCGGTTACACGGTCAAGGGCGGTGCCAACTACAACATCAACGAGAAACACAACGTATTCGCCAACCTGGGCTACATCAGCCGCGCCCCGTTCTTCTCGGGCGGCGCATTCCTGCAGAGCACCACGAGCAACGTCAAGAACCCCGACCCGCTGAACGAAAAGGTATTCTCTGCCGAGATCGGCTACGGATTCCGCTCGGGCATCCTTTCGGTCAACCTGAACGGTTACTACACGCTCTGGATGGACAAGTCGGTCGTACGTTCCAGCTCGATGGCCAACGGCGACTACGCCCGCGTGAACCTCTCGGGTGTCGACGCACGCCACATGGGCCTCGAACTGGATTTCGTCCTGCGCCCCAACCGCTGGCTGGACGTGACCGGTATGCTTTCGCTGGGCGACTGGCAGTGGGACAGCGACTCGAAGGGCTACATTTACGACACGCAGGGGCAGCCCCTGACCAAGGCTTTGGACGGCACGGTCGCCTCGGGCATCATGGCTGAAGACCACGCATGGCTCAACCTCAAACAGAAAGGCATCAAGGTCGGCGGTTCGGCTCAGACCACCGGAGCCCTCGGCGTCACGGTTCGCCCGATGAAGGGACTGCGCGTCAGCGCCGACTGGAACGCCTACGGCAACAACTACGCCGACTTCTACATCGGTTCGAACACCAGCCTTAACGGCAACTCGACCGTCGACGTGAAAGACCCGTGGAAGATTCCGTGGGGACACCAGCTCGACCTCTCGGCCAGCTACGCCTTCAAGATCGGCAACGTACGCGCCACGATCTACGGCAACGTGAACAACGTCTACGACTACAACTACATCATGGACGCGCAGTGCGCCGCAGCCGACGAAGGTATCTGGCAGAACGTATATGCCGTCATGTACTCGTTCGGTCGCACCTATACAGTAAGACTGAAAATTAACTTCTAATTACAGCGAACCATATGAACAAGCATATTGTAAAATACCTTCTGGCCCTTGCGACGATAGCATTCGTGGGGGGGGGTTGTAATGTCGACGATTACAACGAGGAGTATCTGGACGGGTTCAACCCCGACAAGGAGATCACCGACGTCCAGGTACTGAAATACACGATGACCGACGCCGACTACGCCAGCGTCGCGTCGAACGCCGCCAACAAGGCGATCGCCGAAGCCGCAGGGCCCGATGCAGTGGCAGCCCTGGCCGCCGTAGGCACTGCAAAATGTTTCTCCGAAGCCGCTTCCGCCACGACGTACCTGCCCGCCTTCCTGGCTGCAGGTTACGACAGCTACCTCTCGAACGGCTCGACTGTCACCGTTACCTATAAGAACCAGCGCGGCGAGATATCCGAGGCCATCACCGGCATCGCTTCCGCCTCGACCTACGAGCTCAAGGCCGCCGACTACGAGGTAGCCTGGGGCGAGGATATCACGGCCGACTACTTTACACCCGGTAAGCCGGCAGCCAACTACCTGCCGCGCATCCTCAAGGAGGCCGTCAAGAACGCCGAGGCCGGCGACTACGTCATCGCCGAATACGCCTACTCCGAGCAGGAGCCTTCGACCGGAGGCGGCGAAATCCCCGAGACCATCAACAAGATCAGCGAAATCATTGCCCCCGGCGACTATACCGTGCAGGGCACCGTTTCGGCTGCCTATGCCCGCGGCTTTATCGTCGACGACACCACGGGGGCTATTCTGGTATATCTGAACGCCCCGTCGAACTACTCGCTAGGCGATGTAGTGAAGGTCAAGGGTGCCGTTACGGAATACAACAGCGGCATGCAATTCGGCAACACGGCCGAGATCACGCTCGTGGAGAAAACCAAGAATTTCGCCTTCCCCACGGCACAGGCCATGTCGGGCAGCGAGCTCGACGCCTACCTGACCGCAACGTCGATCAAATTCGTCAGCCTGACGGGTACGCTCTCGATCAGCGGCAACTATTACAACCTCAAGGTGGACGGTGCCGCGACGGCCACCGGCAGCCTCTCCTTCCCCAACAAGGGGCAGATCGACGAGAGCCTGGACGGTAAGAAGGTCACCGCGACCGGTTACCTCTTCTCCGTCAGCAAGAGCGGCGACGCACCCAAATTCGCCAACATGATGGTCGCCACGATCGCCGAGGAGGGTTCGCAGCCCGCATTCACGCCCGTGGGCGTCGTCGCATCGGCCGATCCCGGCACGTTCAGCGTGACGGGACAGATCGCAGCGACCTACAAGCGCGGCTTCCTCATCAACGACGGCACAGGGTCGATCCTCATCTATACCAATGCCGACCCGACCGGAACCTATGCCATCGGCGATCTGGTCAGCGTGGAAGGTACCACTTCGGCTTATGCCGGGCTGAACCAGTACCCCGCGGCATCGACCGTCACCAAACTCAATACCGAGGCCAATAAGTTCACCTACCCCGCGATCCGCGAAATGGACGGTACCGACATGGACGGTTACCTGACGCTGACCACGGCGCAGTACGTGCGTTACACGGGTACGCTGAAAATCGACGGCAACTACTACAACGTCATCAACGACGAAGCGCTGACGGCACAAGGCAGCCTCTCGTATGTCCTGGACGGCGCCGTAGACCCAGCACTCGACGGACAGGAAGTCGTCGTGGAAGGCTATGCGATCGGCGTATCGGGCAGCAAGTTCCTCAATACGATGGTCACTTCTGTCAAGCCGGCAGCCAATGCTTCGGCAGCTTCCTTCGGCATGACCCGCGCCGCGGTGACCAAGAACCGCTATGCGATTTACACCTTCGACGGCACGTCGTGGGCAGCCGCAGAAAACACCACGATGGTCAACCCCGAGGACTACACGCAGATGGGCGCCACCAATCCCAACTTCAGTTCGTCGTTCTCGCAGGACACCTACCTGCCCCTCTACCTGAAGTACAAATATCCCTACGCCCTGGCCGAGGAGAAGATGAACGTGGCATACCACTTCTACGACTCGACGGACAAGGTGACCCTGCTCTTCGCCGACGAGTACACTTACGACGGTGCGGACTGGATCAAGACCGAGGACACAGAGACGCTCGACGGCCCGTTCAAGAAGGTCAGCGGCAAATGGAACTTCGACCCCAGCATGACGCTCGTCGTGGCCCCCGACCGCAGCGCTTACAGCAAGAGCTTCTACCAGGCTTGCGTGGACTGGGTACTCCAGAACAAGGACGCCGCCTATACGACGGACAACCGCAGCGGCAGCCGCCTCACGGATGCGGAGTATTACAGCGGTTGCGCGGCAAGCTACACCAACCTGAACTGGCGTATCAACACGCTTCCGAAATACTACTGGAGCGAAGCCGATGAAGACATATCAGCCTACGACAACTGGGGGTCGGAAGACAAGGACGCCATGCGCGCATCGTACCAGGCGTTCTACGACGAAGTCGAAAAGCGTTTCGGCGAGGTAATGTCGGCCGCCCTGGGTACGCTCTACCCCGATGTCAAGATGATCTCCGGCATCGACGTGATCTACACCGTACAGATGATGCTCTACACGCAGCACATCGGCTCGGGCACGGGCAAGGTGACGCACGCATTCGAGTTCAAGCTCGTCGACACCGGCAAGTTCGAATACGTACGCATGTACGCACTCTCGCCGGAGTATGAACTGATGAAGGATGCCAACTTCGAATAACGGAATCCGATCCAAAGCAAAGGGCCGCTCTAACGAGTGGCCCTTTTTATTTTTCAATCATCGGACGGATCGGATCAAGGGACAGGGAAAACCGCTGCAAAAGGGGAAGCCGACGATTCGTGCGGGCGGAGCGAACGGCCTGCGGGTACGGCTATACGGACGGAGTACCCGGATATGGTCTCGGGCTGCTACCCTACTATTTCGGGCAACAGCCTGCGGCGCAGCAGGTCGCAGGTTGCGGCCGGCGCCGAATGGTCGAACAACTGCCCGCGGATACCCAGCGCCGCTGCGGCGGCGATATTGGCCGGGCGGTCATCGATAAAGAGCGTCTGCGCAGGATCGAGTCCGTAGCGGCCGAGCAGTCGCCGGTAGATTTCCGGCTCGGGTTTCACCACGCCCTCCTCGCAGGAGACCACCTCACCGTCGAAAAGCCCGTAGACGGGGAAACGGCGCAGGAAGTCGATGAACTCGCGCGACATGTTCGAAAGCACATACAACTTGTAGCCGGCGGCCTTCAGGTCGCGGACAAGCTGTTCGGTAGGCTTCACGGGTTCCTGCATGTCGATCGACAGGCGCAGGTACTCCTCGCATTTCGCACGCGGGCAGGCGTTGACCCCGGAAAGGATGCCGGTCACCTCGTCGAGCGTCAGCACGCCCCGGTCGTAATCCTCCCAGAAAGCCGGCATGGGCTCCGAACGGATGAAACTGAAAAAGTCGTGGAATTCTTGCGTACACTTACTTCTGTCGCGGGCAAAAAGTACTCCGCCCAGGTCGAAAACGATATTTTCCATGGGGCAAAGATAGCCATTTTTTCGTTTGGTTCATGATTTGCAGGCTGGCGCATAACAAAAACTCCGATTATGAACTATGGCATAAGCATCCTCTTCCGCGCCATTCCCCTTGCGATGGCAGCCTTCTGTTTCGCCTACGGCGCCTACGTTTTCGCCGCCGGCGACGACCCCTCGCGGCTCACGGCAGGCCCCGTGCTCTTTTTCCTGGGCTCGATCTGCATCGCGCTCTATTGCACCGCCGCCACCATCATCCGCCAGATCATCGGCACCTATACCGCCGCCGCGAAATACCTTTTCCCGGCCATCGGCTATGCGGTCGCCGCCATGACGGTCATCTGCGGGCTTTTCATCATCCAGTCGCACATGACCGGGGCGTTCGTCACGGGGCATGTCGTCTGCGGGCTGGGGTTCATCACAGCGTGCGTCTCGACGGCGGCCACCTCCTCGACGCGGTTCAGCCTGATCCCCAAGAACTCGGGTGACAGCACCTTCTCGGTCAACCCCGCAGGCTTCACCCGCGGGCAGAGTTCGCTGCTGATCTTCATCGTGTCGGCCATAGCCGCCGGGGCATGGGTGTGGTGCATCCTGCTCTTCGCGCTGGGAACGCTCCCGGCGCATATCGTGGCGGGAAGCGTCATGTTCGGCATCGCCTGCGTCTGTACGTCGCTCATCGCGCTGGTGGCCAGCATCGCACGCCAGGCACGGGGCAGCTATACGATGGAAGAACGCCGCCGGTGGATGGGGCTGGTGCTCGCGATGGGCGGCCTGGCCTTCGTGCTGGGGCTGATCCTCCTCTTCACGCTCCGGGGCGAGGCGATCAGCTTCGTGGGCTTCGTGCTCATAGGGCTGGCACTGATCTGCTGGAGCATATCGAGCAAGGTCATCCTGCTGGCAAAGATCTGGCACGCCGATTTCCCGCTGGCCAACCGCATCCCGATCATCCCGGTGCTTACGGCGCTGGCCTGCCTCTTCCTCGCGGCATTCCTCTACGAGGCGGCGCTCTCCGAACCCAAATATTTCGTCCCCGCACGCGTCCTGACGGGTTTCGGAGCCATCTGCTTCACGCTCTACTCCATCGTCTCGATCCTCGAAAGCGGCGCGAGCAAGAAATAGCCCCGCTGCAAGGCCATAAAAAAAGCCACCTTCCCCGGGTGGCTTTTCTTATTGCCTTTATCGTCACATGGGTCAGAACAGGTGGCAAGCCACCGTCAGCCCGGCCATGACGATGGAAACCATCGACATCAGCTTGATAAGGATGTTAAGCGACGGGCCCGAAGTGTCCTTGAACGGGTCGCCGACGGTATCGCCCACCACGGTGGCCTTGTGGCATTCGGAGCCTTTGCCGCCGAAATGCCCCTCCTCGACCATCTTCTTGGCATTGTCCCACGCGCCGCCCGCATTGGCCATGAACACGGCCAGCACGAAACCCGAGCTGAGGCCGCCGACCAGCAGGCCCATCACGCCGGCCACGCCAAACACGAGACCGACGGCTACCGGCACGACGATGGCCAGCAGGCTGGGGAACATCATCTCGCGCTGTGCGCCGCGGGTCGAAATCTCCACGCAGCGGGCATAGTCCGGCGTGCCTTCGCCCGTGAGGATGCCCTTGATCTCGCGGAACTGGCGGCGCACCTCGTTCACCATGCTCTCGGCGGCACGTCCCACGGCGTTCATCGTCAGGCCGCAGAACAGGAACGACATCATGGCGCCGATGAAGATGCCGATCAGCACCGTCGGGTTCATCAGCGTGACCTGGTAATACTCCATGAAATCGAGGATCGAAGCCTTCTCGACCAGCTGCGAGGTGCCGTTGGGCAGGTCAAGCATCGTGATGCCGTTGTGCAGCAACCCGATACGGATCTCCTCGATGTAGGATGCCAGCAGTGCCAGTGCGGTCAGCGCCGCGGATCCGATGGCGAAGCCCTTGCCCGTGGCAGCGGTCGTATTGCCCAGCGCGTCCAGCGCATCGGTGCGCTTGCGCACCTCGGGGCCGAGGCCGCTCATTTCGGCATTGCCGCCCGCATTGTCAGCGATCGGGCCGTAGGCGTCCGTGGCGAGCGTGATGCCCAGCGTCGAGAGCATACCGACGGCGGCGATGCCGATGCCGTAGAGCCCCAGCGACATATTCATCGGAGCCATCATATTCTCCATGTCGAAGCCGATGGCGCACAGATAGGCGAGGATAATCGCGGCACCGATCGTCAGGACGGGGATGGCCGTCGAGATCATGCCCGACCCGACCCCGGCGATGATGACCGTGGCCGGCCCGGTCTGGGCGCTTCCGGCGATCTTCTGCGTCGGTTTATAGGAGTGCGAAGTGTAATATTCGGTAGCCTGCCCGATGATGATACCGGCGACGAGCCCCGTGATGACCGAGCACGACAGCCCGAGCCAGTTCTGGATACCCAGCAGGTAGAGGATGCCGAACGTCGCGCCGGCAATCAGCAGCGAACTGAAATTGACACCCACGCCCAGCGAGCGGAGCAGCTCGCGCATCGAGGCGCCCTCACGGGTTCGCACGAGGAAGATGCCGATGATCGAGAGCACGATCCCCACGGCCGCGATCAGCATCGGCGCCAGCATGGCCTTGAGCTGCATCGCCATGCCGTCGGCCGTGGCGAACGCCGCCGCGCCCAGCGCCGCCGTGGCGAGCACCGAACCGCAATAGCTCTCATAGAGGTCGGCGCCCATGCCGGCCACGTCGCCCACGTTGTCGCCCACGTTGTCGGCGATGGTCGCGGGGTTGCGCGGGTCGTCCTCCGGAATCCCCGCCTCGACCTTACCCACCAGGTCGGCACCCACGTCGGCCGCCTTGGTATAGATACCGCCGCCGACGCGGGCGAAGAGCGCCTGCGTCGAGGCGCCCATGCCGAAGGTCAGCATCGTCGTGGTGATGACCACGAGTTTCTGCGGCCCCGACACCTCCACGAAGCGTTCGAGGATAACATACCAGAACGAGATGTCCAGCAGCCCGAGCCCCACGACCACGAGCCCCATCACGGCGCCGCTGCGGAAGGCGACCTTCAGGCCGCGGTCGAGCGACTGGCGTGCGGCGTTGGCCGTACGCGCCGAAGCATAGGTTGCGGTCTTCATGCCGAAATAACCGGCAAGCCCCGAGAAGAAACCGCCCGTCAGGAAGGCGAAGGGCACCCAGGGGTTCTGCACCCCGGCGCCGTAGGCCAGGTAGGCGAAGAACAGCGCCAGGATGATGAATACGATCAGCACGACCTTGTACTGCTGGCGCAGGTAGGCCATGGCGCCCTTGCGCACGTGCTCGGCGATCTCGCGCATGCGCGGGGTACCTTCGTCCTCGCGCTTCATGCTGCGGTAAAATGCCCAGGCTACGGCCAGAGCAATGACAGCAGCGGCAGGGACGATCCAGAAAATCAAAGGAATGTTCATTTCGATAGAATTAAGGTTTTTAGAGTTTGTCGAATCGGTTATTAATACAAATATAATAATTTATCCCGATACTGTACTTTCCCGGACGGGCCGATATACAGCACAAAAAATCCCGGCAGCTCCGCACTCCCCCCCCCGCCCTGAGGCAACGAAAAACGGAAAGGAGCGAAGCCTTCGAAACACTTCGAATCTTCGCCCCTTCCCGTTTATGCGCCTGCGGCGTTCAGCGGATCACCGCACCGCTACGAGCCGAAGTTGTCGTAGAGGATATTCTCCGACGGCACTCCGAGGTCGTCCAGCATCTTGACCACCGACGCGATCATCATCGGGGGGCCGCACATGAGGTAGATGCAGTCCTCGGGCGCCTGGTGGTTCTTGAGGTAATTCTCATAGAGCACGTTATGCACGAAGCCCGGGGTGTATTTCACGCCCGCGGCATCCGCCTCGGGATCGGGACGGTCGAGCGCCAGGTTGAACTTGAAATTGGGGAACTCCTTTTCGATGGCATGGAACTCGTCCACATAGGGAGCCTCCTTCAGCGCACGGGCACCGTACCAGAACGACACGGGGCGCTTGGTCTTTTCGGTCTTGAACAGATGCATCAGGTGGCTGCGCATCGGGGCCATACCGGCACCGCCGCCGATGAAGATCAGCTCCTGCGTGTCGGGCAGGTTGTCCGGCAGGAAGAACTCGCCGTAGGGGCCCGAGATCGTCACCTTGTCGCCCGGCTTGCGGGAGAAGATGTACGACGAGCAGATACCCGGGTTCACCTTCATGAACCCGCCCGTAGCCTTGTCGAACGGCGGCGTGGCGATACGGATGTTGAGCATGATGATATTACCCTCGGCCGGGTGGTTGGCCATCGAGTAGGCACGGAACGTAGCCTCGGGGTTGGTCGTAACCAGATCCCACATCTTGAACTTGTCCCAGTCGGCACGGTAGGCCTCGTCGACGTCCATGTCCGAGAACTTGATGGCATCGTATTTCGGGATGTCGATCTGGATGTAGCCGCCGCTGCGGAATTTGAGGTTCTCGCCTTCGGGCAGCTTGACGACGAACTCCTTGAGGAAGGTCGAGATATTGCGGTTCGAGACCACGGTGCACTCCCACTTCTTGACGCCGAGCACGGCTTCGGGAACCTGTATCTTGAGGTTCTCCTTCACCTTGACCTGGCATCCCAGGCGCCAGTGCTCCTTGGCCATCTTGCGCGTGATGAAGCCGGTCTCGGTGGGCAGGATGTCGCCGCCGCCCTCGATCACCTGGCATTTGCACATGCCGCACGAACCGCCGCCGCCGCAGGCCGAAGGCAGGAAGACCTTGTTGTTGGCCAACGTTGCGAGCAGCGTCGAGCCGCTTTCGGTCGTAATGACCTTCTCGCCGCCGTTGATGTCGATCGTAACTTCGCCCGACGAGGTCAGTTTGGCCTTTGCAAAGAGAAGCAGCCCTACCAACAGGAGGGTTACCGCCAGAAAGGCAATGATTGCAACTATAATAGTCAATTCCATTTTTTCCGAATCTCTTTTAAGGTTAGAACTGAATACCCGAGAAGATCATGAAGGCGATACCCATCAGGCCGGTGATGATAAACGCGATACCGGGGCCCTTGAGCGCCGCGGGGATCTGCGAGTAGGTCGTCTTCTCGCGGATGGCGGCCATCATGACGATGGCGAGCCACCAGCCCAGGCCGGAGCCAAGGCCGTAGACGATCGACTGCCACAGCGACGTCAGCTCCAGCGCATCGACCTTCTGCTGCATGAAAAGCGAGCCGCCCATGATGGCGCAGTTCACGGCGATCAGCGGCAGGAAGATACCCAGCTGGCTGTAAAGCGTCGGCGAGAACTTCTCGACGGCCATCTCCACCAGCTGCACGAAAGCGGCGATGGTGGCGATAAAGACGATAAACGTCAGGAAGTCCAGGTTCACATCGGGCAGCCCGGCCCACGAAAGGGCACCTGCCTTGAGTACGAATTCATACAGGAGGTAGTTCAGCGGCACGGTCATCACCATCACGAACGTAACGGCGGCGCCGAGGCCGAGGGCCGTTTTTACGCTCTTCGAAACGGCGATGTAGGAACACATGCCGAAGAAGAACGCGAAGACCATGTTGTCGATAAAGATCGACCGGATAAAGATATTCAATGATTCCATACGTTACCCTCCTATTTTTCCTGTAAATCCTTATTGCGCGAACGGTGCACCCAGATGATGCAGCCCACGATGATCAGCGCCATCGGCG
>ENA-UOIZ01001875-UOIZ01001875.1-human-gut-metagenome-genome-assembly--contig:-P88-NODE-1875-length-16031-cov-30.772221_pt1 | contig 16031 bp, 10 predicted proteins | sample MGYA00242336_ERZ723883 | MGnify/ENA metagenome assembly ERZ723883 | reverse complement strand
CAAGTCACGTAACATACTTTTTTGTAAAAGGAGTAGTGGAAAATACTTCAATGTAAGCAGATTTTAACACACTTTCAGATGGAAAAATCGCATGAATATAGCGAAAGAGTAAGGGAAGGCGGGCCAATCCCCATGCGCCGGTCGTCTTCCCGTATTATTGAAAAATACCAAGCAATCCACATCTATTGCGCAGCATCAGGAGCTACATACGAGTATGCATTGGACATCTTTGCAGCATTGTTTGTCAGAGTGACAGCCTCTCTGTAGTAGGCAACAACAGGAGTGCCCTTATCCACAGCGTTGAACAGCTGCTCTGCAAAAGCAGGCGGCACATTGATACATCCGTGTGAGCCAGAGGTTTTGTAAATTGTTCCTCCGAAGGTATCACGCCAGCTAGCATCATGGATACCTATATTGTAGGCAAACGGCATGAAATAGCTGACAGGAGAAGAGTAACCCTCACCGACAAGAGTAGCATTTCTCTGCTTGTAAACAATCTTGTATACACCATCTACGGAACCATTCTGACGGGCAAGATTACCTGATACGAAATCAGACTCCATCTGGAGAGCACCATCCTTGTAATACCACATGTGCTGCTTTGTGTAGTCAATCTCTATGTATGTATTACCTATGTCGTCAGCGCCTCGGTAGAGTGCTGTCTGCTCGTAAACAGGCTCTCTTTCCACTGGCTTGACTCCCTCTAAATCGGAAAGAAGTTTGGCCTTCTCATTTTTCTTGCTGACTACCCATCCGTAGTCTCCACCACCTATTTCAATAGTGTCACCGGACGATGTCTTGAATGAGCGTTTGCGGCCGAAGGTATTGTACTTGGAAGCAAGCTGCTGGACATATTTAGTGACCTTGGCATCATCTATGCTCACGCTGCCGTCATCTGAGATGCTTAGCATATCAAGGATTTTGGCTGAGTCAAGCTTCTCGTCGGCACCTTCAATTTTGTAAGTGACGGTTGAAGCAGTGTATTTGTCGAGGGCTTCTTTTTCATTTTTGATTGTATCGCTTTCCTTTGTGATTTTTGGAGCTTCATAACAGTCATCACTTAAGCTAAGCTTTGGAAGCTCGTTGTCCAGGGCGTCCTTTACCTCGGCAAGGATGCTGTCATATATCGGCTTGCAGCCATTTTTCTCTTCAATCACATCGTATTTGCCGTCTTTTATCTCGATGTGGGCATCCTCCGGATTTTCAATGTAGTCATCACTGAAAATATCAAGAGCCTTGAGCTTTTCCGCCAAAGCGGCATCGTCATATTTGGACGAACCCTTTAGTGTATAGTTTTGAGCTTTGAAAAGACTGACAGGCCATGTAAAAGCATTCTGGCTTTTTAGGATTTGCTCCTCGTCACCGTTTGAGACATATTCATAGGAAAAATCAGGTCCCTTAAGTGAGAAGCTGTTGCCTTTTCTATCAGTGATTGTGAGCAGATAGTCGCGGCTTAGGGCTGTATTTTTTTCTATTGCCTCTTTTGCGGTTTTCCCTGCGTATTTTACAGAGTTAATCTTTGTGTTGAACAGATAGTGGCTGCTAAAATAAAAGGCAAAGCCAAGATAAACAGTCAAAATCACGCCAAGCACAACGGCGCAGGTTATAAGTACTTTTTTCTTCATGTAAATCGACCTCCTTGGAGATATGCTGTTGCTGCCCACACCGGGGTGTAGGCAGCAGCTAAAATCAGTTACATTTGTGAAGATGTGACACATCCATATAGTCAGGCAGACCATTCTTGTAGGCTACAGCGGTTTCTCCCTGAATAAGTGGCTTTAAGTATTCGATAAGCTCAGGCTTCACATCATTGCCAGCATCATTGATCCACTCTCTTGGCACAGACTTGGCCTCGTTTGCGATATCCTTGATAGCAGAATATGTGTATTCTACCTGATAAGGATCATTTGATATGCGCTTTAAGCATACCATTGATGCGGTCACACCCTCTGCTGCAATAGTGACACCCTTTTTACCCTGAGCAAAAGATTCCTCGATATCGGTTAATGATGCAAGATGTGAGGCACAGCGCTGGAGCACATTTACCTCTACTGAGCGAACCTTGACACCGATGTTTTCTTTCACAATGAACTCAAGAGCCTTTCCGGCACCGCTTAGCTGCTGGTGTCCGAACTGGTCGCATGAGGCATTTGATGATGTAATGTATGAGCCGTCTGCGTCATGTATTCCTTCGGATACGGCAACTATTACATTGTTAGTGTGCGCAAGGGCTTCTTTTATATCGGCAACAAATTTGTCCTTGTCGAAATCCACCTCAGGCAGATATATGAACTGAGGCGCTGTATTGTACTCATTACGTGCGAGAGCGGAAGCGGCAGTGAGCCATCCTGCGTCACGTCCCATGATTTCAACGATTGTCACACTCTTAACAGCATAGATAAAGGTATCATGGGCTATCTCAAGCATGCTTGATGCGATATATTTGGCGGCAGAGCCAAATCCCGGAGTGTGGTCTGTCATGCACAGATCATTGTCGATGGTTTTTGGAATCCCTATAATTTTCACATCACTGTTGATTTTTTTTGCATAATCGGATAACTTTAATACGGTATCCATCGAATCATTTCCACCGATGTAAAAGAAAGCCTTTACGGAGAGCTTATCAAACTGGTGGAAGATGTATACATATGGTGAATCATCATCCTTGTAATCAGGGAGCTTGTGACGGCATGAGCCAAGATACATGGCAGGTGTGGTCTTAAGCTTTTCAAGATTAGCATCATCTGCAAAAATATCTGACAGATTTAGATAATTCTCATTTAATATGCCGAGTATTCCGTTTACGGCGCCATAGCAGATATCGTATTTCTCGGAGCTTTTTACTCCTGCGATGACTCCTGCAAGGCTTGCGTTGATTGCAACAGTTGGGCCGCCTGACTGGGCGACGATACAGTTTGACTGATTCATTGTAATCTCCTTATTGTGTATTTTAACTATTCTCTTCTGTAAGAATAGTTATGATATAATTTAAAATGATGATTAATCAGATTACTACATGCTACGCATTCCCGTAATCTGACTACACCTCGAAATCCGCTAATTTTCTGCGTCCCCGCAGCAAATTGCTACTTTCTCGGTGTAGTGCGGGTCACTAAGGTATACATCGAATTGCATGCAAGCATGCATCGATGATACCTTTTGACCCTTTAATCATATAGATTGTAGTATCAAACATTATTTTTAGCAAGGGTTAAAATGAAAAATATGAATAAATACGAAAATTGCTTATTGTGTCCCAGAAAATGTGGCATAAACAGAAGAACCGGACAAACAGGTGTATGTGGCGTTTCATCTGAAATAAAGGTGGCGCGAGCAGCACTTCATTACTGGGAGGAGCCGTGCATATCAGGAAAAAGAGGAAGTGGGGCAGTTTTTTTCTCAGGCTGCAGCCTACACTGCGTGTTCTGCCAGAACAGGGAGATTTCTGACGGAAAAGAGGGAAAGGTAATCAGTAAAGAGAGGCTGAGTGATATCTTCATAGAACTTGCTGACAAAGGCGCAAATAATATCAATCTGGTCACACCTGGGCAGTATATCCCTGATATAGTGTGGGCGGTAAACGATGCAAAAAGCCACGGCATGAAGCTTCCTATTATATACAATACGAGCGGATATGAAAATATGACAGAGCTAAAGCTGCTTGAGGGCATAGTGGATGTGTATCTTCCGGATTTTAAATATATGGACAGTACACTTTCGGCAAGGTATTCAAGGGCAAAAGATTATCCGTCTGTCGCAAAGCAGGCGCTTTCAGAGATGGTCAGGCAGCAGCCGGATGTCGTGATTGACGATGCGACAGGACTCATACAAAAGGGAGTTATTGTGCGACAGCTTCTACTGCCGGGACATGTGAATGATGCAAAGGCTGTACTTAAGTACCTGTATGATACATATCATGATCACGTATATATAAGCATGATGAGCCAGTTTACGCCGATTGCACTAGAGGATTATCCTGAGATAAACCGCACAGTGACAAAGAGAGAGTATGAAAGACTTGTTAACTATGCCCTCGAAATAGGAATCACGAATGCATTTATACAGGAGGGTGACGTGGCAAATGACAGCTTCATCCCGGCATTTGACTGTGAGGGGGTATGATATTTACCGTTTTTCTTAATAAAATAGTAAGAATTGGCAGGCAAAAATGACTGGATTTTGTGACGCCGGTGTAGTACTATGGTTATGTGATATTTTTTAACTGTGAAGGTACTGAACAGTTACGATATTTTGTTATTACCCACATCCCGGTGCGACAGACGATAATGTTTTTAATCACACAGGATACATTATTCAATAGAGGATACATTGATGAAAAATATAGGGGAACAGCAGATAATAATTGAATGTCCGAATACTATCTTTCATCTATACATCGACAGTGAGGATGAGCTTTTAAAGGTTAAGGTGTTTATGAACAATATGAAGCATGTTGATTCGATAAGTCTGCATGATATATACAACTGGTGCAACAGACAGCATGTGCAGTACACGACGACATTTAATTATGACAGTAAAATGACCTGGACAGAAATGATAAAATCCTACATATTTTACTTCAGACAGAAGCTTAGATATGTAAATAATAGTGATAGGATGATAGAAACATGAGATACCCTGAATTTCTAAAGGATAGAGGAACAATAGGCTTTGTGGCGCCCTCGATGGGCTGTACAACAGAGCCGTACAGGAGTGCCTTTGACAATGCCATTAAAAGGTTTCACAGCATGGGTTATAAGACGATAGAGGGACCTAACTGCAGGTGCGACAGTGGCATAGGTATCAGCAATACACCTAAGAAGTGCGCAGAAGAGCTGAACGAGAGCTATGCTTCTGTTGACAGTGATGTGCTTATATCCTGTGGTGGTGGCGAGCTGATGTGCGAGGTAGTGCCTTATATTGATTTTGAGCGCGTGAAGCAGTCAAAGCCGAAATGGTACATGGGCTATTCCGACAACACTAATTTCACATTTTTGGAGGCTACTATTGCAGATACAGCAGGTATTTACGGGCCGTGTGCGGGCAGCTTTGGCATGGAGGTGTGGCATGAGTCACTTACCGATGCATTTAATCTGCTTTGTGGCAGGAAGCTTTCATTTACCAATTACCCTATGTGGGAGAAGGAATCGATAAAGGATGAGAATGCTCCGTTTGTGGGCTACAACCTGACTGAAAAGTCGTGTATCAGCTCTATTCCTGCGGTGGCAAAGGAAAGCAGGCTTACCATGAGAGGAAGGCTGCTTGGTGGCTGCATGGATTGTCTTATCAATCTGCTTGGTACATCGTTTGACCATGTAAGGGAATTTAATGAGCGCTACAGTGATGATGGTATCATATGGTTCCTTGAGGCTTGTGACCTTAATGTGATGGGCATGAGAAGGGCTATGTGGCAGATGAAAAATGCAGGATGGTTTTCAAATGTAAAGGGCTTTCTTATCGGACGCCCGGCGCACTTCGGAGAGGAAATGTTTGGCATAGACCACAGACAGGCGCTTTCATCACTGATTAGAGAGTTTAATGTGCCAATCATCATGGATCTGGATATAGGTCATATGTCGCCGATGATGCCTGTAGTATGCGGAAGCATGGCAGATGTCAGCTTCGACGGAAGCAGCTTTACAATTTCGTATGATATAGAGCAGTAGATTGGAGGAAAAATGATTAGATCAATAAAGAAAAAAGCAAAGAGTATTGTATGTAGCGTGCTTGCTGCGGTGACACTGTTTACAATGAATCCGGCTGTATTTGCAACAGAGACAGCTACGCAGACTGATACAGTTTCAAGCGTTGATGTATCAGGCAGTGGCAGCAGTGACGCAACTGATAAGAGTAACACAGACAGTACTGCAGACAGTACAACGACAGCCGGCAGTGAGGCAAACGACAAGGTGACCATCGGCAAAAATGATAAGCCATACTTAAGTCTTGGAGCAGACCTCACACCGGATCAGAGAGCGACAGTGCTTGGATTTATGGGAATCGAGCTCACTGATCTGGACAAATACGATGTGGTCTATGTAAATAATGATGAGGAGCACAAGTACCTCGATTCATACATCAGCAAGAGCGAGATTGGCACAAGGTCACTTTCCTCAGTACTCATTACAGAGGATAAAAAGGGTGCGGGTCTTAGTGTTTCCACACACAATATCAATTATTGTACGGTAGGAATGTACAAGAATGCGCTTGCCACAGCAGGCATAGCTGATGCTAAAATCATAGTCGCAGGACCTTTCCCTATTTCCGGAACGGCAGCACTTGTAGGCACACTAAAGGCATACGAGGAGATGACAGGCAAGAAGCTTGACGATAAGGTGACAGACGCAGCGATGGATGAGCTTGTCACAACAGGAGAGCTAAACAAGAGCATTGACGGCGATTCGCAGGATATCGAGGCAATGATTGCAGACCTAAAAAAGCAGCTTGCCGATGGAAGGCTCAAGGATGAGAGCCAGATAAAGGATGCGATAAAGGAGGCTGCAAAGGATTACGACCTGAAGCTTTCTGATGATGATATTGCAAAGCTGACATCGCTTCTTATGAAGCTTAAGGATGCCAATATCGACTGGGATTCAGTCATCAACCAGGCACATGACTGGGCATCAAAGCTTGGCGATAAGATAAATGACCCGGGCTTCTGGGAAAAGATTGGTAACTTTTTCATGGATTTATGGGATAAGATAAAATCCCTGTTCAGCTAGAAAAAGATACAGGAGACAGTAAGAAAAAGCAGAATATGAATCAGACAACTCCATGAAACGTAAGCATTAACTGCACGTTGAAGGGAGTTTTTTATATTATGATTAAATGGTCAAAAGGTATCATCGATGCATGCTTGCATGCAATTCGATGTATACCTTAAAAAAAATAATAAATTTCTGCAGAATACATTGATACAAAGGTCATATTCTATTATAATTAAATGGATAATGGATTAATGTAAACAATGCACATAAGAAAGATGGGATTTGATGATAAAGATAAATAAATTTCTGGCAGCCTCTGTCGTAACATTGTCATTAGCTGCATGTGACCTGGCACCATACAGCAGCATAGCAGTCTATGCGGATCAGGCGGCTAAGGTTGTGTGTGATGAGAGATACTGGGTAGCGGCGAGAAGCGGACCTGGAACAGAGTATGAGCTGGAGCACAAGCTTTCAAACGGCAAGGATATTACTATTCTTGAGCAGACCACAGGTGCAGACGGCAAGGTGTGGTACAAGGCAAAGTACAATCTGGCAGCAAATAACGAGGAGTGTGTCAGCTATATCAGGTCTGATTTTGTATCAGCAGGTACCGGTACAGCTGCATCAGACAATGCGCAGACAGGGGATGCTTCGGCAGACACCGGCAATGCGGATGCCATACAGCAGAATAATGAGGAGCAGCTTGCCCTTGCAACCGCATCGGGAGCATATGCTACAGGTACGATTACAGGTGGCAATGTGTATGTCCGCAATGCAGCAGGCACATCCGGCACTACCAAGGTTGTCTCACTCAACTGGAACCATCAGGTTGACATAATTGGAGAGACCAGGGTAAACGGTGTGGTCTGGTACAATGTCAGGGGTACTTTAAACGGCAAGGCATTTACGGGCTGGACTATCAGTACATACATAAAGGTGACATACAATAATAGCGGAGACAATACCGATTTTGTCACGGCTATGAAGAATGCAGGCTTTCCTGACAGCTATATTCCAAACCTTACAGCTCTTCACAATAAGTATCAAAGCTGGACATTTGAGGCTGTAAATACAGGTTTGAATTGGGATACGGTGATTGAAAATGAAAGTGTAAACGGACTTAATCTGGTATCCAAATCAGCAGACAATGCCAAGAAATCCACAGCTGCAGGAGCATATAACTGGTCAACAAATACGTGGGTTGAGTACGAACCGGGATGGGTGTCAGCAAGCAGTGCCTATATTGCTTATCTCATGGATCCAAGGAATTTTCTTGATGAGACCAATATTTTTCAGTTTCAGAGTCTGGCATACAGTCCGAATGAGGCACTTGAAGGTGTCAAGTCCATAGTAAAAGGCACATTTATGGAGGGAACAAAGACCTATTCCAACAATGGTGAGAAAATCAATTATGCAAGCACATTCATGGATGTGGCAAAGAGCAGTGGAGTAAGTGCATACCATATAGCATCGCGTTTAAAGCAGGAGCAGGGACAAAAGGGAACGAGTCCTCTTATTTCGGGTACATATTCCGGATACGAAGGATATTATAATTATTTTAATTTTAATGCAACCGGAAACACGAAGGATAAGATTTATAAAAATGGTCTGTCTTTTGCCAAGAAGCAGGGCTGGAATACAAGAGTAAAGTCCATAAGCGGCGGAGCTGTAAAGGTGGGCAGCAATTATATAAATAAGGGTCAAAATACACTGTATTTTGAGAAGTTTAATGTAGTAAATACAAGCTCGCTGTATTTCCATCAGTACATGGGCAATGCCACAGCGGCTCTTACTGAGGGACAGAGTCTGGCTAAAGGATATTCAGACAAGAATCAGGCTTTTGTATTTAAAATACCTGTATACAACAATATGCCATCGTCAGCAGTGGGCTTCGATAAAGCTGGCGATACCAATAACTATCTGCAGTCGCTTGCGATAAGCGGTGTAACACTCACACCGGCCTTCAATGGAGCGACAACAAGCTATTCAGCAGTTGTTTCAAATGCTATAAGCTCAGTGACTGTTTCGGCAGATGCAGTTTCAGGAAACAGTGGTGTTTCAGGCACAGGAAGCTATTCGCTTGCTGTCGGAAATAATACAATTAAGGTAAATTGCAAGTCACAAAGCGGTGATACAAGAACATACACTATCAATATAAACAGGCAGGCGGCATCTGCAAATAATGCAGGTGGCAATAATAATCAGAACAATAATAACCAAAATAATACAGATGTAAACATAACATCAGGTAAATACAGTATAGGTACTTATATTACAGGCATTGAGCCTGGAACCGGTGCAGCTGATTTTGTGAAGAATATAGCAGTATCAGCATCAGGTACTGTAAAGCTTCTGACAAGCTCAGGCTCAGAAAACAGCGGAAAGGTTGCAACAGGCAATAAAGTGGCTGTTTATGATGCTTCGGGTAACCTGAAAAAGACATATGATATTGTTGTATATGGAGATATCAATGGTGACGGTGCTGTAAATGCCCTTGATATGATTAAGCTCAACAGACATATTTTAGGAAAGGGAACACTCACAGGTGCTTATCTGGAGGCAGCTGATGCCAACAGAAAGGGCGATGGTGGAAATGCCCTTGATATGATAATCATGAACAGACACATACTGGGCAAATCAAAGATATCGCAGAATTAGAAATGTGAGGAAAAATATGAAGAAATTATTTGGATGTATATTATCACTTGTTATGGCGGTGATGCTCGTATTCACACCTGCCGAGCATGTATATGCGCAGGGACTTGGTCTCAGTGTCAGCTCAAGCTCTATAGCTGTTGGAAAAACAGTCAAGGTGACTGTTTCCATGCCGTCAGGATATTTTGGTACTGTAGTTATCTCAAGCTCTGACGAGGGAGTGCTGAGTAATGGTGGAGATGGTGTGGCAAATATTGGTGATGCAGCGGGACCGGAATACCCGACATCGCGGTCATTTTCGTTTACGGCGAAGGCTGCAGGAAGCTGCACTATAAAGGCATATTGTACAGTTGTAGGAGATGCAGAGGCCAACGATGCCGGAGGTATAATTACCGGTGCCAGCACGAAGGTGACGGTAACAAGTGCTTCATCAAACAACGATTCAAACAGCAACAAGGATAACAAGGACAATTCCGGCAGCAATACCGGCAATGACAGCAATGCAAATAAAGATAATGAAAACAAAGAGGAAAAGAAATCCTCAAACGCATCTCTTGGTTCGCTTGTTATCTCGGCAGGTACGCTTTCCCCTGAGTTTTCTGCTGCGACAAAGGATTACACAGCTACGGTAGATTACAGCTGTTCAAGCCTTGCGGTTACAGCAAATCCGGCTGATTCCAAGGCGAGTGTGACATCAGTCACAGGCAATGATTCACTTGAGGTTGGAGAGAATACGGTCAGCGTTGTTGTGACAGCAGAGGACGGCAGCACAAGCACATACAATATAGTTGTTACCAGAAGAGCCGAGGATGATCCGGAGAATGCAGATAAGCAGGATAACTGGAAGAAGTTCGATATAAATGGCACAGAGTGGACTATGGTAAATGACATTCCGGAGGATGTTGTTCCTGAAGGCTTTGAGCACTCAAAGACAGTGATTGACGGACTTGAATACAATACCCTTCATGGCACCTTTGGTGATATCACGCTTGTGTATTTACAGTCGGAAAGCGGCAATGGGCTTTTTGTATATGATGCAGCACAGAATACAGCATATGAGTTTGTCCGTATCAATTCAGAGTCACATTTTATAGTGGTTTTACTGCCTAAGGTGGATGATGTGCCTGAGGGATATAATGAGATATCGCTCTCCATAGAGGGCAAGGGTGTGGCAACAGCCTACCAGACCAAAGGCGAAAAAACCGATGATCAGACAAAGGATTTTTACCTCATATACGCTATGAATGACAATGGTGAGAGTGGCTGGTACACATATGATAGCGTAGATGGCACATATATGAGAACCAAGCTCAGTACACCTACAGTGGCACAGGAGGAAAATGATACAACAAAGAGTGAGCTTGTCCCGGGAATTGCCAATAAATATCTTGTTTTGGCTGCAATACTGGTTCTTATTATCATTATTCTGTTACTGTTGCTTATTGTATCAGCTGTGAAAAACAGAAAATATAAGGCAATGGACTATCATGATGACGATGATGATGTAGATGATGCAGCAGAAGATGTATCAAATGAAGCTTTGGAAGAAACAACTGATGAAACTGCGGACGAGATAGCAGATGAGTTGGAAGAAGAGGTTACAGAAGAGCCGTTAGATGAAGTGGCAGAAGAAGCTGCAGAAGAGTCGGTGGATGAAGTGGCAGAAGAAGCTGCAGAAGAGTCGGTGGATGAAGTGGCAGGAGAAGCTGCAGATGAGCAAAAGATGGCTACGGATGAAAATATATCAAATGCATCCTATGTCGGAAGAACCGTAGAAATTACACCTGATTCTAAGAAAGCTGTTGAGAATGAAAACTCTGAGTTTGATTTAAAAGACGATTCAAGGCAGGAAAACGTTTCTGACACAGAAAACGATGCTGATGAGGATGCTTTAAAGAATCAGCTTCAAATGGCACTTGATGGCTTTGTCAATGAGGGAAATAAGCCGTCTGAGACTATAGACAGCAGTGCAAAGGATGATAATGAAGATGACAGCGAAGATGATGATTTGCAGTTCATCGACTTAAATTAGTGAATATGACTGGAGGATATGACTTGAAACCATATACTAGTAAGGCTAAAAAAGCAATAGATTTGGCTGCACGTATATCAAAGAAAATGAATTACAGCTATGTTGGAACAGAGCACATACTGGCTGGCCTTATAAAAGAGGGCACCGGTGTGGCAGCTGAGATTCTAACAGCCTGCAATGTGGAATATGATAAGCTTATTTCGATGATTGAAGACCTGATTTCACCGGGGGATAACATCGAAGTGATGGACAGGGATGGCTATTCACCAAGGACACAGAGAGTATTGGAGCGCGCATCGGAGGAAGCCGATAGATTTGAGTGCAATGAGATAGGTACAGAACACTTGCTGATGGCTATAGTACTGCAGGGAGACTGTGCAGCTGCAAGACTTTTAAACACCATGGGTGTTAACAGTCAGAAGATGTTTATAGATATTCTTGGTGCGATGGGTGAGGATCCGTCTGCATACAGGGATCTGATGAAAAGCTACAGTACATCATACAATTCTGCGACTCCTGTGTTAGATCAGTATTCCAGAGATTTGACAGATATGGCAGAGGCAGGGCTTCTTGACCCTGTTATAGGCAGAAAAAAGGAGATGGAGCGCGTTATCCAGATACTTTGCCGCCGTGGCAAAAACAATCCATGTCTGATTGGAGAGCCGGGAGTGGGCAAGACCGCTATAGTAGAAGGACTTGCGCAGGATATAGTCAGTGGCAATGTTCCGGATATTCTTTTGGGAAAGAGACTGGTTTCTCTTGATATGTCCGGGCTTGTAGCCAAATCAAAGTATCGTGGTGAGTTTGAGGAGCGTATCAAGAAGGTGATAAGCGAGGTTTCAAATGCCAAAAATGTACTGCTTTTCATTGATGAGCTTCACACTATAATAGGTGCAGGAGGAGCAGAAGGCTCGTTAGATGCATCTAACATATTAAAGCCTGCGCTTGCCAGAGGCGAGGTACAGGTAATCGGCGCCACTACCATAGAAGAGTACCGCAAATACGTGGAAAAGGATGCTGCGCTTGAGCGCCGTTTCCAGCCGGTGATGGTTGAGGAGCCGGGTGTGGATGAGACAATGGAGATACTCACAGGATTAAAGGGACTCTATGAAAAGCATCATGGTGTCATCATAACAGATGAGGGTGTGAAAGCAGCAGTAAGCCTTTCTGCACGATATATAAATGACAGATTTTTACCTGATAAGGCGATAGACCTGATGGATGAAGCGGCAGCCAGGATAAGGCTTAAGAATCTGACATCATCTGACGAGCTGCTTGCTTTGAAAAAAGAGATAACAGATAAGCAGAACCAGTTGGAAAATGCTTTGTCGAAAGGAGATCTTGCAGCTGCCGGCGCGCTTATGTCAGAAAAAGAAGTGCTTGAAAATAAACAGCAGAAGCTTATGAGAAAGAACCGTCGCACAGGAGCCAAAAATCAGCCTGTAGTCGGCGAAAATGAGATAGCGGATGTAGTATCGGGATGGACCAAAATACCTGTAAATAAGCTTACAGAGTCAGAGGCAGGACGACTTGCAAAGCTTGAACAGATACTTCACAAGCGTGTAATAGGACAGGAGGAGGCTGTTTCTGCTGTCGCAAAGGCAGTCAGACGAGGCCGTGTTGGTTTAAAGGATCCTAAGAAGCCAATTGGCTCATTCCTGTTTTTGGGACCGACAGGAGTAGGTAAGACGGAGGTGTCAAAGGCGCTTGCTGAGGCTGTCTTTGGCAAAGAAGATGCCATGATACGTGTTGACATGTCAGAGTACATGGAAAAGCATAGTGTTTCAAAGATGATTGGTTCACCACCGGGATATGTGGGCCATGAGGAGGGCGGACAGCTCTCAGAGAAGGTCAGACGCAATCCTTTTTCTGTTATACTGTTTGATGAGATAGAAAAAGCACATCCTGATGTGTTCAATATACTTTTACAGGTGCTTGATGATGGTAGAATCACTGATTCACAGGGGCGCACGGTTGATTTCAAGAATACAATAATCATCATGACATCAAATGCAGGAGCTTCTTCTATTATAGAACCAAAGCGCCTTGGCTTTGGTGCAGGTGATGACGAAAAGCAGGATCACGAGCGTATGAAGAACAGTGTCATGGAGGAGGTCCGCCGTATATTTAAACCTGAGTTTTTGAACCGAATCGACGAGACTATTGTATTTAGAGCTCTCAACAAGGATGACATGAAGCATATAGTGACACTTCTTGTAAAGGAGCTTAAGAAACGCTGCAAAGAGCAGCTTGATATAGAGCTCACAGTGCGCGACAGCGCAAAAGCCTTTATCGTGGACAAAGCCTATGACAGAAAATATGGCGCAAGACCGCTTAAACGCAAGCTTCAGGAGGAGATTGAAGACCGTATGTCAGAGGATATTATTACCGGCAAAATTAAGCGCGGCAATAAGGTAATAATTTCTACGAAAAACAAACAAATTTCATTGACTGTTGAGTAGAATTGGATTTATAATTAATATATCAATATAGCTACGGGAGGATAAAAATGGCTGTAATAAGTGAATTAATCCGCACTGAGGAAAACGGAAAGCTCAGCTTCGGAGATTATACATTGGCTGCAAAGGCAAAGCTTGACAATTTTGAGAAGGATGGAGATATCTACAAGGTAAAGACCTTTAAGGAGATTACAAAGCTCGAAAGAAACGGACTCTTTGTATACGAGTCTGTTCCGGGAACAGCGGTTATGGATTTCGAGGAGACTGCTGATACAGTGACATTTACTGTGGAGGGACCTGAGGATGCTCAGATTACTCTTGGCCTTGAAGAGGAGACGGAGTACGAAATTGATATAGCTGGAGCTGTTGCAGGTACTATGAAGACAAATCTCGGCGGCAAGCTCAGCTTAAGCGTAGAGCTTGAGGGTGTTGATTCAGTCGATATCAAAGTATCAAGAAAATAGAGCATATTTTTAGCCCGGTGAAAGCCGGGCTTTTTGTATTTTATAAAGGAGAACAATATGGCAAAAGGAAAGACCTCTGTATTTTTCTGCCAGGAATGTGGTTATGAATCGGCAAAATGGATGGGACAGTGCCCGGCCTGTAAGGAATGGAATACATTTGTAGAGGAAACCGTAGATAAAAAGTCGATAAGTTCGTCGGGAAAAGTAAAAAAAGAATCAAAGGCGGCACAGGTTCTGCCTCTTTCGGCAGTAAAAAGCGAGAAAGAGGAGCGTATAGTGACAGGTATAGCTGAGTTTGACAGAGTGCTTGGCGGAGGAATTGTGAGGGGGTCACTTGTGCTTGTGGGAGGAGATCCGGGTATAGGAAAATCCACGCTTCTACTTCAGGTATGCAGGGAGCTTTCACAAAAAAAGGTGCCATTACTTTATGTGTCAGGTGAGGAATCACTGCATCAGATAAAGATGCGTGCCGACAGACTTGGTGATTTTACGGATTCACTGGAGCTTTTATGTGAGACAAGTCTTGATATAGCAAAGGATGTGATTCAACGAAAAAAACCGGAGGTTGTTGTAATAGATTCCATCCAGACTATGTACAATGAGGAGATAGCGTCGGCACCGGGCAGTGTCTCACAGGTCAGGGAGACAACCGGAGTGCTTATGCAGCTTGCAAAAACTTTGGGTATTTCTGTTTTTATAGTAGGACATGTGACAAAGGATGGTGCGGTTGCGGGGCCGAGGACGTTGGAGCATATGGTTGATACTGTGCTTTATTTTGAGGGTGACAGGTATGAGTCGTACAGGATACTTAGAGGCGTTAAGAACAGATTTGGTTCGACCAATGAGATAGGCGTATTTGAAATGAAGGCGGAGGGACTTGTTGAGGTGGAAAATCCGTCGGAGTATATGCTTAGCGGTAAGCCCGAGGGAGCATCAGGATCAATTGTCACATGTTCTATAGAGGGAAGCCGCCCGATACTTCTCGAGATACAGGCTCTTGTATGTCACAGTTTTTTTAATAATCCAAGGCGTACAGCAAATGGTACAGATTATAATAAAGTAAATCTACTCATGGCGGTCCTTGAAAAAAGAGCCAACCTGCCACTGTCAGACTGTGACGCTTATGTGAATATAGCAGGCGGTATAAGGATGAACGAACCGGCGATAGATCTTGGGATAGTGCTTGCAATCGCATCAAGCAAAAAGGATATTATAGTGCGTGAGGATACCATATGCTTTGGAGAGGTGGGCTTAAGCGGAGAGGTACGCGGAGTTACCATGTCCGAGCAGCGTGTGGCTGAGGCAAAGAAGCTTGGCTTTAAAAAGTGTATTGTTCCCAAAGTGTGTCTTGCAGGAGTGTCGCATATTAGTGGAATTGAGATTGTCGGTGTGGCAAATATCAAGGAAGCGATAGAGGCTGTCAGATAGTAATTGTGAGAATTGTATATAATAAACAGACAATTTAGAAAATTTGTGTTTTTTAAGGCAGTTTTACTACTTTAATTAATTGCAGAAAATCCGTTGACATATGTGTGCCGGGATGATATTATATCAAAGCTGACTCGCGGGACACATTGAGTTGTAGAGCTTGTGAGTTACAATTTACAGACATGACTTTATAAATATTGCTTTGAAATAAGCTGATTAAAAAAGTCGTGAAAAAAGTTCTTGACAAATGAAAAACATTTTGATAGAATAAACAAGCTGTCGCAAG
>ENA-UOIZ01001870-UOIZ01001870.1-human-gut-metagenome-genome-assembly--contig:-P88-NODE-1870-length-16071-cov-6.639673_pt1 | contig 16071 bp, 13 predicted proteins | sample MGYA00242336_ERZ723883 | MGnify/ENA metagenome assembly ERZ723883 | reverse complement strand
AAAATAAAACTCGTTCCGATTTACAAATTACATATCAAGAAGATGTTTTACGTTTGATCAATGAATTTACTCAACGAGGATTATATGTTGGAAGTGTTGTTGTAACACAATACAATCGTCAAAAAGCAGTTGATTTATTTAAAGCTCGTTTGAAACGTAGAAAAATTGACGTATATTTCCACTACTTTATTGAAGGATATCCTACAGATACTAAAAAAATCATTTCTGATTCTGGATTTGGAAAGAATGATTATGTTAAGACAACAAGACCTTTAGTTGTTGTGACGGCTCCAGGTCCTGGTAGCGGTAAAATGGCTACTTGTTTATCACAGTTATATCATGAACATAAACATGGCATTAAGGCAGGATACGCAAAATATGAAACGTTCCCTATTTGGAATTTACCTTTGAATCATCCTGTAAATTTGGCTTATGAAGCTGCAACTGCAGATTTGGCCGATGTAAATATGATTGACCCATTCCATTTACAGGCTTACAATGAAGTAACAGTTAATTATAATCGTGACATTGAGATTTTTCCTGTCCTAAAGAATATTTTTGAAGAAATATATGGTTCAAGTCCATATCAAAGTCCAACAGATATGGGTGTAAATATGGCGGGTTTATGTATTAGTGATGATGAAGCATGTTGTAATGCAAGTAACCAGGAAATCATTCGTCGTTATTTTGTAAGTAAAACAAGATATGCTCATGAACTATGTTCATATGAAGAAGTTCAAAAACAAGAAGTTGTTATGAACAAAGCGGGTATTACAGAATTAGATCGTCCTTGTGTTGTTGCTGCACGTAAAAAAGAAGAACAAACTCATTCTTTATCTGGTGCTATTGAATTGGATGATGGAACAATTATTACAGGAAAAACAACGAATTTAATGGGTGCTTGTTCAGCCGTTTTAATGAATGTATTAAAACATCTTGCAGGAATTGATAAAAAGAAAGTTTTAATTTCACCAGAAGCTATTTTACCTATCCAAAACTTAAAAACAGAATATCTTGGTTCGGTAAATCCAAGACTTCATTCAAATGAAATTTTAATTGCGTTATCTGTTTCTGCTTTGCATAGTGAAGATGCAAAAAAAGCATTAGCTATGTTACCAAAATTAAAAGGTATGCAGGCTCATGTGACTTGTGATGTTGCGGATGTAGATTTAAGTATTTATGCGAATTTAGGCATTATGCTTACATATGATGCTAATAAAAAGTAGGAGGTTTCTATGGCAAAATCAATTCCTAGCTCTGGGGCAGGAGCTGTTCGTATTATTTTAAAAAATAAAGATACTTTCCATTTTGATTTAAGAGAAAAGAAAGAAGATAACGGAAAACAAAGTTATTTGTTTGATGTATATTACGAAAATACTACTGGTACTTTAAATGTATTGATGGATAATGGTAAACCCGTTATTGCAGCATTGAATTTAAGTTTGGGTAAAGTTATCACTTTGTCTAATGATACAAACTTAAAAAAATTATGTAACTATGTAGTAGATAAGGTGAACGCATAATGAAGATAAGATTGCATGTAGTTGTTGACAAAGAAGATGATGCTGTTGTTGAAGTTGTTCAAAACGCATTGAATGAAATTTGTTCAAAGATGTCTTATTCTCCAAGTCGATTACAGCCGAGTTTAGCTGGTTGCATGGAGTTTTATGCGACAAGTGATTTGAGTGAAGATGAAATCGATGATTTATTATCCAAATTGAATAATGACTGGGATGGAGAAAATGATGATTGTCAGGCTTATAGCTTTAATACGACAATGTTTCATCCAAATGTCTACTATTTACAATTCCAATCTTTCTAGGATATATTATGATTGATTACACAGAAGGTTCAAATAAACAATATCATACTCAATTAGAGGAAAATGGTGTTGGAGATTATGTTATTTTAACGGGAGATCCCAAAAGAGTAAAGGATATCGCATCTTATTTAGATGATGCATATTTTGTTGCGGACAACCGTGAATATGTTACATATTCAGGCTATATTAATGGAGTATTATGCAGCGTAGTTTCAACTGGTATTGGTGGAGCCAGTACTGCAATCGCAATGGAAGAGCTTATTCAACTAGGGTGTCATACCTTTTTACGTGTAGGTACATGTGGTGGTATGCGTCTTGATGTTCAAGGTGGAGATATTGTGATTGCAAGTGGTGCCATTCGCCAAGAAGGTACAACACGTGAATATGCACCTATTGAATTTCCAGCTGTTCCTCATTTTGAAGTTTTAAATGCTCAAGTAGAAAGTGCAAAAAAACTTAATCTGCCTTATCATGTAGGTGTTGTTCAAAGTAAGGATTCTTTTTTTGGTCAGCATGCACTGGAAACAATGCCAGTTTATCAAGAGTTGCAAAACAAATGGGATGCGTATTGCAGACTGGATTGTCTGGCTTCGGAAATGGAATCAAGTACTGTGTTCATCGTAGGACAAACTCGTCATGTTCGTAGTGGAGCTATGTTTTTATGTTTAGCGAATCAGGAAAGAGAAAAAGCAGGATTATCAAACATTCAAAATCATGATTTAAAACCATTAATGAAATGTGCTGTTTTAACATTGAAAAATTTGATACAAAAAGATGAGGCTGAGAATCACTAGGATCTCAGCCTTTTTAATGTGTTTGGAATATTGTTGATAATATCTTCTGGCATGAAACTTGCCGAATCTATATCAAGTTTAGCACTTTGCGAATGAATATAGGTAGCACATAGAGCCGCTTGTAAACTATCTTTGCACTGTCCAAGCATCGCAACGACAATACCACATAAAATATCCCCACTGCCGCCTTTTGCCAGACCTGCATTTTGTGCATCTAAAACATAGACACTGCCTTGATGGGCAATATAGGTTTGACTTGATTTTAGTATGAGTACGCAGCTTGGATATTCTTTTGAAAAGTCGCGAGCCACTTCGAATGGATTTGATAAAATGGTAGAAACATGGATACCTGTTAAATCGGACATTTCTTTAATATGCGGAGTTAAAATTGTGGTTTCACTCCGTTTTAATAATTCAATATTCTTTTGTGCAGCCCATAATGCATCGGCATCAAGTACTATTTTTTTGTCACTCTTTAAAGCTTGTTCAACTAAAGCGATAGTAATGTTGTTTTTTTGCATACCATTTCCAATTGAAATAATTGAATAATTGTTAATGTTTTGTTTCAACAAATCAATGGCTTTAGAACTAAATATACCATTGCGATCGGCACATTGAAGAAGCATATAAAAATCGGATTTGATTGCGAGAACATTAGAAATACATTCTGGAACCATCAAAGTAAGAGTACCGATACCACTTTTATAAGCACTAAGACTTGCCATGTGGATTGCACCATGCATGTTTTGACTTCCGCCAATCATTAGGGCTTTTCCAAAAGTTGACTTATGTGCATTCAATGGGCGATTTGGAAGATGAATATCCTCCTCATTTAATATTTTAATTTTGTCCATGCATTTTTGATGAAGAATTTGAGGAATTCCGATATCTACGAGATATAATTTGCCACAATGATTTTTTCCTTCATTTAGCCATTGTCCTTGTTTGTAGCAATCCAAGCTAATTGTGTAATCTGCATGAATGGCGCATCCTAGAACATTTCCCATAGTGGAATCAATGCCACTAGGCATATCAATACTGATAATGGTGGACTGAGATGTGTTTACATTTTGAATCATAGTTTTATAAAATCCGGTAATATCTCTAGATAATCCATTGCCAAAAAGGCAATCAATATAAATGTCATAAGTGACATTAGGAAGATTTTTGCAGAATGGAATTTTTAAATTTTGTACCATTTGAAATTGAATTTTTTCATCTTCCGACATCTTTTTGATTTCTGGAACCACAACATATAGATTTGGATATTTAGGCTGTAGAAGTCTAGCGATTGCTAATCCATCGGCACCATTATTTCCAGGACCGCAAAGAATACAGATAGATTGGTTTGTATTTGTGATTTGTTCAATAATTTCGGCTGATTTTAAAGCTGCATGTTCCATCAAAATCAAACTTGGAATCTGGTATGTTTTGATGGCTGCATGATCAATGTTTCGAGCCGTAGTTTGCGTATGTATATAGGCTGGATACATAATCTCACACTCCTTATCTTTACTATACTCTTAATGTTTAAAAAATCATAATACTTTTAAGGATGTATGTTATAATTATGAAATTGGGGGTATTTATTTTATGTCGAAATCTTCAGCGGCTAAAAAGTCGATTATTGTTGGCGGCCTGATAGGAACAGGCGGTCTATTTGTATCAAAACTAATTGGATTGGCTTATACAATTCCATTTTCATATATACTTCAATCGGAAGCGTATCAGTCTGTATATGCACAATCTTATAATATATATGCGTATTTATTGACGATATTTCAGTCGGGAGTCCCTTTTGCCGTGGCCACACTTGTAGCTCGTTATATTGCTTTAGAAGATGCGAAAAGTGTTATTCTGGTAAAGAAAATTGCTTTTGCGATTTTAGGCTTAACGGGATTTGTTGGAATGATCCTCTTATTTACTTTATCGAATGTAATTGCGCCAGCTATGGTCGCCAAGAATGCCGATATCATGGCAAATTGTTTGAAAATATTATCTCTAGCGATTTTTCTTGTTCCTGTATTATCTGCATTTAGAGGATATTATCAAGGCTTAAAAGAAATGGAAGAATATGCTTTTTCACAAGCTTTTGAACAAGTGTTCCGCGTTGCCTTTTTACTAAGTGCAGCATGCCTTGTAGTCTATGCGTTTGGATGGGATAAAAAGTATGCATTATATGCGGCGGTTATGTCAACTTCTGTGGCAACGATTGCGGCAATTTCTCAATTTGCGTATTTTGATCGTAAACACCAATGTGTAGTGGATGAAATGGTACAAAGACAAACGACACGTTCTCATTCAGCTAAGAAAATCTTCAGAGAAATTCTTATCCTAGCTATTCCTTATTTAGTGGTTGCGATTTTAGGAAATATTGACCAGGTATTTAATGGTTTCTTACTTCCTACAGGATTAAAAATGCATTATAATGCCAAAGATACAACGACTGTCATTTCTGCATCAAATTATGTGGCAGGTAAATTAAATGCGATCCCAATGATTTTGGGCCCTGGTTTTGCGACAGCGATAATTCCGCATATTTCAGAGGCTTTGTCAAAGAAAAATTATAAGTTAGTTAAGAAAAATGTGTTGGATAGTATCAACGTAGTTTTATATGTAGCTATTCCTGTATCGTTCTGTATTTTTGCGTATGCAGGACCATTGAATTACACGTTATATTATTCCGAAAACTTAGAATTGTGTACATTCGTTGTACAATGGATGGCTTTGGAAGGTTTCTTATCTACATTAGCTCCGTTAGTTACGAATTTAATGGTTTCTTTGGAATTAAGAAAAAATGTATTAAAAAATCTTGCGATTGGTGTATTGATCAAAGGAGTTCTTTTGATTCCATTTGTATGGATCATGGGGATCGCGGGTGCTGTTATTTCAAGTTTTATTGGTACAGGATATATTATTTATAAAAATTTAAAAGAAATTCAAGATGTATACAACATTTCATATCGTAAAACTTTAATTATTGTAGTGCGTATTTTGATTGGATTGTTAGCGTTATGGATTACTTCAATACTTCTATCTAAAGTTGGATTGTATGGTGTTGAAGGATCAAAACTTTCATGTTTGTTCAAGATGTGTTTAAATGGTTTATTAAGTGTAATTGTATATGTGGTAGTTACTTTGTATTTAAAAGTTCCACAAAATATTTTTCACTTTCAACTAAGAAAGAAATCGGGTGTATAAAATGTATGATGTAGTAGTTGTTGGAGCTGGCCATGCCGGAATTGAGGCTTGTTTAGCGGCGAGTCGAATGAATAAGAAAACGGCTATCGTAACTTTAAGTAAAGATATGATTGGTTCGATGCCATGTAATCCTAGTGTAGGTGGACCGGCAAAAGGAATCGTAGTTCGAGAAATTGATGCCTTGGGTGGTATGATGCCTATTGCGGCAGATAAGACGGCTTTACAGTTTAAGATGTTGAATACGACAAAAGGACCTGGAGTATGGAGTTTGCGTGTTCAAAGCGATAAGATTGCCTATAAACGTTTTATGAAAAAGGCATTAGAAGAACAGGATAATTTAGATATTATTGAGGCAGCATGTAAAATTGTTGTAATCAAGGATGGAAAAGCCTGTGGTGTTGAGTTAGAAGATGGAACATTTATTGAAAGTAAGACGGTTGTTTTGACAACAGGTACTTATATGGCAAGTAATGTTTTAAGAGGACATACTTCCACTGTTTCTGGTCCAGAAGATCAAAGGACGGTTAATACGTTGTCAGAATCATTGCGTGAGGCTGGAATTAAAACTTTCCGTTTAAAGACGGGAACACCAGCTCGTATTAAAATGGATACAATTGATTTTTCAAAGACAGAACCACAACCAGGGACAAATCAATTTTTGCGCTTTAGTGAAACAACAAAACAAGAGGATGTATTGCCTTTTGAAAAACAAGAGATTTGCCATTTAATTTATACACAGCCAGAAACGCATGAAATCATTCATACACATTTGCATGATTCTGCAATGTATTCTGGGTTAGTAAAAGGGGTAGGTCCTCGTTATTGCCCAAGTATTGAAGATAAATTGGTTCGTTTTGCGGATAAAGAAAGACATCAGCTTTTCTTAGAGCCTGAATCTAAAGAATTAGATACAATTTACATTCAAGGATTCTCAACATCAATGCCTATTGATGTACAGGAAAAGATGGTTCATTCTTTGCCGGGACTTGAAAATTGTGTGATTGAAAAATATGCGTATGCGATTGAATATGATGCGATTGATCCACTTCAGATGAAGCCGAATATGGAAAATAAAATTGTTGAGAATTTATTTACTGCAGGACAGGTCAATGGTACGAGCGGATACGAAGAAGCAGCTGGTCAAGGATTGATGGCTGGGGCGAATGCGGCATTGAAAGTGGATGGTAAAGAACAATTTGTTCTTCGTCGTGATGAAGCTTATATTGGTGTCATGTTAGATGATTTATGTACAAAAGGAACAAAGGAACCTTATCGTTTATTAACTTCAAGAGCGGAATATAGATTGTTGTTACGTCATGACAATGCGGATCAAAGATTGCTTGAAAAAGGCTATGAAATTGGTTTGGTTTCACAAGAAAGATATGATGCATATAAAAAGAAGATGAATGATATTGAGGTTGCTCGAGAAGAACTTTCAAATGCACATATTAAACCGAATAGTGAAGTCAATGAATATCTTGATAGCTTGGGCTTTGATCCATTGGCACATGGATGTAGTGCATTGGATTTAATTAAACGTCCAAAAATTACAGTTAAGGGCTTGGCAAAATATACGGGATTGGATTACGAAACTCAAATCAATGAGCAGATTGAGATCCAGACAAAGTATGCTGGTTATATTGCCAAGGCAAAGCGCGATGCGAAACATTTACAGCAGATGGAAAAAATGAAGCTTCCTGCAGATTTGGATTATGAAAATATGGATAATTTATCTTTGGAGGCAAGACAAAAATTAACAGCTATCAAGCCTTTAACATTAGGACAAGCAAGTCGTATTTCTGGTATAAATCCTAGTGACATTGCGATTTTAGCTATGCGTGTGAAATAATTTACATTGAAATCGCTTTCTATTATATGCTATAGTAAAAAGGGGATAAAAGTATGAAGGGAAAACGAAAAAAAGTTCAACATTTCTTTGTATATATCGCAATGCTGGTTATGTCTGGCTTTTTAATCATGGGTGGTTTGCAGCAATTGTCAATGACGCATGAGTTAAAGTCGAGTATTGTTCAAAAGGAAAAAGAAAAAAAAGAATTGTCTTCTAAAAAGAAAGAATTGGAGAAGGCAAAACAGAATCTGACAAATCCAGATTATGTTGAATATATTGCGCGTGGAAAATACTTAGTGACAAAAGAGGGGGAGCAAGTATTTAAATTTCCAAGTAAAGACTAACTAGGCCGTTTGGTCTAGTTTTTTTTGTGTGGAAAATAAAAAAAGTGCCGAAGCACTTTTTATATCTATATGGTGAGGCCGATGCGATTTGAACGCACACGAGCATAACTCACTACCCCCTCAAAGTAGCGTGTCTACCAATTCCACCACGGCCTCATAGTGTTAAAATATTACACTATTTTACTGAGTTTGGCAACACATTCAAGTCCGGTTGTTTGACAAAACATGTCTACAGGTTGAACGTATTCGCATTGGTATCCATAATTTTTAAAGATTTTTAAATCTCGTGATAACGTTTTAGGATTGCAAGAAACGTATATAATCTTTTCGGGCTGCATGGTCACCGTATCTTGGATTCCATTTTCTGCCATTCCTTTTCTTGGTGGATCAATAAAGACGACATCAATTTTATCGCTTTTACGTTCGTGTGCAAAATCTGTGGCATCCTGACAAACATAGTGACAATTATCAAGGTGATTCATTTTTGTATTGTCGTTGGCATTATCAACGGCTTCTTTAACGATTTCAACACCAATCACGCTTTTCGCATGTTTACTGACAGCCATACCAATGGTACCTGTGCCTGCATACATATCAATGCATGTTTCGTTTCCAGAAAGATTAGCGGCTTTAATGGCTTGATTGTACAAAACCTCCATCTGTATAGGGTTGACTTGGAAGAAGGATTTAAAGTGCAATTTCACTTTGTTACCTAAACATTTTTCAATGATGTAGTCATTTCCATATAAGACTTTATATGTATCACCTAAGATCACGTTGTCATTTCGTGTGTTGTAGTTAAATACAATACTTGTGATGTTTGAGAATGTGTTTTTTAATAGTTTAGACAAAGACAAAATATTCTTTTCATTTTTACCAATAAATACCACTTGAATTTCATCTGTACTTGAGTGGCGGATAAAGATGTGGCGTAAGCCTTCTGCCATTTCAATTGTGATATGTTTTTGAATGAAGCCAAAGATTTTATTGATTGTAAAATCTTGAATCTTGCATTCTTTACATGTCACAACGTCGTTTGAATGTTGGCGATAAAAACCCATCAGGACCTTACCATCTTTGATTTTAACCGGAAACTGTGCTTTGTTACGATAGTACCAAGGAGAATCCATACCTAGTATTGACTTTACTTCAATATCTTCAAATAATTTTTTGACATGTTTATATTTATAGTCTAATTGATAAGCATACTTCATGTGTTGAAGTTGGCACCCACCACATGTTTTAGCAACTTCACAAGTAAGTTCTTGGCGATTTATACTTGGCTTTAAAAGTTGAGTAATTATGCCAAAAGCATATTTTTTGTTGACTTTTACGATTTTGATTTTTGCCTTTTCACCAATCAATAAGTTTGGCACAAAGACAACCATATCGTCAATTTTTACAACACCACTATTTAAATCTGTATCATCGATACATGTTACAATATATTCTTCATTTTTTTTCATACATATTTATGATATCTAAAAAAACAAGAATTGACAAATGGAATTATTATAGTAATATATATAGCGTACTATGTAAATATATAGCGTGCTATGGAAATGAGGTGAGGAAAATGTGTGACAATAATGAGATGGGTTTTTATTTTAGTTTAATCAAGAAAAAAATGGACAAACATATGAATGAAGGTTTAAAAAAATATGATTTAACTAAATCTCAACAAGACGTCTTAGGATATCTACATTTTACGGATAAGGATCCAGTTATTCAAAGAGATATTGAGGAACATTTTCATATTTCGAATCCCACAGTTACAGGGATTTTAAATCGCTTGGAACAGAAGGGGTTTATTGAAAGAAAATTGAATCAAAAGGATAAAAGAGTTCGTGCTATTGTGTTGACTCAAAAAGAGCAGGATCTTCATGAAGATATCGTGAAGCAGATTCGTACAATGGAATCTAGATTTGGAAATGTTTTAGGTGACGAGAAGAAGGTGCAATTGTTAGAAATCTTAAAAGAGCTAGCTGAAAATTTAGAATAATTGAAGATTTAGAATAATGGAGGTTTATTATGGTCAAGACTTTATTGAATGAAGTTAAAGAATATAAAAAGGATACGTTATTGAGTCCGATTTATGTTTCAATCGAAGCCATACTTGAAGTGTTTATTCCATTTTTGATGGCATTATTAGTGGATAATGGTATTGAAAAAGGAAATATGGGTTCAATTTGGTTTTATGGTACTTTAATGTTGGTGGCATCCTTTGTATCTTTATGGGCTGGTGCTAAAAGTGGAAAGCATGCGGCAATCGCATCGAGTGGTTTTGCGAAGAATTTAAGAAAGGCAGAGTATCGTAATATTCAAAACTTTTCTTTTTCAAATATTGACGCTTATTCAACAAGTGGATTAATCACACGTATGATGACGGATGTGACAAATATACAAAATGCATATCAGATGATTATTCGTGTTTGTGTTCGTGCACCATTGATGTTAATCGCATCTTTGATCATGGCTTTTATCATTAATATACGAATGGCAATGATTTTTGTGGTTACGGTTTTATTTTTGGGAGTCGTTTTGTTTGGAATTATTTTTATTGTAAGTCCCATCTTTAGTCGATTATTTTCTCGCTATGATTTTTTAAATGCGAGTATTCAAGAAAATATTCTAGGCATTCGTGTCGTGAAATCTTTTGTTCGTAAGGATCATGAAATTGAAAAGTTCCGTAATGAAAGTGAGACTATTTTTAGTATTCAAGGGAAAGCGGAAAAAATCTTAGTGTTTAACTCGCCTGTTATGCAGCTTTGTATGTATGGCACAATTATTTTGATTTCGTGGTTAGGGGCTCATCAAATTGTGGCTCAAAACATGACAACCGGAGAATTGATGTCTTTATTTACATATACTGCAAGTATTTTGATGTCATTGATGATGATGAGTATGGTTTTTGTCATGGTGACAATGTCGATTGCGAGTGGAAAACGTATTGCCGAAGTATTAAATCAAGAATCCGATTTAACAAGTCCAGAAAACGGAGTTCAAACTGTGGCCAATGGAACCATTGATTTTGAAGATGTTTCATTTCATTATGGAAATGATGAAGACATTTTAAGTCATATTGATTTGCACATTCCTTCAGGATCAACACTAGGAATTCTTGGAATAACGGGATCTAGTAAATCGAGTTTAGTACAATTGATTCCAAGACTATATGATGTAACACAAGGTAGTGTTAAAGTAGCGGGAATGGATGTTCGTGATTATGATTTAAAAGTATTGCGCGATAATGTGGCCATGGTTCTACAAAAGAATGTTTTATTTTCGGGAACAATCAAAGAGAATATGCGTTGGGGTAATCCAAATGCGACAGATGAAGAGATCATGGAAGCTTGTAAATTAGCACAGGCGGATGAATTTATTCAGTTGATGCCAAATAAATATGATACGTATATTGAGCAAGGTGGTACGAATGTTTCGGGTGGACAAAGACAGCGTTTGTGTATCGCAAGAGCCATACTAAAGAGTCCTAAAATTTTGATTTTAGATGATTCTACAAGTGCCGTGGATACAAAAACCGATGCTTTGATTCGACAAGCATTCTTAGAGAAGATTCCACATACAACTCGAATCATTATTTCACAGCGTGTTTCAAGTATTCAAGATGCAGATCAGATTCTTGTGATTGACGATGGAAAAATTTCTGGTTTAGGTACGCATGAAGAATTATTAAAATCAAATGCAATGTATAAAGAAACGTTTGAAGCACAAAATAATGGAGGTGACTTTGATGAACAATAGAGATACAAATAGTCTAAAGCGAGTTATTAAAGAAACAATCATTTCTTATAAGATTGAAAGTTTTATTGTGCTTGTATTGATCATTGTATCTAGTATCGCCAATGTATATGGAAGCATGTTTTTAAAGAGCTTGATTGATGATTATATTGTTCCGTTATTATCACAAACAGTTCCGAATTATACGCCTTTATTCAATGCATTAATGGAATTGGTAATGATTTATGGTGTTGGTATTTTAGCTACGTATGGATTTAATCGTATAATGGTAACAATTTCATTGGGTACTTTAAAACATATTCGTGATGAATTGTTTGAACATATGCAGACATTGCCATTGTGCTTCTTTGATACACATGCACATGGGGATATCATGTCTGTTTATACAAATGATACGGATACTTTAAGACAGCTAATTTCTCAAAGTATTCCTCAGGTTATTGTATCTTTAATGACGATTATCTCAGTTACGATTTCCATGTTCATCTTAAATGTTCCATTGGCTGTTTTAACAATCGCATGTGGTTTATTGATGGTGTATACTTCAAAAAAGATTTCGGCAAAATCAGGTAAATACTTTATTGCCCAACAAAAACAATTGGGTGTAGAAAATGGTTTTATTGAAGAAATGATGGAAGGAAGTAAAGTCATTAAAGTTTTTACGCATGAAGAACAAAGTATCAAAGATTTTGATCAAGTAAATGATGCGTTGTTTGAAGCAAGTGCCAATGCGAATACGTTTGCGAATGTTTTAATGCCAGTCGTAATGAATATTGGGTACATTTCTTATGTACTTGTTGCGGTAGTTGGTTCTATCTTTGCCCTAAATCATATTGCAGGATTAACATTAGGTGGCATTGCCGCTTTCTTACAATTAAATCGTAGTTTCACAAATCCAATTGGACAAATTAGTATGCAGCTAAATGCAGTAATAATGGCAGATGCAGGAGCTAAGCGTATTTATGAAATCATAGATATGGAAAGTGAAGTGGATGATGGTATCGTGACTTTAGAACAAATTGATCATGATCACTGGGCTTGGCATCATCCAAGAAAAGATGGGCAAGATGAATTGGTTCCACTTCGTGGAGATGTTCGTTTTGAAAATGTGAACTTCTCTTATAATCCAGATAAACAGATTTTATTTGATGTTTCTCTATTTGCGAAACCAGGACAAAAGATTGCCTTTGTAGGAGCTACAGGTGCTGGTAAAACAACAATCACGAATCTAATCAATCGTTTTTATGATATTCAATCGGGTTCCATTACGTATGATGGTATTGATGTAAAACTAATCAAGAAAGCAGATCTTAGAAAATCATTAGGTATTGTATTACAGGATACAAACTTGTTTACTGGTACAATCATGGATAACATTCGTTATGGTCGTTTAGATGCGAGTGATGAAGAGTGTATTGCGGCTAGTAAACTTTCGAATGCACATGAATTTATTAAACACTTAGAACATGGTTATGACACAATGATTCATGCAGGTGGAGAATCTTTATCACAAGGACAAAGACAACTTTTATCCATTGCACGTGCAGCTATTGCCAATCCTCCTGTTTTGATTTTGGATGAAGCAACAAGTTCCATTGATACACATACAGAAAGAATCGTTCAGGAAGGTATGGATAAGTTGATGGAAGGAAGAACGGTATTTGTGATTGCACATAGACTTTCAACTATCCAAAATAGTGATGCGATCATGGTGTTAGAACAAGGTCATATTATTGAGCGTGGTAATCATGAGGACTTGTTGAAACAAAAGGGTAAATACTATCAATTGTACACGGGTGCTTTTGAGTTAGACTAAATATTTAAATTTTGGCTTGCATATATTTTGATTATGTTATAAAATGTATGCGTTGTCGACGTAGCTCAGCCGGATAGAGCATGCGCCTTCTAAGCGCACGGTCGGGGGTTCGAATCCCTCCGTCGACGCCATCTTGTGAATAAAGCCCTTATATAAGGGCTTTTTTTCTGTTTATAGATAGTTTTGAAAACCTTTTTGAAAACCTTTATAAAAAAACAAAGAAACATTACGTCTCTTTGTTACAAATACTCTGGAATTAATAAAATATATTATTTACTAACTACTGGTTTGTCATCTTATCAGTAAAGGTGTGAAGCCTGCTGCATTTCCGTTTCTATGGAAAATATAATTTACTCCTGTTTGTGTATAAACTAAAATTTCCATTACATTACATCAATCAAGCATTAATTATAATACGATCTATAAGTGTTCCTGACTATTATTTAGTGTCTTTTCTTGTAAAACCAATAGAAACCAATGAAAACCATGTCCAAAATACACATGATGATTTGCCCTGTATCATGTGTATAGATACTATATAGAATCAATACTGCAGTAATGGTGAAAAATGAAATTAGTTTCCATTTTGAATAATCTGTAAGTGCAATGAAAAATAAGATGAATTGTACAGTGAATAATAAGTAATACATATGTATTTGATCCTCCATGAATCTTTCTAAGATTATTGTAATTAAAATTTTGATATGACACAATTGCTTTAATTGGTGTTTTATCATTATTTCTTAACACAGATGGAAAGGTAAAGGATTATTCTATGCATAGAACTACTACAAGACTACAATTTGCAGAGTTGTTTCCTACTTAAATTATTTCTAGAATTATATATTAATAATCATAAATGATTAATTTGATTGAATTATCAATTGAAATTTTTTCTGTCTTTGTGCGTTAGTGTTAACACAATGGTTTGTAAAAAGGATTATTCTATGCATAGAACTAATACTAGACAATTATTTGAAAATATGTTTTAGAAACACCCTTTTTCATTGACACAATCTTGTAAATAAAGTCTTAATATGAAAGTTAATTGTGTAGTCTTATATTTAAATGGTGGAAAAATTAAGATAATAATAAGAAATCATATTTTAGGAGATGTGATAGCAATGGACACAGTTTATATGGTCATACTTACTTGATGTAAAAAAATAAAAGAAAGGAAATATGTGATGAAAAATAAAATATATTATGGCATTATTACTTTGATTTTGTGTATTAGTATTATAAGCATGTCGACTATTAGTTTATATGCGGCTTCTTACAACAAGAGAGCACAAGTGATAGGAAGCTATCTTTCAGTTTATGCGTATTCGTATTGGTATAACATAAGTGTACAACATAATAATGGTACAATCGCTTATGCTAATGATATTAGTTTATATGGATCAAATTGCCGACATTATGCTCTACAATATGGGTGTACAATCTCTCCAAGTCAATCATCTAAGCTTGTTCATTCTGCCAATAATGCAATAACATATAATATTAATGTTGCTGAGTATGCTAACACAGCTCTAAGTACGCCAGTTTACGTGGGCTCTTTGACAAATACAATCACAGCCGTTCCTACAAGAGCTCGGCCATTAGAAAATAATGAGTCAATTAACCCTGATGAATGGATTGTTTACTATGAACAAGGAAATGAGCTGTTTTTTGATATTCAAGAAGCTACAAAATTTGCAGCAGAGAATGGATTAAGTTTGATATATGTTATGCAAAAATCTGAGGAGTTAAGAAATAATGAGCATCTCAACATTGTATATCAATAAAATAGCTGACAGCATCCTTTTTGATGAGAAGAACAAAGAATTTACAATATGTGATGGTAGTTTAGGGACTTACAAATTTTGTGATATTGTTAGAAGTCAAATAGTTTATGAACATGCTAGATATAAAGGCAAATCACCATTATTTTCTCATAGAGTGTTAATTAGTACGTTTAATACGAGTATTTTTATTGAATTGAAAAAAGTGTATGTAGGTGTTGAAATTGAATTATCAAATAAAGGTAAGGTATATGTATATATATCAAAAAATCCGGTCATTCAACATAACTTTCAATTTGAAGAAGATTATAAAATCGCAAAACAGATAGATAAAAAGTTAAAGAGAATGGCTCTTGAAAAAAAACAGATTGGATTAACATATTAAAAGCAGTTAAGGTAGATTTATTCTTGTTTTTTTGTCTTTGTGTGTTTGTGTTAACACAATGGTTTGTAAAAAGGATTATTATATGAATAGAACTACTACAAGACTACTACTTGCAGATGTGTTCTGAAAACACTCCTCTCCGTCTAACTAACGGAGTCTTGGGTGTTTTTTTTTATTAACTAATTCAATTAAAATAGTATTGAAAAGAGGTGGTTTTGTGAAACAGATGAATGACAATTTGACTATCATAGATGACTTAAAAAAATTGGATAATAGAAATCAAGAAAAAATTCAAAAATTATATCAATAATTTTTCA
>ENA-UOIZ01001869-UOIZ01001869.1-human-gut-metagenome-genome-assembly--contig:-P88-NODE-1869-length-16072-cov-5.595680_pt1 | contig 16072 bp, 10 predicted proteins | sample MGYA00242336_ERZ723883 | MGnify/ENA metagenome assembly ERZ723883 | reverse complement strand
CCCCCTAAATCCCCCTCCTGTGAGGGGGACTTAGGTCGGAATCCGTAATGGCATACGGTTTTGGAACTGTTAAAAAATAATCGCCGCACTTTGAAAAGTGCGGCGATTATTTTCTTTAAGGTCCTTAAAGTCCCTAAGGTCTTTAATCATTATTCGATAAAAAACTCTTTCAGCGGCTTGTAACCTGCCTCCGCCATAAGTGCATCCCAGTTATGCGGCAACTCTATCTCGATGGTCGCATATCCTCCACCCGGCATGGTCTGCACCTTGTTGCGATTGGGATCGCCGGTAACCAGTATCGGTGTCGTGTTCGGACGCATAGTGGCGACAGTATACATCTTCTCTTTTACTGGATACCACTCCGGAGCATCGGTCAGTTTCGCGTTTTCGTTGCGGATTATTCTCTGCACGTGCCGTTCTACCGTATGTTTGTTCGGGTCGAACGCACTGCCAGGGTTTGCCCAGTAGTTGGCGTAGGCGCGTTCGTATACCGGACGTCTTGCAGTTGCAATCAACGCGCTTTCAAGCGTTTTCTTTTCGGGATAGGTGGCTGCGAGATCGCGGGCGACATATTCGGTGATAAGGATTGTGCGGCATGTGAAAGGTTTTCCGCTTCCGAGGGCGAATTGACCGCGTTCGGTGATGTCCCATGCCATCAACTGCATGATATGTTCTCCGTCGGCTGTCGCCGGAGCGAGGTTGTTGCCCCACAACAATGCAGATGCGGCGGTAAGCGTATTGCTGTTTATTCCGTAGCCTTGCTGGACATGGTAAGGCTGCCATCCGATTCGCATACATGCGTATTCGTCTTCTGCCATGCACCACGGCATGAGATATCCGAATGTCCCCATTCTGTCCTGCTTGATGTAGTAACCTGCGAGATTCATCATCGCAAGATTTATGAATCGTCCCATTGCCGCGTTGTTCGGTTCGGAGATTTCACCCTGCCCGCAATCGAAACCCAACTGGCGTGCCACCGGTCCGTTAAGCCAGCAATACGGCGTCCATCCGTGAGTGCTGCTGAGGCTGCGGCGGAAATCGGGATTGCTCATGGCTTTGGCGAAAGCGATCAGCAGCGGCATGAATTCGGGTTTGCAGCCAGCCATTACGCCGTTCGCGGCAACATGCCATACGAGGGTGTTGCGGTGGGCGATAGGGATTACACCGACTGCTTCGTCGGCTTTCATGTCGGTATATCTGAGGAACTCTTCGATCTTTTCGGTTGTCGGCGGTACTATCGGCAGTCCGTCCGACCATTTCTGCTCGGTGAAGTATCTGTTCACCTCGTCGAGGGTGCCGGTAAATACGATTTCGCGAGTGCCGGCAGTTTTTTGTTTGGCGGCGTTCGCAATTTCCACATCGGTTATCGGTTTTGTCAGAGCATCGGTTATTTGCCGCCACAGAACGTTGCGTGTATTGGCTATCAGTTCTTCGCGGGTGTGCGAGGAGAAGGCTCCCGGGTATATGGCGACTCTCGGAGCGGGGATTCCGTTGTTAAGGCAGGTGGAGATAACCTGTTCGGCAAAACCAGGTGCGGCGATGGTTACCGACGGTATTCCGAGATACTCGGCTGCGATACTCGAACCCGCCTCTTTCGGCGTACATAACCCGCAGCCTCCGTTGCCCGATATTACGGCATCTACCTTCATCTCTTTGAGTTTGCGTTGGAATTCGTCTTTTGCCTGTCGCGTAACACCCGGTGCCGGATAGACACCCGCCGCACCGATCTCGCTCAGTAAAATTACTTTTGCATCGGGATAATTTTCGAGAATCAGCCGTTTGATCTCGGGATGTGTTACCGATGCCATGAAACTGCCTCCGACCACGGCTATCGTTTTCCCATTGAGCGTAGTCAGTCTGTTGCCCATCTCTATCATAGGTACTGTCTGTCGTCCCATCGGAGCGACAATAGAATAGAGTGGCTGTCCGTTCTCAGAAACGGTCGATACACCCGCTTCGCTTTTGCAGGTGTCGTCGCACATGGAGTTGGAATTTTGGGCATTTGCCTGCAAAATTGCACATGTCATAATACAGATTGCGACATATCGCCGCATGACCGGAAATTGTTTTAATGCCATAATAAGGTCTGTTTTAGGTTGTTCTGTTGATCTAAAACAAAATTAGATATTGTAAAACATTATTGACACTGCCGATTCGGTGAATCGACATAAATTCTACGGTCAATCGTCTGAAACGAGCGGTGAATCGTATGTACACTCTCTAAAACGACACCCTCCTGCGAAAATATTTTCGCAGGAGGGTGTCTTAGAAGATCCCGCCCTCTATTATTTCGTCATTATTATCGGACGGAGTGCAGGTGCATTCGCAAGCGATATGCGACCCTGCTTCGTTATCGTTGCGCTCGATGCCGACGCCTTGTACGAGAACTCGATATATTCGATTTCGGTCGTGATTCCTCCGGTTTTGCTGTCGTCGCTGTAACCGAATGCGTATGCTACGTAGTTGCCGGAATGGTCGAGTGTCGATGCGAAATCCTCGCTATACGAGCCGTTTACGATATACATGCCGAGATAACCGTAAGATTGCATGGTCGAAACGAACATCTGTGCAACTTCTCTCGGTGTTGAGAATTCGCTCCACGACTCTTTCGTCAGAACATCGCAGATGTAAGGATCGTTATTGGTCGTCGTAACACTCAATACGGTTCCGTACATTTGGAGTTTGAACTTGTTCGATGACTGCGTGGCTTTATTCGTCTTGAAACTTTTCAGCGTTATGTTGCCGCTGAACTTCTTGTTTACATCGAGATCGAATGCTACGGCGTAATATTCGGTATCGTCGTTGAGTGACGATGCCGGATTTACCGATGTATTGCGTAACAGAAAATCACCGAAAGAACGTGGCACCGGATCATATTTGATCGACAATTCGATCAAATAGTCTATCTGCCTGATACATGCTTCGATATATGCCTGACTGCCGTATAAGTCGTACGATTGCTTGTCTACCACGCTGTAAAGGTATGTCTTGTTGTTTCCGTCTTTCGGCTCTATGCTTACGGTCGCGGTGTTGGTCGTGATGTCGGTAATATCGATCGTGTACATCTCTTCATTTACCGGTTCTGGCGTTTTGCCTTTCTGTACGACCAATACGAAGACTACGTCCGACCCATTTACGCCAAACGACAAAGTGGCGGTTCTGGCATCCTCGGACGGATTGGGTTCGATGTCGAGGAATATGTTCGAATCCCCAATGTCTACCGTTATCCAGTCGCAACCATAGCCGGAGTATATATTGCCGTTGTAATTACCTTCGATTTTGTAACCGAAATCGTATTTACCACCTTCGGCAGCAGCGGTAATAGATTTCGTGTCGATGATTATCTTCGCCGCGATTTCTTCGTCGATATTCTTCTCCGAACACGATACGGCGAGCAGTGCTGCCGTCATCATCAAAAACAGTTTTTTCATATTTCCGGTCTATTTTTCGATTGTTTTGCCGATGAATGTTTTAGGAAGCGCCGTCTGCGATATTCCGGCAATACGGGCTGTCGCCGCCGACGGATCGTAATAGAATTTGACGAAAGTGATTGTCCTTTCGGTCAGACCCGGAGCATCGTAATTCCAGTTGCCGTCTGATTCGAATGCGAATGCCACGAAATCTTCGAATTCGTCAGTGTTGAGTTCCGCTGAGAAATCGTAGGATACGGTGCCGGTAGTAAGGCGCTGTTTGATGATTCCTTTCTGATAAAGTCTGTCCATGCAGTCGTATGCAAGGTAGTATATCGTCGGGAATTGAGAGAAATATTCGATGTCTACTGCATCGAACAGATAATTCATTGTCGTGCTGTTCGGTTTGACGGTTATATTCGCACCTTCGGCGGTAATCGTGAAACTGCTTGCACTCGGAGCCACCACGTCGGTGGTAAACTCTTTGAGCGTAACATTGCCGCTGGACATGTATTCGGCGTTGAGGTCGAATGCGACCAAATAGTAGTCGGTCATCGACCATAGGCGCGAAAATTCTTGTTTTTCGGTGCCTTTTGCCAGAAAATCTTCGATTGTAAGCGACGGATCTTGTGCTATGCTTGCCTTTATCGATTCGACGTATTGACTTATGGCGAACTCCGCACCGTATTTATTGTAGGTGCGTTTGTCCACTACGCCGTAATAGTATGTCGACTGGGTCGTCGGTGTTATGGTGAACGATATGCTCCATGCGTCTACTGCCGAGATGCTGATGTTGAAGCGCATGTTGGCATCCACCTGCGTTTTGGACGATGCGTTCTGCAACACGACTACATAAACATTGGGCGCGCCTTTGTAGGAGAGAGTAATAGTGCCGGTTCTGCTTTCGGCGGATTCGTTTTCCAGCAAACCGATAAGTATCGAGTTTTCGTTCTCTTCCTCGATAATGATCCATTCATCGTCAGTTGTTGCTGTTGCGATTTTTTGCTTCTCCGTTCCCCCCCCCACGATAGAGTATTCGATGGAGAATTCGGCTTCTTCCGACGATGCCGTTATAGCCGATTTCGCAATCTTGATTTCGGCAGCCGGATCATTGTTCTCCTCGTTCTTCTCGGAGCAGGCAGAGAACAGAACCGATGATGCGACAGCGATCGTCGCCATTAAAAACAGTTTTTTCATATAAATATAACTATGTAAGGTTTTCATTATTCATTTGCCTAACGAATGTATCTAAGACGGAGTCAAAGATACGGAAATTTATTTATAAATATTGAAAAATATCCCTTAAAATAGTGCTTGGAGTGCATAATTATGTACGCGTTCCGATAAACGATAATCGGGGATACCGAGTCCGAAACCCGTATCCCCGATGTATCTGTTTGTGTATTCGTTTAGTTCAGCGTCGGCAGGAACGAATATTCTTTCGAGTAGTGCAACATCTGACCTGCATAGTCGTTCGGATAGGTAATCTTAACGTCGACGATCTTGCCGTCGTTCTCTATGAGTTCATATTCCGGATTGACGAATCCTCCGTAAGGCTCGATGCCGAGTGCGTAGTAGCGTTCGCGCACCTCCTTGTGCAGTTCAGGATCGACCTTGACGGCATAGTTTTCTACCAGTGCCTGTCCCGCTTCGTAATCGCCCTCGCTCTTGATACGCTGAACTTCGCAAAGCATTTCGCCGAAGAGCGAGCGCAGTTTGTCGAAATCGTTTACCACGACATAGGTCTTGCCGCCATTCTTCACGTATTCGATTACGTTGTCCTCCTTGCCTTTCTCGTAGCACCATTCGGCGATCAATTTGCGGTTGCGCATGTGTGCCTCCTCGACGTTCTTGCCGAGTTCGATACGCGAAAGTTGTGTCATCAGACCGTTCATGATATACGATGCGTACTGAGCCTTGGCAAGATCGAGCGACGGGATAAGCCCGAGTTCGACCATCTTCGGATCGCCAAGATAGTAGAGTCCGAACAGATCGGCACGAGCCTCTTCGAGCGTCGAGGTGTACGATGCGAGTTCATCGCCGAGAACACCTTCCGCCAACTGTCCTGAACCGTGTCCGAGACATTCGTGCAGGTCGGTGTGCAGGTCGTCGGCGAGTTTGCCATACTCCTTCATGCGCCTGCGGTCATCCTCGCGGAGAACGAACTCCTCCTGAAATCCGTTTCCGAGTGCTGCCTGATTGTAGGCATAGGTGATGTTGTCGATAGTTACCGATTTCGAACCGTACTCTTTGCGAATCCAGTTGGCGTTAGGCAGATTGATTCCGATCGGGGTGGCAGGGTAGCAGTCGCCGCCGAGCATTGCCACCGTAATTACCTTTGCCGAGACGCCTTTTACTACCGGTTTGCGGTATGCAGGATTGATAGGCGAGTGATCCTCGAACCACTGTGCGTTTGCTGCGATAATTTTCGTGCGCTCGCAAGCCTCTTTGTCGAGGAAACTTACGTTACCCTCCCATGAAGCCTTGCGTCCGAGCGGGTCGCTGTAATCCTCGATGAATCCGTTTACGAAATCGATGTTCGACTCCGTATCTTTCACCCAGTTGATGCTGTAAGTGTCGAAATCGCGCAGATCTCCGCTGCGGTAATATTTTATGAGATCGGCGATTATGCCTTTGAGCGGCTGTTCTGCAACGCCTTCCGCCTTTTCAAGCCAGTAAACGATCTTGGAGATCGCTTCGCCGTACATTCCGTTCTCTTTCCAAACTTTCTCGACGAGTTTGCCGTTTTCCTTGACGAGTTTCGAGTTCAGTCCGTATGAAATCGGTCGCGGATCGTTTACCGATGCCATTTTCTTGTAGAAATTCTGGACTTCGGCTTCGGTTACGCCATCATAGAAATTCACCGCCGAAGCCTCGACCATGTCGATGCCGGCAGTCTGATTCACTTTCGATGCGTATAGTTCCGGATTGAAAATCACCTCTGTAAGTTCTTCTGCCGGAATCGGGCATTCGACGTTGCATGCGGTGAGTTGTCCGGCGAACCATTCGCGCGAAAACTCAGGCGAAAATTTGTCGTTCGAGTAGTGATGGTGGATACCGTTCGCAAACCATACCTTTTTGAGGTACTTTTCCATTGCTGCGAAGTCGGCATTGTTTCGGTCGCCGTCGTAGTTCTGGTATATTTGTTCCAATGCGCGGCGAATCGCAAGATTGTACTTGAAATTCTGATCGAACAGTATGTCGCGTCCGCATTTGGCTGCTTCGGCGAGATAGTATACCAACACTTTCTCGTTCAGCGGCAGGTTCTCGAATCCTGGCACTTCATATCGAATTACCTTGATGTCGTCGAAACGATCGACGATCCAGTCCGATTCGTGTTTCGGCGCGGACGAACAGCCACCCAACGTCATGGCGAAGATTCCCATAGAGGCAAAAACTATTTTTTTCATTATTTTCATTTATTTAATGTGCAACAAATGTACTAAATTTTCTTGACAATAGCGTTTTTTGCCTGCAAAGTCGTTAATGAAATTAAGGTCCTTAATGATTCTTACGACCTAATCTCATTAAAGATCTTATTTTGTCGGGACTTGTGATCATCGTCTGCTCACTGCAATCCGTTTGCAAACGAAACCCCGCCACGAATTTACGTGGCGGGGTTTTCATTTGATATTAAAGGGGTTTTCATTTGATATTAAAGGGGTTTTCATTTGATATTAAAGAATTTATTTGTTCGAAGCAAGGAATGTTATCTCGAACGAATATATTCTTGTTTCGTAATTGCTAAGGTAGCGGAAGAATCCGTATTTCTCTGATTCGGAAGCAATTCCAGTCCAAATGTATTTAGGGTAACTTCCTCCGGTTCTGTTCAAGTCTGCGAGTTTTTCTTTGTTGTCTACGCTGTCTTTTGTTGTGCCGAAATATATATAGAAACTTCCTGACGAACATTGATTGGCGGTTACCTCTACACCTGTAACGATTGCAATTGGAGTTATGTTCTGGATAGAACCTCTGCTGTTCAACATTACGAGATGGTCTTTTGTCGTGGAACTGTATTCGACTCCGGCGAATGAAAGTTCTACGTCTTTCGTCAATTCGCTGCCGTCTGTTGCTGTCGCTTTGAGAGTTGTATTGAAACTCATGGCTGTTCCTATAACCACTTTGTCACCAGCAGCCTCGGCGTCTTCTTTTGCCTTTTCGATGGCTGCGACTACATCTGCCTGTCCAAACGTGAGTTTGAATTCGGTGAAATTAACGCTTCTCTGTGATACTTCCAGTTCTTTCTTGGATGTAGAGTTTCCCGTTGCTTCGACAATAATATGTCCGGTACGTATATCGTCGCTTTCGTTTGCATCCGCGCTGTACGTAATGATGCCGTCTTTGTACGAATCGATATGCAACCACTCCGCATCCGATGTTACCTTAGCCTCTTCGGTCGCACAAATTACTTTCAGACCGACGGTCTTGGTTTCCGCCTTACCGCTCAGCGAAACGCTCTTCTCGTCGAAAATGATACCCGGTTCCGGATTGATCGTAAGTTGTCCGATATACATGTAATAAATGCTGTTGACGGAGCCGTTGTTGAATACAACTTGCAATTTTCCTTCCTGAACTGGTTCCGCAGGCGCGAAATAGTAGTCTGTTCCGGCTTTGTTGTCGGAATCACCTATGACTCTTTGTGCTTCTCCGAGCGAAATCTTATTACCGTTCTTCTCTACGATGAATGCCGAAACATCGCACTGGTCAGTACCGGAATATATGCCGCTGTTGACTTTGATTCCGTTGATGCCTTTGTATGTGCTGCTCGATGCGATGACTACGTTGCCGTACATTATGTTGGAAAGACTTAATTTCTGCACCATTCGCTCTCCCAATTTATAAGACGATGGCGAAACGGATGCTACTGTCGATCCCGAGCCATTACTTTCGCCGTAAATCGTATATTCCATTGTCGGAACGCCTTCGAGTGTGCCCCAATTCGCTTCACGATGTTGCGAGGTAAAGAAGTCAGTATCCTTGTTGCCGTTGTTCTTGTACGAAGTGTCCGTGTCGTGCTGCCACAATTTTCCTCCCGTCAAATCGATCGATGTCGATTCCGTAATATCCGAAGAGTCTTTGAAATTGATAACCGGCGAGGTGATTTTCGAACGCTCGATTTTCAAACCCTTACGTTCGAACGAAATCGTGTAACCAGGAGTGTATACCTGTACCTTTATATCGTATGTTCCGGTATTCGCAACAAACCATGCCTTGTAGTCTTTCAGTGCGATAGTGTTGTCGCTCGCGAGAGTAATGGAATTCGACGGAGCGGATGCCGTTACCTCGAAATCGTTGTCGAATACGTTTTTGTTAAGATCTACAAGCATGGCACCTGCCAAATCCGTTTTTTCGCCTACTGCGGTAATTACGACCCTCTTAACTGTTTCGTTGGCAATCTCCTCAGGAAGCGACGCGAATGTCAGACATCCGAATCCGAAGATATGAGCGAACTTGATTTCCGCATCGGCAGTCCATTTGTAATAATCAACATATCCATAATCCCAGTCGTATTCTTTATATGACGAAACCGTACCGGTTACTTCTTTTGGTTCGATTAACATTACATCAGCATCTCCGTCCCATTCCGTTTGAGTTGGAATCTGATTGTCGGACAAATTAATCAGTCTGCCTTTAATATTGTTGGCATATGTCGACGATTTTTGTGCCGATGCAGGATAAAGTCCAAATATATAATATGTATCAGAGATCTCTTTTTCCAAATCAGTCAATGATCCGGAGAATACCGGCTTCTCGTTATCTCCGCCGAATGATAGTTTTGTAGAACCGGAGATGCTTGTTTCTGCCGTGGCTGTTTCTCCGAGGAGAACCGCTATCTGATCGAATTTCTCCCACTTGATATGGCTGTCGCCGTCGAATATTGCACGCGAATCTTCGGCTACTGCGAGGTTGAGTTCTATCGTGTTGCCTTTCGTTCCGGAAACGGTTGCCGGTGCTTCGTTCAAGTCTTTCGAGCATCCTGCGAAAATGGCGAGCGCTGTCGCTGCGTATAATACTTTTTTCATAATTCTCTCCATTTTTAAGGTTTACCAATTATAATCTCCGTCGCCTGGTGTGATCGGATCACCGTGATCTCCATAACCTGTCGATGCCTGAAAACCGGCTTCGATGTTTACGTTCAACGCCCGAAATGTCGGTGTTGCGTACTCTTTTCCGTTGTTTTTCATAATACACATGTTGTTAAATGTTTGCTCATTAACCTTATTTAGTTGTTTAGAATGCGAGTATAAAGCGTGCGTAGCACATATCGTTCATCCAGTCTGCCATGCACTCGACGAGCGCGCCTTGCGTTCCGTCCTCCGATTCGCGGTTTCCTATGTGGAACGTGCATGTCGCTTCACCGGGTGTGTATACAGATGATGTCCATATCGAGCAGGTTCCTCGATACTTATCCATTACTTCGAGATCTTCTCTCTGGTTTTCCGGAATCAGCGAGAATTTCTCGTTGAAAGCGTCGAGTGCGTCGTACGAAACATGTGTAGAAACATAATACGTTGCGTCGTATCCGTTGGTGCGATTTTGTTTGAGGAACTCTGCGACTTCGTTTCCGCACAGATTCGCCACCATGTCCCACATCTGTCCCGTAGCAGGAAGGAACCATCCGCTGCTCTTGATCGGTGCGGTAGGTTTGAAATCTCTTGTCCATTCGAATACAGGGAATTGGTTAAGTATTGTGGAGTATTCCATAAGTACAGTGTTGGTTTCGCTCCAACCGTCGATATTCTTGTACCATGTGCTGCCGACTTTGCATGCTCCGAGACAGTCTACGCCTTGGAACGAATAGCGTGTTATCGCGTATTCCTGACCGTGTGCGCATTTTGCTGCTACTACGTATCCGTGAGTGAATCCGCGTTCCTTCTCTGACGATGCGATACGGTTAGGGTCGGTCTGGAAGACGATGCCGATAACCGTTTTGCCCTCTATCGGTGCAGGTTTGGTTTCCGCCCATACGGCGTTGGTGCCGTCGAGGTCCATGCTTATCAGACCTCCGTCGCTCCATGTTCCGTCGGAGTAGTAATAGTCGCCGATTTTAGGAGCAGCCTGCGGTGTTTCGGATTTTTTGACGGTTACCTCGCACGAAGCCGAGATTTCCCCGTCGGCTGCGAATGCCGTAATCACGGTCTTTCCTTCGCCGACACCCGAAACGACGCACTGATTCTCAATGCCGTCGATTGCTGCTACTGTCGCTATCTTCGCATCGTCGGTAGCCCAGTCGAGAGTCTTGTCGGTTGCGTTGTCTGGGGTGATGGTTACGGTGAGCATAACTGTTTCGTTCTCCGATATTTCGACAGTGGAAGGAGAGATCGAAATGCCGGTAACCGGAATATTGGTTACGGTTACGGCACATTTGCTCTCCACATGACCGATTCGTGCGACGATGTTTGTCTTTCCGGCTTTGAGTGCGGAGATCAGACCATCCTTGACTTTTGCTATGGTTTCGTCTTCCGCATACCAGTCGATGTTCTGATTCTCGGCATCTTCCGGTTCTACGGTCGCCGACAATTGCTCGGTGTCGCCTACGCCGAGAGATACTTCCGTTTTGCTGAGATTGATTTTTTCTACCGAGGTTTCGACTACGCTGACTTTGCAACTTGCGATTACGTTGTCGATGAATGCTATAATGGTAGCCGTACCGAGTTTGTTTGCGGTAACGATTCCGTTATCCACCGATGCGATGCTCTCGTCGCTCGATGTCCATTGAAGTTCCGAAATTTTGCTTTCCGGTTCGACGGTGGCGGTCAGAACGACTTGTCCGTCTATTTTGACGAATGCCTCCGTTTTGTTGAGGGTGATTGTAGTTTGTTGCGGTTCCGGTTCGGGTTCAAAGTTCCCCCCCCCGCCATTTTCGCATGCCGAAAAACAAAGCAGCGAAACGAGCAGCGATGCCGTCGATTTGAGAATGTTCATAAGTTTCAGTATATAATGAAATTAAGTTTGTCAAAACCGGTTTGCCCAATAATTTCGGTCTCCCGTTTACCTTGAATCTGCTTTCGAGAACTCGACCGAAATCACTTAACACATTGCAAAGATATGCAAAATATTTATTAAATTTTCATTTTATATGGAATTAATTGCATTTTCTTTCATAAAAATGTCGGCGAGGATTGTGCTGCCGTTTCCGCAGCAGTTTATATTAAGCCGTTTTGGGTAATGTTGATAAATATTGGGAAATTATTTTCGGGGATTGCGACTTTGTGCATATTATCCGTATATTTGTAGCGGGTATTCATTTAATTCTATTTACTTATGAAAAAAGCAAATTTGTTCAGAGCGCTTTTACTGTCGTTAAGTGCCTGCTTCGCCGTGTCGTGTAACGATACTCCCGATTCGCCTGAGGTTCCGGATGGTCCGAAGGAACCGGATGTTCCGGTCGTCGTGGATGCCGATTTCAAATTCTCGACCGAAGCAGTTACTTCCAATAGTGCTGTCGTCGTGGTCGAGCCTAAGTCGCTCGGCGATTATTATACGTGGGATATGGTCGAAACCGAGATTTTCGACAAAACATACGATGATGATGAGATGTTGGTTGCTGAGCATCAGAATTATCTGAATCGACAACTCGAAATCTACCGTGCCGAGGTCGATGCGAGCGGAACTATTTCGGATTTGCTGACTCGCGGAAACGACAAACAGCGTATCGGCGGTTTGAAGCCCGCTACGAAATACACCGTGTTCGCTTTCGGTATGGACGAAACCGGTAAGGCTACGACCGATCCTGTGAAATTCATATTCGAAACCAAGCCGTTTGAGATCGTCGACAACTGTTCGTTCGGCATCGAGTTCTCCGATGTCGAGCAGTTGCGCTTCACGTTCACCGTGACTCCGACCGACAATTCCACGCGTTATTATATAGGTGTCAGCGACGGCGATATATTGAAGAGCAGCACTCCGGAGCAGATTGCCGATGATTTCATCAAACGCGCTGAGATCGCCGGTATCGAGTGGTCTGCCAACGATGCGTTGCGCAGCGGTGCGGTTACTCTCGATACTGTAAAGGATTTGGAGATATACAATTTCGAACCGTCTACCGAATATTCGATCGTGGTATTCGGCGTAAGCAATCAGGGTGAGCGTACCACTGCCGTGTTCCATAAGGAGTTAACCACGCTGGCTGTTCCGGATTCCAAGATGACGATTCAGTTGGATGTGATCGAAACATCGGTCGAGGGTGCGAAAATCAAGGTAACGCCTTCTGCCGACGAAACCTATATGGCAGGTTGTATGCTTCGCGAGGATTTCGAGAAATATACCGACGAACGCGCGTTCATGGAGTATGTCGTCGAGGTCGGCAATATCGAATTGTATAGCGGCGAGCAGATTCTCGACAAGACTAATCGCCTGCTTTCCGACAAGGAGTATGTATGCTTCGCGTTCGGATATATCGGCGGTATCTCGACGGGTTTGTTCCATACCTATTTCAAAACCGAGGCTCCGAAGACCGAAAGTCTTGCATCGGTAGAGATGTCGGAGCCTTACGGCAAGGAAAATTCGTTATGCGACGTCGCGGTTTATGTCGATTTGAAGCCTAATGAACATGCCGAGAAATGGTATGCCGGTGTATTCTATACGGTAGGAGGTGTAGTGGACGGTCTTAGCGATGCGCAGATCATATCTCAACTGACTACTTACGAGAGTACGTATTATTGGAATACGGAATATGCCGCAGGTCGCGGATATTTCGGAAAGGAGATGACATTCTTCGCCATCGCCTGCGACAAGGACGGCAATCTCGGTGCACTCGTGAAGAAGACCGTTGTTCCTACTGCGGATTTGCTGCCGTAGGTGATATATGTGTTTGCTGTACGAATCGGCTGACTACGAATTTCGGGTCAGCCGATTTCGTTTTTCGATAGCCGCAGCGATTTATATGCCGTAAAGTCGGATTATAGTGCCGTAAAGGTTTGCCGTGTGAAAAAATTAATTAAATTTGCAATATATAAAACGTTTTAACGATTCCGTGCGTAGCGCGGCGAGGTGCAATTATGAAAATATACTTGGTTTAATAAATATTATGGCAACTTTACATTACGAAAAAAGTATCGATGTACGTAAGAGTTATGATGTCATCGTAGCCGGTGCTGGACCGGCGGGAATATGTGCGGCGGTCGCAGCAGCCCGCGAGGGTGCGAAGGTAGCGCTTGTCGAGCGTTACGGCGTTGTCGGTGGCAATCTTACGGCCGGATACGTGGGACCGATTCTCGGAATGGTCGGCAAGGGTACGATGCGCGATGAACTCGTTCGCCTGCTGGGTGTGCCGGAGAACGATATGATCGGCGTTACGGGCAAGGCTCACGATATGGAGCAGGCGAAACTTGTCCTCGCCGAGTTCGTGGAGCATGAGAATATCGATGTTTACCTTCAAAGTTCGGTATACGATGTGGTTAAGGAGGGTGATGCCGTCAAAGGACTTATCCTCGCGACAAACGAGGGACATTTCGCGATTATGGCTAAGGTGGTTATCGATGCTACCGGCGATGCCGTGGTTTCGTATCTCGCCGGTGCCGACATCGAGAAGGGTCGCGAGGACGGACTGATGCAGCCCGTTACGCTGGAATTCACCATTGCCGGAGTGGATGAGGAGAAAGGCGTGATCTGTATCGGCGACGTGGACGACGTGAAACTTGGAGACGAACGTTTTCTCGATTTCTGCAAGCGTTGCGCGGACGAGGGCAAACTTCCGCAGAAACTCGCTGCCGTTCGTCTGCATCCGACGACCAAGTCGGGCGAACGTCAGGTCAATACCACTCAGGTAAACGGTGTGGACATAACGGAAGTGGCGTCCGTTTTCGATGCCGATCTCGAATTGCGCCGCCAGATCAGACTGCTGATGGACTTCTTCCATGAGAATCTCCCGGGTTACGAGAACTGTCGATGTGTCGCGAGCGGAACCACCACCGGCGTTCGCGAAACTCGTCGTGTGATGGGCGATTACGTCATTACAGCCGAGGAGTTGGCTGAGGGCAAACGTTTCGATGACGTTATTGTACATAAAGCCGAATTCATCGTCGATATCCACAATCCGGCAGGTGCCGGACAGGCGGAAGAGAAAATCCAGTACGTCGAACCTTACGATTTGCCGTACCGTTGCTTCGTGCCGCGAAAGGTCGAGAATCTTTATGTTGCCGGACGCTGCATTTCGGGTACTCACCGCGCACATGCATCGTATCGCGTGATGTCTATCTGTATGGCTATGGGCGAGGCTGTCGGTATCGCTGCCGCATTGTGTGCCGCCAATGGTGTTACGCCTCGTGCGCTCGATGTCAGGTCGCTCCAAAAGGTTATGACCGACAAGGGTATAGAACTTTTCGATTAACAATAATAACCATTAAATGTATTCCGTATTATGAGCATGGAGGATATAATGCTGCGTAACCGGTTCCGACCTTTGTCGCGGATTCTGTGTTACGATATCTTCGACCGTGGATTCAACGGTTGGATGATACTTATGCCTAATTTTACCGAGTATCCCGATTTCGATACTCCGCCGAGCATCGTCAATAAAGACCAATGGCCGCCGGTGATGTTGAGTTCGGCTACCTATCGTTTCCCGGGTACTCACGGTTCTATGAGCGGTACTTACAGTCTGAAAGTTTCGACCCGACCGATTGCGAACCCGTATACGATGCCGCCTGCACCTGGTTCGATGGGACACGCAATCAAGCGTCTGTCGTTCAGCACTCCGGGCAGCAAGTATCTGCAAATCGAGTGTTGGTTCGCTTATTCTGCCGAACAGGATGTGGTGGACGGAGACGGAGAACAACCGGGTTTGCACGAAAATTCGATCCGAGCATTCGGATTCAGTTCGGATGTGCAGGACGACAACAACCGGTTCTTCATCGGTTGCCGTTATCTTAACGCCGTGGACGGCAAACCGGTTCGCAAGTGGCAGTATGCAAGCGCTGCGGAAGTTACGGACAAAGAGTGGGCATTCGGAACCGACGGCGATTGGTGCAAGCGCGGTATAGATCCTTGGTGGTTCGGAACACGTTATCCGGACGGTCGTCACGACGGCTTCAAGGATGTGCCGAATGGCGAACAGAATCTGATCTACAACGAAACGGACGATAAAATCAACTGGATGTATTTCCGTCTGAAAGTCGATACCGAGAAGCGCGAGTATGTCGAGATGCAGTGCAAGGACAAGATCTTCGACCTCGGACATGCGCCTATCTCCGCCGTAGACAAATATAAACGAATCGACGGATTGATCAATCCGGTGTTCTGGATCGAGACGGATACCAACCGTCGCGTATTCCTGTATGTCGATTCGGTCGTTGTTTCCCAGGAATAATTAAACGAGGAGGAATTTTATTATGAAACAGTTCAATGCTGCGCATTTGGAGGTCAAGAAGACTTTCAAGGAGGGATTCGAAACGCATCCGTACGAGTGCGGATGGGCGGATGAAGCGATATTCTATATTCTTGTCGAGGATATGACCGGCGAGAATGCCGAATTGAATGCCCGTGTTCAGATTTCGCTCGACGGTGTACACTGGGCGGACGAAGGTACGGAGTTCGCTCCGATCCGCGAACGCGGTCTGCATTTCGTCAAGGTGCGTGAGTTCGGCAACTACATTCGTCTTGCGACCGAGATTTCGGGTAGCGACGCCGAGTTCAAACTGCTCGTCCAGATCGCCTGCAAA
>ENA-UOIZ01001864-UOIZ01001864.1-human-gut-metagenome-genome-assembly--contig:-P88-NODE-1864-length-16128-cov-6.515398_pt1 | contig 16128 bp, 10 predicted proteins | sample MGYA00242336_ERZ723883 | MGnify/ENA metagenome assembly ERZ723883 | reverse complement strand
ATAGGGTATTCCCCACTATGATTTTTTAACATATATTTTTATTTTTTTGCATTATGTGTTTGATCGTATATTATTACAATCGGTCTACTCCGGTCGTGCAAGAAAATCCATGGATAAATAATGACTCGTCACGCCCAGTAACCGATATAAAAGAACTCGACTACAACCGTCGTCTGATTATTTACCGTGATGAGAAACCCCGGCGACAATTACGGGAATTCGAATGGTCCAAGGATGAGCGAATATATGGCGTCCCTCAAAACCTATACGAAGATTACTACGAAGAGATATATGAATATTTTCACGATTAAAGAATATTAATATATGAACGGTAGAAATTTATTTACAACAGCGGAGCTAGTTACTATACGCGAGTTATTGAAAAGACTTCGGAATGTCTCAAAAACCCAACAGAAAGGAATTCGAGATAGTCTCCGAAAAATCGGATTTTATATAAGTGATTATAATCTCCCAAAGTGTACAGTTGATGATTTTGATGCATTAATTAAAAGCGGGCTAATTAAAGTTGTCGCATCTGAAATTGCATCGCATATAACTGTTCCATCGAAGACGATACAACAGAAAAATAAGTCTCAAACACAAGTGTCGAATTCTGACACAATAGCAACTATCAATTTTAAAACGATTGAAAATTTGCAACAAGCCGGATTCACCGGCTTTATTCCAATTGCACATTTATGGAGGGATTGTTCAGCTATTCCGAGAATCAAGGGTGTATATATGGTCGTGCGTACCACGACTGTCGCACCTGAGTTTCTCGAACAAGGCACGGGCGGGTATTTTCAAGATAAAAGCCCCAATGTGCCGCTCGACATATTACGTGCAAATTGGGTAAATGATGCTTGTGTTATCTATATTGGAAAAGCTGGAGGTGCTTCCTCTTCAACAACACTTCGAAGTCGGCTGAAACAATATCTACAATTTGGGCAAGGAAAGGCAGTAGGCCATCGAGGAGGGCGTTATATTTGGCAATTGAAAGATGCTGCTGATCTCTTATTCTGTTGGATGCCATTATTTTCAGATGACCCTACCGATGTCGAAACAAATTTGATCCGAACTTTTAAGGGACGATATAATGGGATGCGTCCGTTCGCCAATTTAAAAAAATAGAAAATATCCCGCCGAAATGGCGGGATATTTTACAGCGCAAAGGTTCTATTTCATGAAAGCCTTCACGACCATGATCTCGCGGCCCGAAGTATTGACGATCCGGTAGGAGCCGGCCGCGGCCGACACCACGAACGTCTCGGCATAGCTGATCGGGAAGCTGTCGCCGCCTGCAGTCTCGATGCGGGCGCTCTCGCCTTCGACCAGATTCAGTACATGGCATTTTCCTTCGGTCTGCACCTCCACCGAGGTGTTGAGCTTGTAGCGATGCACGTCGTAGGAGTGGTTGCGGTGCGTCGGCAGGTGCCAGAGTTCCCAGTCGGCGCCCTTTTCGAGCAATTCGGGATGCGCGATCAGCTCGCGCTTCACGGTTTCGCCCTTGCGGTCGAAGCAGAGGTTCTCCATCGCACGGCGGATGTTCAGCGGACGGGGTTTGCCGTCGAGGTCCAGCGCCAGCCAATCGTACATCTTGAACGTGAAGATGTAGGGCGTGGTGCTGATCTCCAGCACGAGGTTGTTGCGGCCCGAACTGTGAAGCGTTCCCGGAGGCATCAGGAAAAGATCGTGTTTGGCCGACGGTTCCGCATTGACGTACTTGTTCACGTCGAGCTCCGTCCCCTTCTCGAAACTTTCGGTCAGGGCCTGTTCGAACTTCTCCGGTACGATATCCCCCTTGAAACCGAGGTACACGACCGAATCCGGCGCCGTATCGAGGATGTAATAGGTCTCCTCCTGCGTCAGCACCTCGCCGAAATTCTTGCGGATATACTCGCGCTGCGGATGACACTGGATCGAGAGATTGCCGCCGTCGAAGTTGTCGAGGTAGTCCATACGGATCGGAAATTCGTCGCCGTAGAGACCGTAGCACTCCTTTCCCACGACCCGCTCGCCGGCCTGAAACATCACCGTATCGAACGAGACTTCGAGCATCCGCCCGCTGCTGCGAAAGATCAAGCCGTTTTCGGGCACGATCAGCTCGAACGACCATGCGTAGTTGGGCACGTCGTGCGGCAGCGCCTCGATGTGGTTGCGGATCCACTGTCCTCCCCACGCTCCGGGCTCGAACCACGGACGCACACGGAATCCGTTGCCGGCGAGACGGTCCAGACCGCGGCGCAGATCGGCTCCTTCGGTCCATGTAATCTCCGTCTCGCGCTGGCCGTCGATCATCACGTCGATTTCCGGCAGCAGCGCCTTCTTATGACGGTTGAGCACCACCCAGTCCACGAAGTAGAAACGCTTGTACATCTTCTTCGGCGCATCGGCCGCAGCGGCTCCCAGATTCGTGATGCTGCCTGCCCGCGAGCGGAACTGAATCTCGTTCTTCGGAATGTCGATATAGAGCAGCAAGCCGTCCCAGCCGGCAAGCGAAGCGCCGATGCCGATCAGAATATTCATCTGAGCAGCGTCGTCGGGACGTATCCGGTCCAGCTTCTCCCGGTCGAAGAACTCTTCGAGCCGGAGCGGAGTCCGGAATCCGAAGATCGGATCGTCGCCGCCCAAGTAGGGTTCGATCAGACGGTCGATCTCGGCAGGCTCCTTCATGGCCGCACCCGCGTTCCACCAGACGGGCCGGATGCCGAGCGTTTCGAGGGCCTTGTTCAGTTCACGGCTGAAAATATCGAAACGTACGCCGACGTAACCGTCGATAATCACCCGTTTCGATCCGGCGATCCGACGCGCCAGCGACATATAATCGCAAAAGATTTTCTCCTCGCCCAGATCGTGCGCCGGATAGATGTCGTATTGGTTTACGCCTGTTTCCGGCTTCTCGACGGGAAGTACAAACTGTGTGGTTTTTCTTAAAAGAGTCATATCTAAAATTATAAAAATAACGAAGCTGCACCAATCATGGCCGCATGGTCGAGCAGGGCCGAAGTGCGGACCGCGACACGGATTCCGTCCGCGGCAAAACGCCGCTCCAAGGCGGGTCCGAAAAGCGGATAAGCCCGCGAAATATTTCCGCCGAGCACCAATACGTCCGCGTTGAAACGGGTAAGGACCGGACCCGCGAACTGCGCCAGCTCTTCGCCGTAGACGTCGAAAAGACGGCGCGCAGCCGGATCGGCGTCGTACCGGGCGGCGACCTCCCGCGCACCGGTCAGGGTCTCGCCGGTCAGCTCTTCGTAACGGCGGATAATTCCGCGCGTCGAGAAGGCTTCATCCACGATTCCGTCGCCGAACGGCAGGCAGTAGACCCAGCCGTCGGCAGGCACCTCATCGCCCGAAGTCACCAGTTTACGGTCGGACACGAAACCCGACCCGACGCCTGTTCCGAGCGTGAGGGCCACCACGCGCCGGGCATCGCACGCCGCGCCGCCGAGGCACTCGCCCAGCGCAAAGGCCGAAGCGTCGTTGACATAGCGGAACTCTTCGGCTCCGGACCGCAGCAGCAGCGGGAAAAGCGACTCCGAAATGTCGAGTCCGTAGATCCGCTCGAATTTATTGACGCCCCGGATCAGCGAAACGCCGTGTTCGTAGTCGAACGGGCCGGGGAAGGCGAATCCCACCCGGCGCACGGCCTTCAGGCCGGAAGCCGCGATACTCTGCCGGATATTGTCCGCCCATGCGCCGAGTATCTCCCCGGCGCCGGCGTCGCAATCGACCTTGTCGGAGAGAGGCTCTCCGCAGATTTCACCCGTCGTCAGATCGACCACGGCCGAACAAATATGACTGCCGCCTATGTCAGCGCCGACGGCGTAACGTTCCATGTCGTTCGATATCATCGTATCCGTAAAAATTTTCCTTATCGGGCGCCGCAGTTCCGGAGACGTATTGTCTCCGGAACCCGGCATCCTGAACCTAACTAACGGGCAATTGTGGTAATCTCCTTGACAGTCGTGTAATTGTAACGGTTGGTACCGTCGAACTGCCGCGTCGTCCGCGCGCCGAACCGCAGGAAATACTTCCGCGAAAAGGCCGGGAACGGCGTATAGGTGCCGGCGGGATTATAACCTCCCGGCTGTCCCGTACGGATGGTATAGACCTGATCGAACTGCACCATGCCGATAGCCGCACCGGAGATACGGGTCGAATAGTTGGGGCTGTAGCTGAAATCCCCGACATACATGTTCTCGCTCACGAACAGCCATGCTTCGGCCAGCGCCTCCTGATAGTCGGGATTGTCCGTACCGCGGGAAACCTTCACCTTCACGTCCACAGTTCCGTCGGCGTTCACCACCGGCTCTCCGACCCACTCCACACGCAGCAGGGGTTCGACTTCCCAAGTCTTCTCGACAGTGCCCGAAATCTTGATCCGCTCCTCTTCCAGCGGCACGAACGCGCCCGAAGGGGTGATGCCGTACTCGCCCTTGAAAACCTTGGTGTTGTTGAACGTACCGTCCATCTTGACGTTCATGTCATAGGGCTGGGGGTTGTCGCTCCAGCTGTACTCCATCATGCGGATACGGATACCCGTATTGCCGATGGCCGTCTGGAACGGCTCGCCCGTCTGCTTGTCGATGAACTTGCCGCGGAAAGTCTCCTGCGGCTCGTCGTAATTGTCCTTGCTGCACGAAGCTGCAAGCAGCGGCAGCGAAAAGAGCAAAAGATATATATACTTTTTCATATCGATCGGTTTTTATGCTGTCCGGATTAGAAACCGGGGTTATTCTTGAGGTTGGGGTTCTTGGTCAGTTCGCCCGACGGCAGCGGCTGGTAGTAGTAGCGGGTGTCGTAGGTGAAGATGTAGTTATACCCGGCCCGCGGCTCGGTGAAGCGCACGTCGAAGAAGTACTTGTTGACGTCCGTTGCGAAGAAGGGCATCAGGATACGATAGCGCGTGGTATTCTGCTCGTCGTAGAAGATGCGCCAGCGGCGGAGGTCCCAATAGGTCTGGTTCTCGAAGGCCAGCTCCTTGCGGCGTTCGCGGCGTACGATATCGACCGAATTGAGATCGGCGGCCGATGCCAGCAGATCGGCGCCCGCGCGTTCGCGGATGAGGTTGATGCAGCGGAAAGCCTCGTCGCGGTAGCTGTCGCCGTCTTCGGAGGTCGTCTTGCCGAGCTGAGTCAGCTCGTAGGCGGCTTCGGCACGGTTGAGCAGCACCTCGGCATAGCGGATGTCGATCCAGTGCTGCGTGGATTTGCCGCCCGAATTATTCTCCAGATCGGGATCGAGGTACTTGCGCAGGTAGGTGCCGCCGATGTTGCCGAAGTTCCAGCCGTTCACCGGACCGTTGAGACCCGTGATGAGCATTGACGTGACGGGCGTAGCCCCCGGATAGGGAGTATAGGGCGTCTTGAGCTGGACGGCAGGACCGCCGTTAAAGTTTCCGGTCAGCTGCACGTCTTTGAGTCCCAGCGTTTCGTAGGCCGCGGTCTCGCCCTCCTTGATCAGACGCGAGATACCTTTGCCCTCTTCCACCTTGCCGGTGTAGAGACCGCGGCGGATTTCGATATACTGGTCCTTGAACTTCGACATGGGGAGGATGACCGTACCCAGCAGGCGCGGCTCGGCGTTGGCGAAGGCGTCCATCGGGTTGTCGTAAAGCTTGTAATAGCCGTTTTCGTCGAGGAACCCGAACTTGCCGTCGGCATCCAGCTCGACGCCGTCGAACATCTCGATGAAATCGACCGTGGGGCTTACCTCCGAGTCGTTGCCGCCCGTCGAGGTCGAGCGCGGCTGCACCGAGTTGTCGTAGTCGTGCGTCAGGAATTTCTCCTTGTAATAGCGGGCGAAGATGGTCTCGGTGTTGGCGCTGCTTTCGTCGAGGAACAGCGCAGCGAAGTTCTCGGCCTGAGCGTCGCGATTACCGGCAGCCCATTTGGCCTTGTAGAGCGAATAACCGCCCTCGTCCACAATCTTCGAGGCTTTGTAAGCCGCTTCAAAATAATCAACGGCCCGTTCGGCAGGAATGCCGCAGATGCGTTTTCCGAGGTATTCTTCGCTGACGGTGTTGTACTTGGCGATCGAGCCGGCATAGAGCATGGCGCGCGACTTAAGGGCTGCGGCGGCATAGCGGGTGGCACGGCCGGAATCGTTCTTGTCGGGCAGGCCGGCGATAGCCAGGTCGAGGTCCTGTCCGATAAAGTCCCAGCACTCCTCTTCGGAGGCACGGGGAGTCCACGTATCCTCCAGCGTCGCGTTGGCCGGATAATCGATCACATAGTCGATCTTCGGAACGCCGCCCAGACGCTTGACCATTGCGAAGTACACGTAGGCGCGGATGAAATAGGCCTCGCCCAAGACCGTATTGTAATCGCTGTCCGAAAATCCGCTTTTGTATTTCGGAAGCCCCTCGATAAGCAGGTTGATTTCGCGGATCGTTTTGTAAGCGGCGTCCCACATGTTGCTGCCGGGTTCGGCGAAGAATCCCTGCGTGTCGCGGCCTACGGCTTCGCCCGTGGCGCAACACATCTGGCGGTACATGGCGCCCGAATAGCCGAAGCCGTGTTCGAAACTATACCGGAAATCCTCCATGGGCAAGACGCCGTACAAGCGTGCGAGGTAACTCGTCGCCCCTTCGACGTTGCCGAAGATATCCTTTTCATTGAAGATATTTTTCGGCGGTATATCCAAATCGGTGCACGCGGCGAATGCGCCCGCACAAAGAATCAGGAGATAATATTTCAGACGTTTCATTTTTTTGCTTTTTTAGAATTTGACGTTCAGTCCGATAGTATAGGTCTTGTTGATCGGATAGAAGTATCCCATATTGCTGGCCCCGCCATCCGACGGATGAATGTAGAACTCCGGGTCGAGATAATCCAGACCGGTGATCGTCAGCAGGTTGTAGGCGCTGGCATAGATCCGGACATTCTCGATACCCACCTTCGTCAGCCACTTCTTGGGCAGCGAATAACCGATTTCGAGATTCTTCAGACGCAGGTAGCGGGCATTCTGCAACCCATGCTCCGAGTTGGGATTTGCCGTCGAGCCCGTATAGCCGTATTCGCCGGCGACCCACTTCGTGGCGGGATCGTAGGGATTGGCCGTCGGATCGGCCGGATGCCAGCGGTCCATGTGTTCCGAAATGGCGTTGGTACGCGACCAGAGCGGCTCCTGCAGAAACTCGCGAGCGACGATGTAACGGTTTGCCCGACCCCTGCCAGAGCATCGAGAAGTCGATTCCTTTCCACGATGCGCTGATCGTCAGACCGAAATTGACCATCGGAACCATATCCGTGTAGCCGATCGGGTGTACGTCCAGGTCGTTGATCCAGCCGTCGCCGTTCCAGTCCTCGTAGAGATAGTCTCCCATCACGCTGCCGCGGCCGATATAGACGGGATTGTAGTACAACTGATCCCAGCTGGTGATACGCCCGCCTTCGCCGTAACCCCACCAGATGCTGTTGAAACGGTCGTTGTTGTTCTGACGCCAGTTCAGGTAGGAGTTGCCCGACTCGGCACGCTCGTAGTAGAGCGTCTTGCGGCGCGTGAACGAAACATTGCCCTTGACCGCATAGGAGAAATCGCCGACGCGGTTGCGGTGGCTCAACTCAAGCTCGAAACCGGTATCCCGGTCGCTGTTGAGGTTTTCCAGCGGCAGACTCGCGCCCACGCTGCCCGGAAGGCTCAGATTTCGTCTGGCATAGAGTCCGTCACGATGCCGGCGAAAATAATCGAAGGTCAGGCCGAGTTTGCCGTTCCATGCGCTGAAATCCAAACCGATGTCGAACATTTTGATGGTCTGCCACGTAATATCCTTGTTGGCAATGCCCTTGGGAACGGAACCGTTGACGTAATCGCCGCCGAGGATAGCTCCGCCGGAAGGATAGGTAAAGCCGGTCAGGAATTCGTAATTCAGATCTCCGTCGTACCCCGTCTTACCGTACGATGCACGGATTTTCAGATTCTCGATGAAGTCGAGCGAAGACTCTTTCCAGAAGTTTTCCTCCGAAATGCGCCATCCAACGGATACCGAGGGGAAGAAGACCCAGCGCAGGTCACCCGACGGGAAGCGCGACGATGCGTCGTAGCGGAAGACGAATTCGGCGAGGTACTTGCCGCCGAAGTCGTAGTTGAAACGGCCGGCCAGCGACTGGTAGGCATAGTCGTAAAGCGAACCGCCGCCTGACGACTGGTTGAACTGCTGCGTTTCGCCGTCGCCGACAAACACCTGATCCATAGGCAACACCACTTCGCGGCTGCCGTAGAAGTTGTCGCCCACCTTGTGCTGATCCTCGAAGAGCAGCATGCCCGATACGGAGTGACGGCCGAAGGTGCGGTCATAGCCCACCTGCACGTGCCACTGGCGATGTTCCTTGCCGTAATAGTTGCGCTGCACGAAATAATCGTGTGCGTCCCCCTTCAGGAAACTGGTCGCGGCTCCGGTGGAGGTATAAGTATTGAACGCCTTTCTGTAGAACTTGTTGTCGTTCATGATGTAGTCGTAGCTGAAGAAGCCCTTGGCATACAGTCCCGGCAGGAACGGCATGTCCCAGCGCAGCGAGAAGGCAGACTGGAACCAGCGGCTGATCAGGCTCTGGTATCCGTTGGCGTCCTTGTCGATCATGGCCAGCGGGTTGACGATGCCCGTGTTGTCGTCCTTGGTATGGTACATGGTCTGCTCGTCGTCATAGTAGAACGGATCGAGCGGGGTGAAGAGCCACGTGCTACGCACGATGTCCGAAGAGGAGAAGTTGCTCATCTTCTTTTCATCCATATGACCTGCGAGGTTGACGTCGAGGGTCAGGTTCTTGGCGATCTTCGCGTTGATGTTGGCGCGCAGCGTGTACTTGTCATAGGTAATAGGCGTGTGCTGCAGGAAGCTCTCCTGATACTGGTAACCGAGACTGGTATAGAAGGTGACCTTGTCGTTGCCGCCGCTGGCGCTCACCGTATGCTGCGTCTGGGGCGCCGAATTGCGGAAGACGGCATCTTTCCAGTTGTAGGACTTCTTCTCGCCGTTGCGGTAGGCGGCGATATCCTCCTGACTGTACTGCGGAACAGGCGACATGTTGTCTACGGAGTGCATCGTGTATTTCTCGTTGTAGAGCGTCATCCAGTCGGCCGCATCCACGAGGTCGGGGAAGTTCGAGGGACGCTGCCACGATATGTTGCCCGAATAATTGATATTGACCCTGCCCTTGTCGCCTTTCTTGGTGGTGATAAGCACGACGCCGTTACCGCCCTTCACGCCGTAGATGGCTGCCGACGCATCCTTCAGCACCGAAACCTGCTCGATATCTTCGGGATCGAGCCGCGCCATGTTGTCGCGCGGCACACCGTCGATCACGATAAGCGGAGCGCCGAAGCCGCGGATGTCCATCGAGGTATTGAACTGGCCCGGTTCGCTGGAGTTCTGTCTCACGCGGAGTCCCGCGACCTTACCGGTCAGCATGTTCTGGACGTTCTCGTTCTTGGTCGTGATGATCTCTTCGTTGTTGATGGCCGAGATGGCTCCCGTAAGGGAGGCTTTCTTCTGGGTGCCGTAACCTACGACGACCAGCTCCTCGATTTCGAGGGCGTCGCTCTCCAGCACGAAATCATAGGTGGTCTTTCCGGCTACGACTTTGGCCGACTGCTCGGCGTATCCGACGAAACTCACCTTCAGCACCGAGCCGGGAACGACCTGCAGCGAAAAGCTGCCCGTCGTACTTGTTACATCTCCTTTTTGGGTCGTGGTGTCGAAGACCGTAGCTCCGATCACCGGCTGCCCGGAAGCATCCTTGACGGTACCCGATACCGTAAAGGCCTCCCCTTGCGCGCGGGTTTCGAGGGCCGCGAAAGCCAACGCCACGCACATACAAACCTTCAGCAGGTTCAAGAAGTTAGTACAAATTTTCATACGTTTTGTTTTTAAGTAGTTGGTTTCAAAAAACTCCAGCCCGACACGGGGTCCGGCCGGAGCCGGGAATTCAGATTTCCTTTTTCAACATAAGCGGTTTATAATTAGGTCTAATTGGCGTTGCTATTCCGTAAGCGACGTGTTAGGCTCCGGAGCGAGCGTGATTTTCAGACGGCCGCCGCGCACCACGTCCGCGAAAGGCAGCTGTACGCCCGTCAGGGGTTTGCCGTCGAGCTGCGCAGAACCGATATAGTAGTTCTCCGGAGCGTTGCCCGCGGTCTCGATCACGAATTCGCGGCCTTCGTAATAATCGGGATTCAGGCTGATCGTAATCTTGTCGAACAGCGGGCTGCAGAGCTGGAACGACGGATCGGGAGCCGTCAGGCCCTTCACGTCGAAGAGTCCCATCGAAGCCATGACGTACCATGCGCCCAGCTGTCCCTGATCCTCGTCCTGTCCGTAGCCGTAGCCGTGAATCTCCTCCGTACCGTAGAATTCGTTGCAGATCGTGCGCATCCACTTCTGCGAGAGCCACGGCTTGCCCGAAAAGTTGAACAGGCCCGAAATATGGAGGTTCGGCTGGTTGCCGTGGTTGTAGTAGGTATGCAGTCCCGCGAAGGCGTCGATGGTCTTGCCGCCGCCGAAGATATTTTCGCGCGAAATAAGGAACGTGCTGTCAAGCCGGTTGTTGAACTCCTCGCGGCCGACCATCTCCACCAGACGGTCGATATCGTGGGGAACATAATAGGTGTACTGTACGGCGTTGTCCTCCTGAAAGCCCACCCACGGCGCATAAGGATCGAAGTCGGCGATAAACCGGCCCTGCTCGTCGCGCGGACGCATCAGTTTGGTTTCAGGGTCGAAGAGCAGTTTCCACCCTTCGGAGAGCTTCGAAAGCCGTTCGTAATCGGCTTCATGTCCCAGCTGGCGGGCCATCTGGGCCACGGCATAGGCGCTGAACGAATATTCGAGCGTATGCGAAGCCGAGAAACCCGAACCGCGGGGCGTGGTCTGCATGTGCAGCTCCGTCGAATAGGGCGAATAGCCGCGCTCGACGAACTGCCCCACATCCAGCTTGCCGGCTCCCGCGGGACGGCCTTCGCTGCCCAGCTCGTTCTTGCGGGCGGCTTCATAGCCGAGCGCCACGTCGAAATTGCGGATGCCGCAGTTGTAGGCCGCCGCGATGGCGAGGCCCGTAAAGTTGGTGCCCACGCCCGAAACATACTTGCTGCATGCGATGCCGTCGCCCAGCCAGCCGGCGTCCTTGTAAACCAACAGCTGGCTCGAAATCCAGTCGGCGTAATATTCGGGATAGGCGATGCTCCACAACTGGGTCAGGTTCCAGAATCCGCCCCAGATGGCATCGGTATTATAGTGGTTATGCAGCGGATTGCCGGCGGGGTCGAGCGGAATCTGCCCGACGGTTCCGTCGTTCGCGGGATAGGCCCCGTTCACGTCGCTGGCCAGACCGCGTCCCAGCACGGCATGGAACAGACCCGTATAGAATTTGACCCGGTCCTCCCGTTTGCCGCCCTCGACACGGATGCGTCCGAGCGCCTCTTCCCATGCTTCGTTTGCGGCCAAGAGCGCCCCGTCGAAATCCAGATCGGCGGCTTCGGCCTGCATGTTCAGGCGGGCGTTCTCGACCGACGTATACGACAGGCCGATCTTCACGCCGACGTCCCGACGCGCACGGGTATCGAAACGCAGGTACACGCCAGCGCCCACGCCCGTACGGCTCCGCTCACCGGCAAAAACCTCCTCGCCGCAGAAGGCGCCCCACGACGCAGGTTCGGCATCCACGACGGCGCTGAAATACATCTTCACGACGGCGCCCTTCTGATAGATGTCCACATAGACGGGTTCGGTCACCACCCAGCCCTCGATACGGCCGTCCTCGGTGAAGGTCACCGAAGCGTCGCGCGCAGGACCGCTTTCGCCCATCTTCGTGCCGATGTTGAAGATCAGGTTGGCCTCCTCCGAAGCGGGGAAGGTATAACGGTGGAAACCGACGCGCTCGGTAGCCGTCAGTTCGGCTTTCACGCCGTAGTCTTTCAGCAGTACGGAGTAATAGCCCGGCCGGGCCACCTCGTCTTTCTTGTCGAAGCGCGAACGGTAACCCGCCTCCGGATCGTCGAGGGGACCGGGAACGGTCTGCAGCGCGCCGACGGTCGGGGCGATCACCACGCCGCCCACCTGAAATTCGTGGAAATTGGCGAAACCTTCGATCGAAGTATGGCGGGCGTCGTAGCCCACGGCCTGCCAGCCGCCGGGATTTCCGAGGTGGCCGTCGGTGGTCGGCGCCAGTTTCGCCATGCCGAACGGCACCGCCGCGGGCGTGAAGAAGAACCAGCGCGAATGGGCCGTTCCGATACGGGGATCGACATAGTCGGTCAGCGGTTCGGGCGACGTGCAGGAGGTCATGCAGGCCGCCAAGGAAATCAGGGATAAAAAGAGTCTATTCATAGGTAGTTTGAGTTATTCGGTTTCGACTTTGAGCATCAGGTACTCGAAGGGTTTCATCCAGAAGGAGCGGTCGTCGAACGGCGCGAGGGGCTGTTCGCGGTAGTCGCAGACGCTCACCCGGCGGGCCTTCATCCGGCCCCAGACGAATGCGGAATGCACGCTTTGATCGCCCATGTTCTGCAGACGCACGATATAGCCCGTCCCGTCCGCCGAGGGCGCGATGCCCGACACGGCGATCCGGTTGCGGCCTTCGAGCCGGAACAGCCGGCCGACAGGTTCGGGCCTGCCGCTTTCGACGGCGATCAGGGGCTGTTCGCGTTCGGCGCCGCGCTGTTTGAGTTTCAGATCGAACGGGTCGCATATCTGCAGCGAATAACGGAAGCTGGCCACGCCGCCCTGCGACGCCTTGTAGTTCGTCCGCCACGTATTGTTCATCACCCACGAATAGACCACGGGCGAAATCTGCGCCGAGGGCCACCAGCCGTAGCCGTGGCGGGGATTGAGCCGGTAATCTTCGCCCGAAGGTGTGCCCAGCTCGACGAACGGCGCGTCGAGGGTGGTCAGGCATACGGCGTGTTCCAGATCGCCGACGGCCATGCCGTTCAGCAGCGAATAGTAGTGCTTGTTGACGCCCGCGAGCTGTTCGCGTTCGGGGTGCATCTCGCTCATGGCGAGGTCCATCGTGATTTCGGGATGCGCGAAGTTGAACGGGAAGACGAAACGCACGCTTTCGTGCTCCAAAATATCCTGCTTGTCGACCGTATTGCGGATATCGACGCGGCCGAGTCCTCTGTAAACCGTCACGTCGCGCCAGAGGGCATTGCAGCCCGGAGCGTCGGAGACGATGCGCAGGGTCGCAGCGACGGGGCCGTCGTCGAGCACTTCGACGCGCGTCACCCGGTCGATGCCCCGCGGATCGGCGGCAATGCGGCCCGAATAGATATAATCGTTGAGTCCTTCGCCTGCGGCATATTCGTAATCGGCGCCCGCAGCCTTCAGCGAGCGGATCGTACCCTTCGCCGGATCGACCGCGACACGCACCAGCCCGTTGTCGAGCACGTTGCCGCCGATCATCGAAACCGGAGCCGCAGGACTCTTCTTCGCCTTCGCGGAAGACGCGGCAGGAACGATCCGGTAAACCGACGACGAAAGCGCGGGCACCTCTTCGGCAAGGAAGATCCAGCCGCCGTCGTGCAGGCGCTGAACGGCGACCGGCTCTCCCGAAGGAGCGAGCAGCCGCTTGCCGGTCAGGTCGGCCGCCACGGTCACGACGTCCGTACGGGGCCAGAGGTTCGTATTGAGCACCTGAACATACCCCTCGCCGGCCGTTATGCCGGCCATCGTCTCGTCGCAGAGACGGCGCGACTGCACGTCGGCACTGTCGGCGTACATCTTCTTGCCGGCCCACAAGTCTTTCGTAAACTGCGAGTAGGGATCGGGACCGCTGGCCGACGCGCCCCACGTATGTTCGGAAAAGAGCAGCACGTTCTTCCACGCCTCGGCGAGTTCACGGGCAGGATAGTCGCTTTCGGGAGAAAGCATGCTCCAGAGAATTTCGGTACGGGTCAGACGGGCGGCGCTCTCGCGGTTCATCGCCGTTTCGCGGGCCGTCGAGGAGGCGCCGTCCTCCCACGTCGGGGTCATGTCGCCCCCGTAGGTGGGCAGGTATTCGCCGTACTGCTCTTCGAATGCCGTAAAGAATTCCTTGGTCGTCGTGATGCGGAACTGCGGCGAATCGTAACGCTCGTTCCACGCGCGGATCACGTCGGGCATCAGCTCGTCGGGAGGTCCGTTGTCGCCGTGGACCGTGTAGCGCAGATAACAGGTGTTATAGGGAAATTCGTCGGTCTCCAGCTCCTGCAGGTAGTTCCAGATCGGCTCCACCCCGCACACCGAAAGGCGTCCGGCCAGCCAGCCGTGGAACCACGAATAGCCGCGTCCGGCCTGCCACACCAGCACCTTGTCGGTTCCCGACTGCGACTGCCAGTAGAAGGGCCGGTCGCCCCATTCGACGTGCAGGGCCGCGGCGCGGTCGTTGCCGATCTTTCCGTAGAAAGGCACGTAATTGGGACCCGGCGAGTAGTACTTCACGCCGTTTTTGGACATGGCGGTGGCAAGTCCCCAGACCTGTCCGGGAACGTCGCTCATCATCGCCGTATTCACCTCCACGCCGATTTCACGGGCAAGCCGGTGCGCGTCGTCGAACATGTGCATCAGCTCCTCCTGCCGGCAGATGCCCGTCAGGATACTGCCCAGCGGGGCGTCGATGTTGATTACGCCGTCGCGTACGGCCTGAATCAGCCGTGCGGCCTTGTCGGTTCCGGCATAGGCTTCGAGATACCCGGCGATCGCCCACGTCGCTTCGGTATTCCAGCGGTAACGGGCGCCTTCGGGATAATCCTTCGTCCGCTCGGCGAGGTCCATCGCACGCTCCAGATTGCGCCACTGGAACTTCATCACGTCCATCTGACGGTGCGTGTAGCCGATGTCCTGATGCGAATGGGAGAGGAAATTGACGGTCCATTTACGGGCGGCAGGCACCTCGAAACGCTTTTCGACGGTTCCCTGACGACTCGTCAGACGCACGACGAGCTTCGCCGTCTCCTCCATGTATCCCGCCGGGAAAAGGCCGTCATAACGCACGACGCCGACGCCCGAAGGTGCGATTTCGGCGCTCCACGTACGGCCGCCGCATTCGAACGCGAGGTCGGCCCCGGCATATATCGGATTGTCGAAGCGCAGGGTGAATTCGCGCGACGGTCCTTCGGGCGTTTTCAGATAGCCCTGCGAAGCCGCGAGCGACAGCTCCGAAACGGGAGCCAACGTGCGCACGTCGGCGCGCTCCTTCGTATAGAAACGGATTTCGGCCAGCCCGTAATAATCGGGATTCTGGTGCATGTCGGCCGCTTCGCGCATGACGACCGGATCGTTGCGGTCGTAGTGGTTGCCCTCGCCGCCGGCAGCTGCCGTAAAACAGATATAGCGGGCTTTCAGGCCCGGTGTGTTCAGGATAAGGTCGGCCGGTTCGGGATTGCGCCCCACCGACTCCGGAATGACGTGGTAGTCGAGCCGTCCGTCGGGCAGCAGCTGCCAGGTTTGGCCGTCGGCCGAATACTCGACATATACTTTGTTCAGCCCGCGGCGGGTGTGTTCGTTCTGGTTATGATTCCATACGCGGATCTGGTCGATTTGACGGGGGGGGGAAATTCTTATCGCCCACCTGACAGAGGAACCACACTACCCCTTCGCGCGTCGAGGGGCTGTAACGCACCGTTCCGGCCGAAGCCTGCGACACCCACATGCCATGCCCCAGATTGTTGGCTTCGTGCAGGTCGCCCCGCATGCCGGCGCCGTCGACCGCAGCCGCGGCAGACGAACCCCTGAGCGTCGAACTGGCCGATGCCGTAATTTGATCGGAGGGTAACTGACGATAGACTTCGACACGCTGCGCATGCACGGCGACGGTCGCCGCCTGCGTCAGGAGCCATAAAAGGAGTAACTTCTTCATTTCTACAGGTTAGTCGTTATACGTATCCGGCGGGCCGGAAAGACATATGTTGGGTTGTTTTCACATATGTCCATACATTACCAAATCGAAATTTAAAAATATTTTCCGTATTCTGTCTGTTTCAAGCGAAAAAATTTCAAATATTTTTTCATACACTCCATACTACGCAACCAAACAAGATACGCAAAGCACTACATTTCAATATATTAAATACAAATAAACGTATCAAGTACGCTCTGCTCCAAAAGACCGGACATGCCAAATATATTATTGTGCAAACAATAAAATACATAGC
>ENA-UOIZ01001817-UOIZ01001817.1-human-gut-metagenome-genome-assembly--contig:-P88-NODE-1817-length-16428-cov-46.081781_pt1 | contig 16428 bp, 16 predicted proteins | sample MGYA00242336_ERZ723883 | MGnify/ENA metagenome assembly ERZ723883 | reverse complement strand
GGGTTACGGAATCCCACAAAGCCCCCTTCGGCGTGAACAGGCGTACCGGCGTACCGACCGTGATGCCATTCAACGGGATACGCCAGAGAGGCATGTATGCGTCAACCGCGCCGGACAGTATCTTCCCTGCCGGAATGGTCGGGTCAGCGGCGGCAGTCGCATTCGGTGAACCCTTCAACACGGTCAATGACACATTCTCATTACCGGTCTTGGAATCTCGATGGTAGTGTGCGCAGATGATGTCATTGCGTTGCGTGCCCTGCGACCCGTTGGAGATCGTCACCGATTCCGCCGCCGTGATATGCCAGTCCAAACCTTGAATCGACGCGCAGCCGGTGCCGACCGTCGCCCTGTTGGACGAACTCATCGAGCATTTGAACGCGTCGCCCCAGTCGTACACCACGTCGGACTTCGAGAACTTGGCCTGATGGATGATCGCCTTGTCCTCGCTTGAGATGTGTGCAACTCCGGCCTTGCCGTCAACCAGTTCGATGGTCACTGTTCAGCCTCCTTCAACCATGCTTCGAACGAAGCGTCATCCTTCTGTATGAACGTCATGAAAGACGTATTGCACTTGGAACACAATTCGTAAGTGTCAGGTGCCACATCATCCGCGATGCGGGTCGCCTTGCCAGCCGAATAGCGGCGCACGGTGAACCATTCCCGCGCCTCCGTATCGCCAGCTGCGACATAAGCGGTCTTGCCGCACTTGTCGCACACGTACTTCGAGTAACCGTCAGATTTCACTATCCAATCCTTTCAAACGTAAAACAACCAAGCGAAGGCAACTGCCTCCAGGTCCCGCCGAAATCAACGGAGGGGTCAACACCCGTCGTGTTCATCACCACATAGCCGACCGGGAACACGGCCTTCCCGGAACCGCCGTCGCCGACATGCGCGCTGATGACACCATCCACACTCACGATCGAGGAACCATCCACCCTCACGCCACCCAACACATCCGTGGACGCCTCCGGCAGAGTGTAGGCGTTCGCGCCCCGTTCGACCGAAGCGAGCTTCGACCGCTCGCCATCGGTCATCATGCCCGACTTGGTACTATCGGCCACGGTCTTGGCCGCATCGGCGACGTTCCTCGCATCCTCGGCGGTCTGATTCGCCTTGCCGATCTGCGCCGCGAAACCGGAAGCCGTCCTGTCCGCCGACTCGGCGACCTGCCTGACGGCATCCAAATCCTCGGCACCGACCTCCGCGTTGATCGTGCCGCCTGAAATCGACAGGCCACGGCCAGCCGTCAAAGACACGCCGCCAGCCGAACCCGAAGACGAAGAGGAAGAACCGGAATAGTTAGCGTTCGCCGACTGCACCGGCAGTCCGACCTCGAAAGTCGAAGTCAAAATCCCGGAATCGATTTTCACGATTCGCTTCGTCACCACGGCGGTGACGTTGACGCCGGAAGTCTGATCCGTCGCAACAATCTTGTCATCCACGCGCAGACCGTCTCCGACCTCATCGGACAACGTCACCTCGACCGAACCACCGGTCTGCAATTCCTGCAGATGCTTCTTCGTCTCGGATTGCAGCGTACCCAAATCCGCGTTGGAATAGTCGTATGTGGCGCATACTTCATCGGCTCCAACGAGCGTCTGCGTCTGACTCACCACGCCGGTCGCGTCGGCGAAATAATTGACCACCAGACGGTTCTTGAGCTCCTGCGAGCCAAGGCCGATGAGATGATTCGGCGCGCGACGGTTGGTTTCGGCCTTGAAATCCACCAAGTCGGAATCGATCGTGTTGTCGATGATGCCGACCGGCGTGATGCCAAGCAGGATGTGATTATCCTTGGCTTGGAAGTCGAGGCGTCTGCCGCAGGATGCGAGCAGATTGCGGAAGCCTGTGTAGGCGTCCACGTAGCGTGGATTCTGGAACATCCAATTCGACAAAGTGGAGGCATCGGAGGAATCGACGGTGAACACCGAATCCAAACCGATGCGCTTCAAGAGGTTTTTGAGGATGTCAGGCAGCTTGCCGGAGACGGTCAGGTAATCCTGATTCGCGTCCGGCTGCAATATCTTCGCCGCCAACATGCCAGTCCACGATTGGCCGATCCACGTGGCCGTGGACACGCCACCGGAAACAGTCACACGACGGTCGATGATCCGGCCGCCCACGTCACTGCCGTCAAGCCAGAAATACCAGCCACGTTCGATTTCTGGCGCATCCGGATCGTCGACGGTCAGTTCGAAGTCGTTTTCGTCGGTGCCGCAAGCCCAATCCAACGTCACCTGCGATACGCTCGCATGTGGCGTCAGCTTGCTGTCTGCGATGATAACGTCCGCCATGGCACACCTCCAGAAACGTCATACAGGGTCAAATCGATGCCATAATTGCCGGAAACCGTCAGCAGTGAATCTCCTGCCGGTATCGGCTCGAAAACATACGAGCCGCTGCCACTGCCGTTGCCACGAACGCCCTTGTCGAAAACATCCGAAACGTCGCCGTTTTCGGCTGTCAACGTTATCGTCTTCCGCAATCCAGTGGCCGACAGCGACATATGACCGCCTTCCGGCACTGTCACGTCAACCGCGTAGGTGTTGCCGCCAATCTGAAAAGACGGGTTGACGCAAGGGCCGAAAATGACCGCAGTGAACTCAGCGGCCTTGCCTGTCGGATTATGCATCGTCAAAGCGATTTTCGACGGAGCCAAATCGGTCGGCAGGTTCAGCGGAAGGTCAATCTGCGAACCGGTGCCTGCCGTCATCGGAAAGAAATGCTGCACCGGCAGCGCGCGACGCCAAACGCCATCGCAAAGGACAATCGTGTAATCGACTTGCGCGTATTCCGGCCATGGCACGAGACCGAGCGAAGAACCGACGACATAAGCTTGTTGCGCCCATTCGCCATCGACCGTCAACGTGCCAGGCCGGGCTGCCTGCACGTCAGCATCGAAGGCTGTCTGAGCGGCATCCAATATGGCTGGCGTTTTGGTGCGGACGGTCATTTTCGCCGTCGAAGCGTTCCGGCTCACCGATTTGATGCCGCGGGTGGCCAGCGTGTACGTCCATGCGTACCCGCGCATTCCCTGCAGGTCAGCCACCCACAGATCATCGGCGTTGAGGTCGATGACCGTGCCATCATGCGACGTGTATTCAAGCTCGCGCATATTTGCGGATCAACCTCCCCAAGTCACGGTCGCCGACCGTCGAATCATCGGACGCGGCGCTGATAATCGCGCCAAGATCGTTGTGCAGACTTGTGATCGCAGCAACGACGGCACGCGTATCCACCTGCACGGAAACGTCCGGCATGCTGTGACTTGTCATGAACGCCTCGCGAGGCACGCGCATCTCGTTGATGGCGCGCATGGTCTCAAGCCCGTAATAGTCGACAGCGGCAGCCCTGTGCGTGTACTCGCCCGCGGCGAGACGAGCGTTGAGCAGGTAGACGCTGTCGCTCAAACCATTGCCGGGAGCCCACGCGGGGTCCACATAACCTGAGAACATGCCACCTCCGGCGAAATGCTGGAACGTGCCGTCGGTGAACATGCCGCCCGTGTATCCGCCGTCCTTCTTCGTGTGTTCCGTCACGGTGAATGACTTGTTGGCGATTTTGAAGTTGTTGATGGACTGGAGCACCGGCGTGGCCTGATCGTTGACCGAGGCTGTGGCCTTCTTGTCCTTGAGCTTCTTCGCGTTGACGGCATCTACCTTCGGTCCGGCCTTGTCGGTCGAATCCAAGGTGTTCTTCTTGTTGTTGAGCCTCTTCGCGTTCGCGGCGTTCGTCTTCGGCGTTGCCCTGTCGGTGGAGTCCAAGGTGTTGCGCTTGTTTGACAGTTTCTTCGCATTGGCCTTGTCTACCTTCGGCGAGGCGTTGTCTTTCGCGTCGAGTCTGGCTGTGGCTTTCTTGCCGTTGAGCTTTCCGATGTTCTTGGAGGCGGTGTTCGCCTTCTTGGATGCCTTGTCGGTCGCATCCAGTGTGGCCTTGACGTGGGTCTTGTTGAAGGCCTGCATCATCTTCTGCGCCTTCTTGGCGCTGGCGGTGGCCTTCTTGTCTTCGGCTTCGAGCTTGGCCTTGGCGATCTTCTTATTGAATTTGTCGACGTTGGTCTCGGCGGTCTTGGTCTTCTTCTTGGCCTTGGAGTCGTCGACGTCGAGCTTCGCCTTGTTGTCATTGGCGGCTTTTTCGATTGACGTGATGCTGGAATGGATGTGAGATGAGCTCAAGCCCCAGCGATCGGCGAGGTCGTTGGCGGCCTGCGCGCTCATGCCGGACGCTTCGGCCTGTCGGATGACCGCTTCGCGAGCGTCCTGCAACACCACTCTGGCGCGATTGAGTTCGCCGTTGCTGAAGTTGGTGTTCTCGCCCTGCTTGAGAATCTTCTCCGCAGCGTTCTGTGCGCTGCTGGCAATGTCCTCCAAAGCCTGCTTGGTCTTGGTGCCCTTCTCGGAGAACTTGTCGAGCAGGTTGCCGTTCTGGTCGAACACCACGCCGTTGTCCTTGCAGGTGTCTGACAGTTCGCCGATCTTCTGGTTCAGCTGGTCGACAGCCTCGTCTGCGGTCAGATTACCTGACTCCAAACCAAACAGAGACTTCACGAGGTCGTCGATTTCCTCGGACGCGTCCGAAGCGGAAGAGCCAAGCTCCTTGTTCGCATTGGCGGCATCCTTTGCAGCCGAAGCGGACTCGCCATCCGCATCCACGGCGTTCTTGGTCGCGGCGGTCTTCTGCTTGGTCTGCTCCTTGGCTTCCTGATATGCCTTGGCCTCGTCCTTGATGCTGTCGCGCATCTTCTGGGCCACGGCCATCTGCGAATGGCCCTGTTTGCCGTATTCCTTCAGCGCGGCGTTGACCTTATCGGTCGCGGCCTTGTTGCCCATGGCCGCGCTGGTCATGTCGGTCAGGCTGATTTTCGCCTCGCCCAGCCAATGCGTCATGTCCGCGCCGGCGAAATTCATCTTCTGATAGGCTGATGCGATTGTTTCGCTGATGCTGCTGCCGGATTCCAGAGCCGACTGCAATTGCTCCGTGGCTTCCTTGGCCTTCTGCTGGCGGCTAATGAAGGCGCTCAGTGCGGCCCCGGCCACGGTCAGGGCGATGCCCCACGGGCCGCCAAGCAGGCTCATGACACTGCTGCCAACCGCCTTGAAACCAGCCGTCTTCAACTGCGCTTTGGAAGCGGACGTGCCGAAAGCCTCCATCTGCTCGGACGCGCTCATGGACGATGCGCGGAACATCTGGAAGGCGGTCTGCGCGGATGCGAGCGCCGTCTTGACGCGTTGAACCGGGTCGATGGCCAGACCGATGTTGTTGGCCATCGTGCTGGTGCTGCCGTTGAGATTGCCCGCGGCCTTGTGCACCGCGCCGAACACGCCGGCCAGAGACGCCATGACCACGATGGTCTGCTGCGCGCCGGACGGCAAGCCAGCGAACGTGTCCACTAGAGTATCCAACCCTTGGATCATCTTGCGTAACGGGCCTTGAGCGCCCTCACCCACGGAAATCATCAAGGACTCCATGGAACCACTCAGATTCTCCAGATCACCCTTGAGATTGTTGTTCTTCGCAGCCGCCTGCTCGGCGGCATAACCGCTTTCGGATACGGCCTTAGTCCACTTGTTGACACCGGACTCGCCCGCCTCGTAAAGATAATTCGCGGCCTTGATCGCGTAACTGCCGAAGATGGTCGCGTTCGCCTGGTTGCGCTGCTCGTCGGTCAAACCTTTTTCGGCCTTCTGCAATTGGCCGGCGAAATTCGCCATGCCGACGAAATGGCCTTGAGCGTCATAGGCACTGATACCCAATTCCTTCATCGTATTGGCGGCTTCGGCGGACGGTGCGGCCAGTTTCATCAGCATACTGTTCAACTGGGTGCCGGCCTCGGCGCCGATGGTGCCGTTCTGCGCGAACAGGGCCAGTACGCCGGTGGTCTCCTGCACGTTCATGCCGAAACTGTTCGCCTGCGCGCCGCAATTGTTCAACGCTTCGCCGAAATCGGAGACATTGCCGACGGCCTTGCCTGCGCCCGCGGCGAGCGTATCGGCCACCTGGGAAGCCTGAGAGCCCTTCAGGTGGAACATGCTCAACGCGTTGGCCATGTATTCGGCGGCATCCCCCACGGCCATTCCATCGGACGCGGCCAGATTCAAAGCGCCAGTCAAACCGCCGGCGAGAATATCCGTGACGCTCATGCCGGCCTTGCCGAGATCATTGATCGCATCGGCGGAATCCGTAGCGGAATAGACGGTGCTCGCGCCCGCCTCGATTGCTGCGGCACGCAGCTGGTCCATTTGGGCGCTGGTCGCGCCGGTGTTCGCCTGGACGGTGCTCATCTGCTGGTCGAAGTCTGCGGCCATCTTCACCGCAGCCACGCCGAACGTGGCCACGGCCAGTCCTGCGGCGGTCATGCCGCTGGCGATAAGCGCGGACTTGCGGCCGGTGTTCTCCATGCCCGAAGCGACTGTTTTCGCAGTGCTTCCGGCGCGGGTCATCGCCGCCTCATAGGAGGCTGTGTCCGCCATCAACCGGATGACGATGTTCTTGTTCTCCGCCAAAGCATCCTCCAAAAATCAGGTCAAATGCGCCACCAAGGCGTTCGCGGCCGGATTGTCCCTGCCATTCGCATCAGTCCAACGTTTCATGGCCTGCTGCATGTGCGCAGTGGCCCAGCAGACGCTGGTTTCGGCATGCAATGTAAGTTCACCTTTCGGGTCTTGGCAGATCGAGCGAGGCAAACCGCACATGGGGCATAATGACCGTTCGTATTCAGCCAACGAACGCATCCAATTGCGTTCCGTCTCATCCCATTCGACCTCATCGCCCTCACTCGGGCGCCAGCCCATGAAACGCTTATAAGAGATGCCAAGCTGGCGGCAAATCTTAAGATCCTCGACTAGTTGCGGAGAACCTGCGAGGCGAGGTCGAATGCCGCTTTTGGGTCCGCGGCGGTGCCGTTCAGTTCCGCGATGGCCTGCCAGATCGGAGTGAACTGGCCATCCGTCAATTCATCGAACAGACTGCGCCACGCCTGTTCGGTCTTGTCCTCGTCGGCCACCGGCTTGCCGCCGATGGTCGCGGAATCAAGCATGAGCGGCAATGCCGCAGCGGCGGTGCCGAACATGTCGTTCGTGCCGTTCTCGTTGCGGTGCGCGGCCAATGCCTGCGCCCACTTACTTACCGGCAATGCCCGCAACGTGAGCTTCAACGTCTCCGCATCCGCCTGTTCGCGTAGCTCTTCGATGCGCCGCGCGGTGGCCTTCGCCTGCCGGTTCGTCCCAGCCTCCGTGACTTGTTCGCGCGTGGTCTCCTCGGCCAGCGCATCACCCAATCTGACGATGTCCTCGGCGGTCTGCTGGTTGAGGATGACATCGACCTCGCGCGTGCGCCTGACGACTTTAAGCATTGTTGTTCCTTCGCTCTAATATTCATGTTCCTGTTCCTTTGCCGAAAAAGAGAGAAGAGAGTCCCGCACCGGCGAAAGGGACGAAAGTCCGATGCGGGAAGAATCAATCAGGCGACCTTCACGTTCTCCGCCCAGCCAGGAGCGCGAACGGAGAAATTGACCTTGCTGCGCAGCACGCTGTTCGCGGCAATCGCCACCTTGGCACTCATGCCGATGCGGACAGCATACACGTTCACCGTATCTCCGGCGGCAAAAGCATCATCCGTCTGCTTGCCATAGCGGCGCACGAAATAGCCTTCCGCGCCCTCGGCCAACGTCTCCATTGCCTCGTTTTCCGTGGAATGCGAAGTGTTGGTGTTGTCGATGACCTCGATGCTTGAACCGCTGATCTTCTTGCGTCCGGGATTCTCATAATCCTGCGCGCTGTTCTCTCGCTGGTCGGAGATGGACTCCTGCGACGGCGAGCACGACCAGCCGCCCATGGTGACGTAGTTACTCAGGTCGGTTCCGGCGTTGATCTCGTCAGCGGTCGGCTTCTGGATGTTTTCGATGGACGGCACCCAGATCGTGTTGACCAGACCGTCCGCCGGTGTGGAAGGAACTTCGGTTCCAAGAGTCAAAACCATGACTCCTCCTTAAATATTTGTGATCACATGCGTGACCAGTTGAATTTGAAAGTCAGAAGACGGCACTGGTAAAGCAGCGCCGTGTCCTCTGCGGTAAGTCCGGCCGCATAAGCGCCGGAATCGGAGGACAACGTCAGACAGCCGGTGTCGAAACCCTGCGCGACGAACCTTTTGCCAGCAAGTCCTGGAATCATGAGGTCATCGGCCAGCACGTTGACGGAATCGGCCGTGGTGCTCACGATGCGCACCAGCAAAGTGCCGATGCCGCAATGCACATGCTGCGTTTCGCCGACGATATGGCCGTTGGTCGTGACCGTCTCAATCACCCACGGCGGCTTGTCGGTCGGCTTCGGGGCGGTCTGCCGGTACACAGCCCAGCCCGTCGCTGGCTTCGGGATATGGTCGAGGATCGTGTCGGTCAACGTCATGATCGACTTCATTCAAACCACCTCCACGGCGGCACGCGCCACGTATTCCGCAAGCTTCGGCAATTCTTCCTCACCATGCTCGTAGAACCGATGCGTTCCACCGCCCCTCGCGGTGCCGAAGAACGCGATGTTCGCGAGCGAACCAGTGCCGCCCTTCGTCGGGCCTATCTCGGCGGTGATGCGTCCAGCGGATTCCTGCAGCGTGTAGCTGATCGGGATACGCCTGAATGCGGCATTGCCGGAACCGTTCAGGTCGTCGCGAATCGAGTTCTTGACGTTCTGCGCGCCCTTCTTCACAGCTGCGGAGATCAAGGCGCGGCGAGCCACTCCCCTGGCGAGCAGCGCATCGCCGAAGGCCGTCAACTGCGAAGCGTCGAACAGTCCACTCATGAGTCCTCCTTCACATTCCAACGGCAGGCGGTGGCGTGCGTCTTCTCGCTTTGAGGTGAGACGAGCCTGAACCGCCTGCCGACGAGCAGCGGATTGGCGGATTCCGTGACTTCCACCACGTCACCGGCGCGAAGGCCTGGAGTGCCATATGGAAAATGCACGTACAAAGACCAGACCAACGAGACGGCGCCCATGTTCTGGGCGGCGCTTCCCTCGGTCTGTTCGCTGGCGAGACCGCCGGACGTCTGCACTTTGCATCGGCCTTCGTACACTTTCTCCGTGCCGGTGTCCGGCAGTCCCGTGTCCGGATCCGTCACGGATTCGCCTGGGCGCGTGACGATGCACCGGTCGGTCATCAGGCATTCCGCGTTGGCTCTGGCCTTTGCGAGAAAGGATGTGCTGATTCTCATCGGAACACTCCAATCGAACTGACGTTCGCACCGAAGCGGTTGCGCAGGCTACGTCTGGTCACTTCCGGCAATTCAGTCGCGTCGATCTGGGTGCCATCATGCGTATATCCGACCTGCGCGTCATCAAGCCTCTCGTAGGCAATGCCGGAGTGGGCGCCGGGGCCACCATCCGCGAGCTGATGCAATCCGGCAGCGACATACGAGCAGACCAGTCTGACGATGTCCTCCGGCACGGGATCCCAGCCACCTCGGAAGGTGACCGTCACAGTCGACGGGATGCCGCCAAAGGGGCTCCACGGCTCCGCCCGGTAAAGCGATGAGCCGAAGAGCCTCCAGTCTTCAATCGGCCGACCATCGACCAGTACTTTGGACACGGCTTGCACCGCCCTGCATGGCAGGTCAAGTTTCCTCGACTGTTCGCCGGGCAGGTCGACGGTCCATTCGCCAATGGTGATCGGACAGCCGGCAGCGTCGCGCACGGCGGCGGATACGGAGTCGAGCAGGCTGAGCGCGACGGTGTTGTCCGGCACGTCGATGCCGTACTTCCGCAGGTCCTGCAGTGTGGCCAAGGCGATCATGTCAGCCTCCGATCAGACGGTCACTTGCCCTTCTTGCCGGTGTCTGCCTTATCGGCATCATCACCAGCGGTGTCGGACGTTTCGTCCACGACGGCCTGAGTGGCATCCTGCATGGAACGACCGGTGGAGGTGGAGAGGTTCAGTGTGATCTTGGTCAGGCACTCTGGACGGATGACCTTGGCGCCGTACAGGTCGAGGCCGCGCACCATGTCGGCGAAGTCGGTCTGCATGCGCATCGCCTCCACCTGGCTGACCTGCTGCGCGAAGGTCACGGCCGCGTTCGTGCCGGCGAGAATGGACTGGGTGTCCGGGCTGGCGGACTTGCGCGGCACATTGTTGGACTTCACTACGGCGAAGCCGCGCACCTGTCCGACCACGCCGTTGAGCAGAGTATTATGGCCCGCTTCGGTGCCTTCGATGAAGCGGGAGTCCTGCAGCAGCAAGGCGTAGAAGTCTGGGCTGACGACAAGCCAGCGGCCCTCGTCGGGCACGTTCTGCACGTCGAGCTTGCGTCCGGCTTCCACGACGGCGAGATATGCGTCTGCAGGGGTGTCGACGGACACGGTCTTCGCCGGGGTGTCGACGGCCGTGTCCATGAGATTGGAGATGTAGGTCTCCACGTTCTTCATCATGTTGTAGGCGGCGGAATTGGTGAACTTTCCAGTCATGTCCGCCTTGGCCTGAGCCTTGTCGAGGTCGTTGACCTTGAAGGCGAAATAGTCGGACTGATTGATTTCAAGAACGGCTGCTTCCTTGTCATTGACATCGTCGACGGTGATCGCCTGGCCGCGGACGTACTTGTGCACAGTCACGTCGTCGTATCCGGTGATGTGTACGGTGTCGCCGGCCTCACGGATGTCGCCCTCATAATCGCGGTTGCACAGGCTCGGGAAGACGAGCTTCGCGCGCAGGGCTTCGAGGATGGCGGCGGACCATACCTCGGGAATGAAATTGGTGATTGCCATTGCTGGTGGCCTCCTTACTTGCTGCGGCCTGCGAGCAGGTCATCCAGACGGCCCTTGCGGCGCGCCTCCTCGATCTGCTTCGGGGTCATGTTCTTCAGATCGTCCCTGGTAAGCTGCCCCGCCTGATGATCGCCATCACGGGCGCCTGACGGTGGGATGATTCCCGCCAGACCAGCCTTGTTCCCGCCTTGCGCGAGATACGGGTGTGCCGTGACCAGATCGTCGATTTTCTTGGAAATCACGTTCTGGTCGTATCCTCCCTGATCGTCAGCGGTCAGGTCAGAGAAATCGATAAGCTTCAACGCGTCGCCCGGATTGATAAGCTTGCCGGTCGCTGCGGCGGTGACATTCGCCTGGAGCACCTGCTTCTGCAGTCCGGCTATCGTGGCCTGCGCGGATTCGAATTCCTTGCCACGCTGCTCCCAGTCGGCGACCTGCTTCTCCAAGTCGTCCACGCGGTCGGCCTTCTCATAGGCAGCCTTGAGCTTCGCCTCTAGGTCGGTGTTGACCTTCTTCTGGCCGAGGAACTTGTCGTGCCAGTCGACGTGCGGCTCCTGCGCGCCCGGATCGCCGGTGTTCGGATCCTGCTGCTGTCCATCGGACATGATGATGTTTCCTTCCTTTTACTGGATGTATTTTTCGCCGTTGCTGGAAAGCCAGCGACGATACGAGTTCTCGGCCTTCGCCAGCACATCCGGCGTGACCGGACTGCCTGGCTGATAGGGATTGTGGCCGTCCAAAACGGCCTCGTAGCGGAGCCGCGCATTGAGCAGACGCTTCTGCGCCTCGGTCAGGTCCTCATGCCGTCCCTGACGGTATCCGTTGTCGTGCAGCCATTGGCTGCGGCGAAGCTCCGGCACCTGCTCGCGCCATTTGTCGGGCAGGATGTAGCCCTCGCGCTTCAGAAGTTCGATGGTCTGCTCGCGAGGGAGGTTGAAGCTGTAGATGCCTTCCGGCGTGAGCCTGCGCCTCTGGCGTTGGCCGTATTCGTATTTGCGGATCATGCGGCTCCACCCGTAGCGGCTGGTGCCTTCGGACGTTGTCATGCGGATGTTGCCGCGTCCGATTGGCCGCATGCCTCGATGCGCGTTGACGACCTGGTAGATGTCGGCGCCGTCCCTGATGGCCTGCGCGTCGGCATGTCCGAAGACCTTGTCCTGCTCCTCTTCGCTCATGCCGTTGAAGCGGTCCATCGGCGATGTGATCCAGCCTTGTTTCTCGGCCTTGTCCTTGCCTTTGCAGGGAATGGTGCGACCGTGGCATTTCGGATGACGAAGGAAGTCGTTGTTGTGCCGGAAGTATTTTCCGGCGAGGATGGCGCATCGTGGGCAACAATCGGGTGATTCGACACGCACGTAGCCGACGCCGGAACGCTGGGTGATGCTGACGCCCATCGCGCTGATTGACGTGTCCTCGATGGCCTGCATGGCCATCTGGCGAAGCGTAGCACGACCTGCCATCATGGCATCGGATTCACCCATGCCTGACTTGATGGCCGACAAAGTGCGCGTCACCGGGATATCGAAATATGATTCGAGGTCGATGCCGCTCGGTGCGAAACCCGTCCCGAAGGCGAGGGGATTCGCAATACCGTCAGGGCGCACGTAGTCGCCCTGTTCGGCGAGCATCAACGTAGACGAGTCCATCGCGTCGCTCGCGGCGCGGGTCTGCAGTGTGGCGAAGAGCGTTAGGAAATCGGCGTTTGTCCGATTCCAGCTGTCACGCACCCGTCGCGGATCCACGCCCTTCCATGTTTTGTCCGCCGCCTTCACGGCCAGCAGGCAGAGTCGGGCCAGTGTGTTGCGGCTGTCCGACAGGCTCTCCAGAGTCACCGTCATCAGATGCACCTCCGACCTGCAGGCTTCGTGCTATCTCAGCCATCTCCGGATCGTGATTCTCGTCGTCCACCATGCGCATGATGCGTTTGATGTCCTCCGGACTCTGGCCCATCTGCTCTGCTATCCACTGCAGGGGGTAGCCGAGCTTCTTGTATTTGAGCATCGCGTCGGCCATCAAGGCCTCGGACCGGTATTGCGGTGTGGCGAACACGACTTTTGAATCCTCGAGGATGCGGGCGGATTCATCGTCGTCCTCGAGCGTCATGGCCATCTCGCACAATTCGCGCACCGGCTGGCGCATGAAGCTGATACGCTCCAAGGTCTTCGACACGAGTCCGGCTTCCGCGACCTCGTAGCCGGTGGCCGGCACCTCGGCGTTCGTCAGCAGATAATGGCCAGGAGTGCGGGTCTCTGCCGCGATGTGCTCGACGGCTTTTTGGATGATCGGCAGGAACGCCTGCAGGTTGCTGGCGGTCCATTCGCCGATCGACACGTTGTCGCCGGTGATCTGCATTATGCGCTCCATGACCTGCTTGTCGAGGTTCACGGGACGCTCGCCGACCTGCTCGCCGGTTGCCTTGTCGAAGACCGGCTCGGACAGCGAATCGCCGCCGAGAATGACCCTGGCGGGCATGGACGCGAAATCCAAAGCATTCAAGGTGTATGCCCAGCAGACGTTGACGGCGTCCTGCATCGATTCGACCTGCTCCACATCGCTGATAGGCAGGTCATCCAGGAGCATCTGATTGCGGAATTCGACCAATGGCACGCGTCCGAGCGGGTTCGCGCGCGCCGAATCCGGAACGAACCGCCAACCCTCAACGCCCGGTGGAAGATGATTCCTCTCATCGTCGCCGCCTGCACGCACACGAACCACGTCGAACACCATGTCCGGCAGCAGCAAAGTGCCGAATTCATGCTCCTCGTCGTATCTGACCAGGAGTCCTGCGTCGACCTCACCAGTGAGCGGGTCGTAGTGCACGGCCGCGCTGTCCGGGTGTTCGAAGCTGATGCGCGCTCTGCCGTCCGGCATCGACGTGACCAAGCCGAAAGCGCGTCCGGTCGTGGTCATCATCAGCGCGCTCTCCTGCAGCTTGCGGTCGCAGTCGTTCCGTTCCCACACGCGCATCACATGCGAGTCCAATTCGTGATCGTCATATGGGATGAAGCCCTTGAAGTGGATGCGTTCGACAGGCGCCTGCGCCACAGGCAGACACCAGTTGTCGGCGAAGCCGGAAAACCTATCCGCCATGTAGCGTTTGAATTCGTCGGATGCGAATTTCAGGGTGCCGCGCTTGCCGCGCACATAATCCGTGTGCTTCCTGATGTCCGGCCGACGGTTCTCGATCTTCAGGGCGAGCAGGTTCGCCATGCGATTCACGTCATCGGCGGTACGAATCATTAGAACCCCCTAGTAGTAGAACCAGTCAGCAGGTACGCCTTGCGTTTCCTGCCCCAACCGGCGGCGCGTGCATCACATGCCGCCTCATGCGCCAGCACGCACGTCACCGCCGCATCGATTTTCCGCGTCTGCTTCGGCTTGCCCAACCCGTAGCGTTCGCCGGATTTGGCGAAGCGTCTTGCGTTGCGCATGTGCGTGATGGTGATCGGACACCCGTCCTGTGTGATCGCGTGATGCTGCAGGTCGGATTCGAAGCGTTTCAATGCCTCCCATACGGCGGTGATGCGGCTGGAGCCGCTCATCGCCCAGGGAATGAACTTCTTTGGGCCGTATCTCGTGTCCCACGCCTCGATCTGCGATTCCCACGACACCTCGTCGCGGAAACCGGGGTCGCAGTAGGCGCGGATAACCTTGTATCGGTCGTTGAGCTCGTCCATGGCGGCATTGACCTCGCTGCGCGGGATGCGTCCGCCCCACGTCTTCGGATTCCAGATCGTCGGACGGCGATCCTCGCCGTACCGTGGCGTGAAGATGAAACCCTCGCGCGTCTCGGCCTTGATGCATGTCCAGTCGTCGTTCTCGGAGCCGTCGAAGCCAAGACACACTTCGGTGCCTTTTGGCGGGTTCTCAAGCCAAAGCTCATGTTCCTGCATAGCAGCTCTCCCAGAGTCCATCCTCGAGCCATGCTCCACCACCCTGCACCATTCGGTTGCCGAAGAAGCGTTCCGCCTGTGCGGGATCCTTCTCCATGAGCGCCTCGGCCTCCGCTTCGACGGAATCCAAAGGCACCCACGGGCTTCCGGCGTAGACCCATTCGAGGATCTTGCGGCGTTCGCGCCGGTTGTTGAAGCTGTATGGCGTGCCGTCCTTGTGCCGCAGGTCCGGGTTCAAATCGGGGTTGCGGTAGAAGATCCACACGTCCGATGCCGATGTCTCGAATTGCTGCTGTGCATAGGAATTTTCGCCGGGGTCGTAGGCGTTGGTCCAGAAGTGCGTTCTGCCGCCCATGCCTGCGGCGCCACGACGCTGCGTATCCGCCACGTCGAGCATCCCATTGGATTTCGTGTATAAACCGGCCTCGTCCTGTTCGGCGTCCGAGATCGGGTTGCCCAGACGGCTGGTTGCCGAGGCGGTCACCACGTCGATGCGGTCGAGATCGAGATCGTCATCATCCAGGTTGATTCCGGGGCGCAGGATTCGGATGAACCCCTCGCGCACCTTGAGCAGCTGCTTCAAGGGGCCGAGCCGGATCATGGCGACCAATGGACGGTAGGCGTTGCGCACCTGGTCCTCGGAGTTCGCGGTCAGCTGGATGAGCGGCGACGGGTGACGCATGCCCTTCGGCTCGCCCGGATTGTAATGGTAGACCCATCCGCAGGGGCAGCCGTTGTCGGAGCAGCGGTACACGTCGCCGGGCTTCGCCCAACCGGCGAACACGACCGGACCGCAGGCTTCGAGGATGGCGCATGAGGCCTCGGTCGGCCCCTTGCCTGTCTTCTGCGGGCCAATGCAGCCGGTCAGACGATATTGGAAGGCTTGGTTGAGGACCAGTGGATTGTCCACCGTGACCTCTTCGGGCGGGATGAATTCCGCGTCCTCGCGCACCCTCCAGCGGTGTGCGGCGTACCAGAACTGCCAGTCCGACCAGCAGAAGGGCTTGCCGCGAAGGATGCCGTCGGGCTGGCGCACATGCCGCCGCACCCAGGCGTCCTGCAGGTCGGCGAGGGTCGGGAAGTCGATGATCCAGTCGTCGGCCATGTCACGCCCTCAGGCGTCGTGGGAACTGGACGATCTTGGTGTCCATGCCGCTCTCGGACGCCTCCGCGTCCGTGGCGGGCACCTCGTGGGCGGCCATGTCGACGTTGTCCTCGGAGATCTTCCAGCCGAGCGCCTGCAATCCGGCCTCCGACAGGCCGATGCGGTCCTCGAGCCGGATCTTGATCGCCACGTCCGCGGCCTTGGCCAATGAGCTCTCGCAGATGACGCATTCGCGGACATATGATGCGATCTGATAATGCAGATACCGAAGCTGCGGCTGTTTCCATGCGCGTGCCTGCGGCAGACGCCACAACTGTTTCCACAGTTCGGCCTCCCGGTCATTCCAGGATTCCGAACCGGCGGTGTCCTCGATCCATTCCTGCGAGTCCTTGTCGAAATAGCGGATCACGTAAGGCGGCAGCGGAAACTTCGGCGGCCGGCCCTTGTATTCCGTGTTCGGCAGACTGCGCAGGGTGTATCCCCTGCGTTCGCTCGCACCGCTCGACGGATCCGGCATCGGACCGGATCTGACGCGTTTTCCTCCTCTTGGCATGTCTCCTCCATCGTCGGACGGCCTCGCGCCGTTCCTTCGCTGTCGGCGGCCGGGCCTTTCGCCCGCCCCCCTCTGAAACTTTTGAACCCTCCGCACCTCGGAGACAGCTCTCCGGCGGTTCCG
>ENA-UOIZ01001816-UOIZ01001816.1-human-gut-metagenome-genome-assembly--contig:-P88-NODE-1816-length-16430-cov-5.874809_pt1 | contig 16430 bp, 14 predicted proteins | sample MGYA00242336_ERZ723883 | MGnify/ENA metagenome assembly ERZ723883 | reverse complement strand
AACGCCCCAATGGAAAGATAAACTTACCAAAGGGCGTCCCATTAAAAGATTAAATATAAGACAAGACGGACTGTACCGCCTTATCTTAATATAAGTCCGTTCTCAGCTTTGTCACCTGTCGGATAGTGTCCAACGCCTGCTCGAAGTCCTCCGGCGTCACTCGGCCAGTTTCAGCCTGGTAGTACAGGATCGTAAACATATTGGCGACCGCCTCCGCGACTGGCAAAACCTGCCGGGCGGTTTCCTGGTCGATGAACTCCAGGGCGGCCAGCTTGATCGCAGCCTGATGAATTGCTTGCTGAACTTCGATATTATGTGTGGTTGTCATATGTCACCTCTCTGTCAGGTGGTATGTGAAAATGCGGGCCGGTGCACCATCACCGGCCCGTGTGCTTTCTAACTACTTGCGTCGGCCAAACAGCCAGCGTCTCATTTTGTCGATTTGATCGGCCGATCTCGTCATGTCCTTGTAGGCACGCCCGGCCAACCTGTTTTGGAACACCTCCATTTTGTCGGCAATGGCTTTCATCTTCGGGCCGTGCCCGGTGTTGTGCAGCCACTGCCCCAAAAAATAGAAGGCCAGCATCACAATGAACATCACTGCGAAGAAACCAAATACTTCCGCAAGATTTTGGGGTGGAAAGTTAAACTCCATAATCAGTAATCCTTATCTAGTTAGGCCATGCGACCTTTTTTAACAAAACTGGCAACCTCTTCGCTGCGCTCCTGCTGGCGTTCCTGGGCATACGAAACGTAGTCCTCAACGTCGAAGGTGTGCTTTTCCGGGTCGCGCTCTTGCCACTCTGCGTGTGCTTTGCGGGCTTCTTCCTGGTCCTCACTGGATAGGCCATCAAAACCGCCGGTTTGATTCATCCAGCCAGTGCCGCCACCGCCTAAGCTATCGTTGTCAAATGCAGGGGAAGCGTCGTCAGTCGCCCTCCTTGTCGTCGTCATCCCCGTCATCTTTCGTACTGTTTCGGATCGAGCTGGCTAAACGACCTCCAGCGGTGCGGCCAATTCTATCCCCGGCCATATCACTCATTCCCTTCATCAAATTCGCACCGGTATCCGCTGCAATACGACCCGCTTTTACAGCGCTACCTTTAAAGCCGCCGCCAGAGGATTCGCCACCGCTAGAAGATTGGCCGGAAGCTTGGGAAAAAGATCCAGCTTCATCAGAGCCGCCGCCTCCGCTAAATGCTCCGCCCAGGCTCGACATAACGTCAGTATTGTTCGCTACGTTCTCACCTGCTTTTGCAAATGCAGCCTGAATAGCAGACACACCGCCGGCGGTAGCCATTGCTGCACCGGCAGCCATACCACCAGTGGCAACAGCCGCTCCGGCCATCGCCCCGGCACTGATACTGCCAGCACCTGCCGCCGCACCGCCTCCAGGAACCAGGCTGGCAACCACATTGGGAACCGAGTGAATAAGCATCACGAGAACCAGTGAAACGACAAAGATCACCAGCAGTTCACGCATAGGGGCATCATTGGATAGATCGGTATAGAAACCGTCCATGATCGACATGGCAATGCCAATGAGCAACGTCATTGTCATCAACTTCAAAGCAACGCCCAATACGCTTTTGAAGTAGTTGATTGCTATATCTGAAGTCCAACGCGAACCACCAAACCCCAGCACGAAGACACCGGCATAGATCAATATCCAAGCCGTCACCAAGGCCAACAACACATTGGCTGCCACTACCGCCATACAAGCCAAAATTGCCAGCGTGATTAAGAAAATAGACAAGTTATCTATCGGGCTTGTAATGCTGTAGGACTTACCAGCTTTCACAATAATGTCGAACGCAATACTAATAGGCTCTGACGGAGTTAGGTCTCTCGGAAGGCCACCGGCTTGAGCACCGATCATTCTCAACGAGTCGATGATCGACGTCGCAAAGTCTGGGCCGTTTCTGAGCAACCAGAGATAGAAACCAAACGTCAGGATGAAGCGCACGAACTCGGCAAAGAACTCCCTTATATCCGCTTGTTTAAGGATTAAGGTCCCGCCAGTCCAAACAAGGGATATAGTGCCCAGCGTCCAGAACAGCCAGGCGGCATAGTTTGTAATTACCGAGCCCCAAGTAGCACTGGCCGTCATGAAACGCACGGCCACTTCATCCAAGACACCATTAGGCTCAATGGCCGCTGACGCAGTTTGCGAAGTCAGTAAAACTACCAGGAGCATCACAAGTCGAATGAATATCTTGCTCATGATTAGAACCCCTTGTTCTTGGAGCGATCAGTGGGTTCGCCCATATCCCAAAGACAGTTCCCTTCTTCCCTCTGCTCTTTCGTCAGGTTTGGGTTGTCACAGTTGATCGTTGCAGGCTTTGGCCCGTCATCTTCACCGCACCCCACCAGAACGAAAGAGGCCAACGCGCTAACGATAAAAACTCGGGTGATATTCTTCATGATTAAAACCCTCTGTTTTCTGAACGGTCGGTTGGCTCACCCATATCGAACAACCTTTCACGGGACGCTTGATATTGAGCTTCGCGGTCAGCATCCGCCTGCATTCGAGTGCCAACGGCATTCTGCTGAGCAATCAGCAAGCTACGGATTTGCAGGAGCTGGTTAGCCTGGTTGCTGGCGAGCTGATTGGCGTAGCCAATGGCGGCCAGTTGGCCGTCTGCGCCCTGGGCGGCAGATTGCAGGCGGTTAAGCTGTCGGGCGTCGGCTTCCAGATTGTCTTGCTGCTGCTCCAGGCCCTTAAACAGCGCGTCGTTGGCCTTCTTCTGCGATTCAGACGCCAGGCGACGGTTCTCGGCCATCGCGGCTCGTTCGGCATCACTGCATCCCGCCGCCGAGAAACAAGGCGAGCTGCGGTAATAGGCCACGTCCTGGAACTTGCCCAGGTAAGCATCGAGGCTGCCAAGTTGGTTCTGGTAATAGGCGAGCGTGTTGGTCGCCTGGTTCAGATCGTTGATGGTGCGCTGCGCCTGGTCCCAAATATGGGCCGCCGGGGCCATCGTGTTTTGCAGTTGGTTTTCGTACTGCTGGAGTTGGGTTTGGTATTCCTGAATCTGCTTGGCCGTCTGCGCGACCGCTTCCAAAGCAGACATGATGTTTTGCGTCAGATTGGTGCCATCAACTACTGGAATACCGGCGTAAACGGGCTGCAAGGTGCAGGTCGTCATAGCGACAGCCAGAGCAATTTTAGCGGCTAAATTTTTTCTTTTAACTTTTTGCATACGTTGATCTCCATTACCAATGAATGCTTTATCGTGCCTTTCAATGCATAACGTATAAGCTCAATAATTGGACATAAAAGTTGACATGGAGATATTTAAGCAATAACTCCTACGGCGGTAGCCGGTAGCCTCGCAGAGCAGGATTCCCCGTTGAGAGCCCCCAGCGCGAATAAGGGAAAGTGAAGATAGTTAATTGGCTCCGCCGATTAGCTAACTTCACCTATCCTGCCCGCCTTTCAGCGTTGTTTACGCCAAGGAAAGTGTTGTCGCGAAAATCTGTTTTTTAGTGCAAACCATATAAAATCGCTTGTTCACCTTCTTGCTAGAACAGAAGCACGAAATAAACACGTAATATCAGGCAATTACTACGCTAACGCTGGGGTTTACACAGCAAACAAACACAGAAATACACCGCTTTACCAATTCAGGAGGGATAGCGCCCCTCAAGTGTCAATGAAACGTACGAGAGCTAGCAACACATCGAATGTAAATCGCTGTATCCCATGGATTTTCAAACCCACTAGACACTCTCGTTGGCCTTTTCTTTGACGGTTTCAGATTGGTATCGGTTGGGTCATGCAGTCAGGAAGGATCGCTACCAACACTCTGTGCGTGTCGAGCCGCTAGCGCCCAATTTCGGACAGATTTTTGAGCACAACGTCAGTGTGGCTAGGAAATGTAGTGTTGTAGTATGTTGTATGGTGCTACTACATACTACAACCTACAAACCGCACACATTTTCAGCCTACTACCGGCTTAAGTGGCTATTCATCTTGATGTATGGAATACGGCTTCCTGAGCCGCCCAGAGAGGCGCTTCAGGCATCGCCCTCGCTACCCCTGAACGACGCTCCTGGGGCTTATAAGGCGGCTTTGGTCGTCCTTCGGACGGATTGAACGCCAAGGAAAGGTGATAGCCTTGGCGAGGAAGCAGAATCGGCCACCCTCTTGGCGTTAAAACATCGGCCGGAGGCCGATAGATAATCAACCTCCAGCACCCAGCTGGAGGTTGCTGGATATCCTGAGATATCCTGAATATCCTGCCAAAACAGCAAAAAATCGGGCGGGTGTGAGTCGCTATCGGGCGGGTGTGAGTCGCCATCGGGCGGGTGTGGGACGCTATCGGGCGGGTGTGAGGCGCCTGATCCTATTCTCAGCATCTATCGTTATTCCAACTTCATGCAATTTTTCTGCATCCTCCCTAAGCCTGGAACGCCCATTTCGCATCTTCTTACTATTGATGTTTTCACCACAGACTGCGCGAATGAGAGTATCAACATGCCACCCTCCGGCTGGATCATTCTTGTGGGTCAATATGTGTCGCGCGACCGCCTGGCTAATCCCGTGCTGCAAGCGAGCAATTGGGGCAGGATCGTAGTACAGACTAAGGTCATGCTCCAATAACATGACCAAGGCGATACCAAGCCGAACTCTCCACAGATTTCGCTCTCCTCCCGTCAAGGGATCAGGGCGTGTCATAGGTGAAGGGATAACATGATCGATCAAGCCGCCGATTATCGGAAAATCGAACTGTGGTGTTTCAATCGTTACTGTTGCTGCTCGCAGCTCTGCCAGCAGCTTCTCAAGATGGGAGGAACTATACCGGCTATCTGACAACGTTTTCCGCACTTTGGCAGGGTCTACCAATAGCTCTACACCACCATCTGAAATATCGCGTCGACGTTCGGCACAGTGCAAAATAGCCTCAACAACATCTGCGTGCCGCTGACCAAGCCTTCCCTTAATGCGACAGCGGCCAAAGGATGTTTCCATCCAGTCGGCCTCCATCAGGCTTGGGCGCTGACTGGCCTGGTAAAGCATCACTCTTGCCTGTGCACTGGTACTAGTTGGAGTGACCTTGTTACCAGTTGTCATCAACGCCTTCCATAGCAACTTTAGATTTCTTGAACGGTAATACTCCTTTGGCCTTACGCTGCCTCTCCAGCACGGCAGGTTTCAGAACACCGCCTTCGTGACGCCTGAACCAACGCTCGGCGAAAGGAGAGCCATAATTCGCCTTGCTAACGCCATAGCGGACGAAGTACCCACGCTGACTATCATCAACACCCCATTCCTCAGCCTCAGTTTGCGTCATGCCAGACAGGTACGATTGCCAGCGAATGTTATCGACCAGAACAGACGACCCACGGCTGGCCTGTTGCTGGTCACCCGCACCAATCATGGCGGCGCTCTTACTGGCATGGTGCAAAAATACGATAGAGCACCCTGTATCGGCGGCGATGGCTTCCATACGTCCGATCACTTGCGCCATTGGACCGCTAACGTTTTCATCTTCGATGTGGAAACGACGTAAGGTGTCTAGGATCATAAGGCGGCGGCCCGCAGCCGCTCGCTTAAGGCCATCGAACCAATCTAGACACATAATGTTGGGGCACCTTCCTATCAGCGGCTCAATCAGCAAGCCTTCAGCAACAGCTTGCCGCTGCTCGGCGGTGAGATGCGCTCCAAGCGCATGTAATCGGTGATGGATAGCCGCGGGAGGATCTTCTGCGGGAAGATAGATAACTGGCCCAACAGGAAATTCTCCGACTTCCAGCAAGTCCGGGCCTCCAGCGATCTGCGTGGCAAGCTGTAAGGCCAGCATGGATTTTCCGGCACCACCTGGTGAAACCAAGGCCCCTACCGTGCCGGAAACCATGTTAGGTAAAACATAATCAAGAGGCGGCGGCGTTTCCGAAAAGGCCGCCATAAGATCAAGGGCCATACTGTTAGGCCCCTATGGTGTTGCCAGGCCGAGTAGCCTGGATTCCTGAAGACTTACGCTCCTCAATCCACTGCTCTACTTCCGACAGGTCCCACGCGACGTTTCTGCTTGTAAGGGCTATGCGCTTCGGAAACTCCCCACGCTGTTCCAGGTTATAAATTGTGCGCGTTGAAAGTGGAATCATCTCCAGGAGCTGTTTCCTGTTGATGAGAACTTTATTTGCCATTGTTTGCATGCTTGAACCTCCATTTACCTGTTGAGGCTTCATCGTGCCAAGCAATGCAACTTGATTAAGCTTTATTTTTGGACTATAAAGTTGTTATGAATATCGAACACCAAGCTAGACTAGACCTAGGGCAAGACTACATAGCCATCCTTCCAGGCTGCGCCCAGCCTGTTTCTCTTGCTATAGCCAAATTTAGAACGCGCTGGGGACCTTACTCTGCCTTCTCTCGGCGCTATCCCATTCTTCGCCTGATACAAGAACTGATCGATCCTGCCATAGCTGAGTACATGGATTCCCTCCCAAACAGCTATAAAAACCATGTTGCGGGTATTGGCTCAGGAGTTGGATTTAGCGAAATCATCCGGCTGATAGGGCTGGAAGCAATGGTGCGCATGCAGCGCCAACTGCTACGTCAGTTCATAAAGACAAGTGATGAACAAACCCAAAGAGATCTGTGCTTCGCCGCAACCATTGAATCGTTAATTGAATTAACCTGGGATTGCGCCTGTAAGCGTCCGAAGAAATCAACAGCGACCAAAGGCGTCAACCTAAACGTACAACGAAAACATAGTTTCTGCGAATTCTGTGGAAACCTTACGGAGTACTCAAAATTCATGCTCACAGTAGAGCAGAGACAAACAAATGAGGTTGAACTTATAGACCACAAGAAACTAGAACTTAGCCACAATTACTGTAAAGAGCATCGCCCCAAACTTGCCAATGACGAGTGGAATCCTAGTTACAAACAGGCAAAGCGCTCCCTCGCACAATTCAATATCGAACTTTCCAGGTTAACTCATCAATCTGCACATCGCGCTAAGCCTCATGCTATGTCAGGAGACAAACTGATCGATGACTATTTCTTCCTATTCATGTTGAATTTAACATTACAGCCTGCAGACGTAGCGGATCTTCGCAATCTGGCTCGAAAGATGGTCGACTCTAAGCTTTCAGACAATAAGAAGAAAATGCTGGTACTTCAGCATTATGGTTACACTCAATCTCAAATTGGCAAAAAGCTACTAAGCAGAAAACAACAACCAATGACACCTCAAGCAGTATCTAAAGCATTAGCAGCAGTTCGCAAAGATTTTTTGCTTCCTGCTAACAGGCCAGGAAAAAGTCAACAGAAATTTTAGCTGCTAAAATATACCAACCCGGGCTTGAGCCGATACTCTCTTTCCGAATTGGAAGAAAACAACGACCCAAGGAGACATGAAACTTCTATTGGATGAACTTGGAGAGCATTACCTTAAGCATGCTCACGTAGTACCCAATATAGTCGTACCATCTATGGTTTCGACTCCCGCCGGGGCCAATAATTGCTGTATCCAGCCAATAGCATGCCCTCGCTCAACGCACTGGGAGAAAAACGCACGCTGCTTTGCTCTGGTAAAGGCAACAAAAAAAGTGTTTAGCTCTTCACCCCGTTGCGGCGTAAGGCTCCACCAAGTCTGATTGTCGAGCCCATAAAATATCATCGTATGGAACTCAAGACCTTTGCTTTTATGGACGGTCATCAGAGCTACCTGGCCAATACCTTCGAACTCATCCAGCGCCTCCGTCCAGCTGCTGCTGTGTTCTGCACACTCTTTCAGGAGAGTGACAAATCCACTCCACACCCTCTCAAAATCTCTTGCACGCTGGTAAGCGGGAAAGGATTGCCGAAGCCTAGGGGTCCCGACAAATTCAAGAAGCATCTCTGCAATCTCTTCCGCCGAATCCGGACTAGGCTGGCGATGCGCTAGCTCTGTCCTTAATTTACGGACGAATGCTTCAAGCTTAACCAGCAATCGTTCCTGCGTGAGATCGTTATCCGGATCGGCAGCCTCCAAAAACAGATAGTTCTGCTGGGTCTGCTCCCAGTTTTCCGGGCTTCGCTCCGTCGCTCCCAGGCGGAGTAAAGGAACAAATATACCGGTCAGCTCTTCACCAAGCAGATCCTGTATCTGAATTTCACCGACTGACCGGGCCGCATTTCTGATCCTGAGACCTCGTGCCGCAAAAGAGGGGGCTATTTCACCCTCAACCTGATCTGCCCGCATTCTGATCAGAATCGCTACATCATGTGGTGCAACACGCTCTGACTGAACCTCACGGCTCACCCATTCAGCCAGATAATTGTTCTCGTCATCTGCGCTCCGGAATTGCCAGATAGCAGAAACCTCACCTTCGATTTCACGGGTCCCTTGTGCCTGCACTTCTTCCACATTATCGTCTATCCGGCGGGCAATCTCGTGCTGAATACGAACCAGATCCACATGTGACCGCCAGTTAGAAAGCAGTGTTATGCGTCTGGCAGCAAAGTCGTTTTCAAACTGGTCAAAGGCGTCATTCATGGCTCCCGCCCATCCCATGATACGCTGCTTATCATCGCCGACTGCCGTAAAGACAGCATCGCTACCATCGAATGCCGTTAGCAGCATGTCATACTGGGCATAGGTGGTGTCCTGGTATTCATCAAGAAAGACGATGGGATATGTTGCCTGTAAGGCCCGGCGGATATATGAATTTTCCTGAAGCAGCAGTTTTACAAGCCTGTTTATCATCGGGAAGGACAGGGATATCTCGTCGCCCCCGAAGAATTGTTCATGCCAGTAATCTGCTAACGCACGATGTACTTCAGATCCATTTGACAAGTCAATTGGCAGGTCTGTCAGAAGCAGTCTTCTCTCAAGCTGTTGAGCACTCACTCCGTGATAGCCATGTCGCTCAATAAAATCGTCATAATCCCTACGAAACGGATTAACAATCTGATACGTACCGGGCGCATTGAACGGCTCAGGTAAAGCCGGACGAAACCGGTCCAGAAGCCCCTTGGTAAAGGCATCAAAAGTCATCGAATCAAAGCGCCGCGCCTGATCTCTCGGGCAACGCTTTGCAACCCTTTCGGCGAGGTTTTGGGCGGCATCTTTTTTAAAGCTGATGGCCAGAATACGTTTGGGTGCCGGACAAATACCTGTCTGCAGAAGATAGGTCGCCTTCTGTGCCAGAAACTCAGTTTTTCCGGCACCGGCACCAGCGGTCACAAGGATGCTGCTATCGGTTTCACGTAAAGCCTCCCACGCTCTCCCTTCCAGACCACCGACACCCTGAGGTACCCAGTCGTCTCTGCTTACGCGGGTCATTCATTCTCTCCTGACAGATTAAGCTTATCCGTAACGTACTCAATGAGCGCCCTGAGCTCTACAGGAGCGGACGCAGTAACACCGCCGCCCGCGATACGGGAAAAAGCCGCAAGGTGAGTTTCGGGCTTACTGCGGCTCAGGAACAGATACGGATACCATTTGAAAGCGTCATCATAATGCGCGGTATACAAGGCAGGATTACCACCTGTTTTCAGCGTACTGACCTTTTTGGCTTGAATAGCAGCAGCACTACTCTGGGGTCCATTGCCACCTGGATTGGCAACCTGATAAGCGGTTGGAAAGGCGAGCAACATGGCAAAATCGAGATCAATGGGATAGGAAAAGAAAACTCCTTCCCTCCTGAATGCTTGAAGCCATTGACCTTGCAGGCCTTCATTATAAAGCTGTTGGTCGGTAAGCTGAGCAGCATTAGCACCATTGGTGCTCCCCAAATTACTCCCGATAGCGGCCAAATTCTGAAGGCAGCTTCTCATGGCATTCGCCCCACCATGTCGGCGCCCCAGATCAAGATCGAGCAAAGTGGCATGTGGAATCTCAAGATCATTCAGCAGCCGCCAGAAATGCGCTACGAACCGTCCACCGAGCGGAACGACGGGAACGAATGATGGATCAAGGGAAACACCCATCTCTTCCGCAATTTTCGGAATAACTACTCGCTCTGAGTCTCCCTCACCCAGGATTACAAATCGCGCAAAATAAAGTTCGGGGTATGCCTTTACAGCCAGCCTGACATAAACGCTTGCCTCAACATCATCTTCAGGCAGGGTCAGTTCTCGGATCGATGAGCACCGAGCGCTCCGGTCCATACGAAAATATCTCACTTCCTCCGGCTCTATCCGGCTCAGGATAGATGGGGAATGGCTAGATAGCAGAACCTGCGCGGAAGGCAGTGCGCCAATCTCTCTCGCCTGCTTGATGATGCGAGATAAAAAGAACGGTGACAGGCTGTTTTCTGGTTCTTCGATGGCAAGAATCGTCAGGTGAATACGGCGTAACTTATCCTGTTCAAATGAGCTGTCATCAGCAGGCAAAGAAAATGCTTCCCGCTCGGTTTCGAGCGTTGCCGCTGTAAGAGCGATATGGAACAGAGAGCGCTGACCGTCACTCAGCTCGGACAAACGACGCTCCTGACCTTCTTCATCAGGCGTAAAAGTAAATTCGGCTTTACGAACAAGCTCCTCAAAACGGTTCTCGATGAGCCTTAAACGCGGTTTACTGTCTGTATCGGCCTCATGGACCTGTTGCCAACGCTTCGAAAGACGCTCCAGCAGAAACTTCGACGGCTCCTCTTCCTCGAAACTGCTCTGGATCTGACCGGCATTAACATAGCTTGCATCCCTAAATGCCGTCGACCATTTGGCAGCCTGCCATAACCGCCCTTTTAGAAGGGCGGTCACTTGAGTCGTCGCATCACGATTTGCCGGTAAGTAAATAAACTGGATTGAAGAGCGCTCTACAGCCTGAACCCTGGAACAGTCATCCCATTCAAAATTATCATCCAGGGCTCTTATCCAGCGTATATCCTCCTCAATTGCTCCCTCCGGCGTACCGTCATCCGTCCATGTTGCTTGTAGTCGTATCCGGGCCTTAAGGGGCTCTCCCTCACCGGAAGCCGCCATCTGATTAAAGAACTCCTGAACGGCATCAAGAGGAGAAGCGACATGCTCTTCCACTTCAGGGAAGGCAAGTACCGCTTCGACAAACAGACTGTCGCCAGACTGCAGCTCCTGCCGGTCAATAGGTATGTGAAAATCTCGACGCTGTACCGATCGCTGCGCTGATGTTGTACCAAACAACCTGGACACAGCTTGCAGCACTGCCGTCTTTCCGGAGCCGTTTCCGCCGACAAGTATTGTCAGTTCTTCCTCAAAATTTAGCTCGACCACCTCATGCCCGAAACAACGAAAATTCTGTAGCTTTATCTTCTCTATTTTCATTCCTGATTACCTTTTTGTAAGAGATGCCTTTAAAAGTTAGCGAGCCCCCTAAATAACCCACTCATCAATCATATCAGCCCAGTCCTGCAACATAGATGTACGCTGATCACGATACTCGGCTTTGTTATATATCGCCCTCACACCTTTTTGCTCATGTGCCAGGCATTTCTCTATCCAATCGGTGTTGTAACCGGCTTCATGGAGTAAGGTACTTGCTGTACGCCTCAGATCGTGGGGTCCAAACTTGGCAAGGGACTGCCCTTCTTTCTGAGCCAGCTTGTAAGTCATCGTCATCACCCGGTTTAGCGTGGCACTGCTCATGGGCACGTCAGAATCGTAACGCGACGGCAGAACATAATCCGATCCACCGGAGAACGTCTTCAAAGCGATGAGAATGTCCATGGCCTGCCTGGATAGAAACACCAGGTGAGGATTTCGCCGCTTCATCCTTTCTTTAGGGATCGTCCAGAGCGCTTCGCTGAAGTTGATCTCACTCCAGGTAGCATTCGTCAGCTCGCTTTTTCGCACCATCGTCAACAACAACAGTTTTACCGCTGCGCGGATCGATGGTGATGTACCAATACGCCCCATGTACTGATACATGATCCTAATTTCTTCGGGCGTCAGGGTTCGATCTCTCGGCTCAAACCTGGCAATGCTTGCTGGCCGCACCAGGTCTGCTGGGTTCTCAACCTTCTGGCCTCGCTCAGTGGCCCAGCGGTATACCTGGAGTACAATCTCACGCGCATGAACCGCCGTAGCAGGCGCACCGCGCTCTACGATGGCGTCGGTAAGTGCTCGCAAGTCCTCGTGGGTGATTTCGGTCAGCTTCTGATTGCCGAATTTCGTTTCCAGCTCTCTCGTATAAACCGAGCGGCGCATATCACGGGTAGAGTCGGCCATCTGGTAGCCACGTAGCCACTTTTCCGCCCAGGCACCAAAGGTTTCAGCCCCTTTTACACGCGCCTTGTCCCGTGCCTTCTCCTTCGCTGGCGACTTTCCAACAGCGCCCATCCGCTTGGCTGCAATAAGTCGCTCCCGGGCTTCGGCCAGAGTGATACCCCCAACGCCATAGCGGCCAAAGGTGATTGTCTCTTGCCTGCCATTGATCGAGTAGTTGTAACGGAATGAGATAGAGCCGGCAGGAGTGACAGCCACATAGAGGCCATCCCGGTCATTCACCTTGTAGAGTTTATCCCTCGGCTTGAGGTTGCGCAGCTTGGTATCGGTCAGCAAGAGTCTTATCCTTCTTCGATTCCAATACCATGCTGGAAGATTACCCAAAAATCGAGCAATAAAACCAATAAAAACAGATAGTTAAATAATTTCGATACCATGAACACACAGGATCAAGCAGCATGGTATCGGCTATCACTCATGGCATCATGTCTCGATAATACCACCTTGGATACCATGCTCAAGCGGTGCTTCCCGCTGCCATCAGTTGCCAAATAATGCCAGACATAAAAACAAAAAAGCCCATCAAAACATGGGCTTGAGTGTAATTTAATGCCAGTTTGTACCAGCTAATGCCTAACGTGTGATCATTCCCACTCAATGGTAGCTGGCGGCTTGCCGCTGATGTCATACACCACGCGGGAAATACCGTTCACTTCATTGATAATGCGGTTGGAAACGCGACCGAGGAAATCGTACGGCAGATGCGCCCAGTGTGCGGTCATAAAGTCGATGGTTTCGACAGCACGCAGAGAGACAACCCAGTCATACTTACGACCATCGCCCATTACGCCAACGGAACGTACCGGCAGGAACACAGTGAACGCCTGGCTGACTTTGTCGTACAGGTCCGCTTTACGCAGTTCTTCAATGAAGATGGCGTCAGCACGGCGCAGCAGGTCACAGTACTCTTTCTTCACTTCACCCAGAACACGAACGCCAAGGCCTGGTCCCGGGAACGGGTGACGGTACAGCATGTCGTACGGCAGGCCCAGCTCCAGACCAATCTTACGCACTTCGTCTTTGAACAGCTCTTTCAGCGGTTCAACCAGGCCCATCTTCATCTCTTTCGGCAGGCCGCCCACGTTGTGGTGAGATTTGATGACGTGTGCTTTACCGGTTGCAGACGCCGCAGATTCGATAACGTCAGGGTAGATGGTGCCCTGCGCCAGCCACTTCACGTCTTCCAGTTTCAGCGCTTCTTCATCGAATACTTCAACGAAAACGCGACCGATGATTTTACGTTTTGCTTCCGGATCGTTTTCGCCAGCCAGCGCTGACAGGAAGCGATCTTCTGCCGGTACGTGAACAATGTTAAGACCAAAGTGATCGCCAAACATATCCAGAACCTGCTCTGCTTCGTTGAGGCGCAGCAGGCCGTTGTCGACGAATACGCAAGTCAGGTTTTTACCGATAGCGCGGTGCAGCAGCATTGCGGTTACGGAGGAATCCACACCACCAGAGAGGCCGAGGATGACTTTATCGTCGCCTACCTGCTCGCGGATGCGAGCTACAGCATCGTCGATAATTTTCGCTGGCGTCCACAGGGCTTCACACTGGCAGATATCACGCACAAAACGCTCCAGCATGCGCATACCCTGGCGGGTGTGAGTCACTTCCGGGTGGAACTGTACGCCATAGAAGCGTTTTTCTTCGTTGGCCATGATGGCAAACGGGCAGCTTTCGGTGCTGGCTACGGTGACGAAGTCGGACGGGATAGCGGTAACTTTATCGCCGTGGCTCATCCAGACGTCCAGCAGCGGTTTACCATCTGCGGTCAGCGCATCTTCGATACCGCGAACCAGTGCGCTGTCGTTTACGACTTCAACCTGCGCGTAGCCAAATTCACGTTCGTTAGAGGCTTCAACGTGACCGCCCAACTGCATTGCCATGGTCTGCATGCCATAGCAAACGCCGAATACCGGTACGCCTGCTTCAAAGACATACTGCGGCGCACGCGGACTGTTTTCTTCAGTAGTACTTTCCGGGCCGCCGGAAAGAATAATGCCGCTTGGATTGAAGTCACGAATTTGTGCTTCTGTCACATCCCACGCCCACAGTTCGCAGTAAACACCCAGCTCACGCACGCGGCGCGCAACCAGTTGAGTGTACTGAGAACCGAAGTCCAGAATGAGGATGCGATGCTTATGAATGTTTTCCGTCATTGACGCTTATTCCGAGGCAAGTGAAACAGATAATATAAATCGCCCGACATGAAGTCGGGCGAAGAGAATCAGGAGCCCAGACGGTAGTTCGGGGACTCTTTAGTAATGGTCACGTCGTGAACGTGGCTTTCCTGAATGCCCGCACCGCTGATACGTACAAACTCCGCTTTAGTACGCAGTTCGTCGATAGTACCACAGCCGGTCAGACCCATACAGGAGCGCAGGCCGCCCATCTGCTGGTGAATGATCTCTTTCAGGCGACCTTTATAGGCTACGCGGCCTTCGATACCTTCCGGCACCAGTTTGTCGGCAGCGTTGTCGCTCTGGAAGTAACGGTCAGAAGAACCTTTGGACATCGCGCCCAGGGAACCCATACCACGGTAAGATTTGTAAGAACGGCCCTGGTAGAGTTCGATTTCACCCGGAGATTCTTCAGTACCCGCCAGCATGGAACCTACCATCACCGCGCTTGCGCCAGCGGCGATAGCTTTGGCGATGTCGCCGGAGAAGCGAATACCGCCATCAGCGATAACCGGAATACCGGTGCCTTCCAGGGCTTCTACTGCGTCAGCAACAGCGGTAATCTGCGGAACACCGACGCCAGTCACGATACGAGTTGTACAGATAGAGCCAGGGCCAATGCCGACTTTAACCGCACTGCAACCAGCTTCTGCCAGAGCGCGTGCACCTGCAGCTGTTGCCACGTTGCCGCCGATAATTTGCAGATCCGGATATTTAGCACGGGTTTCACGGATACGTTGCAGTACACCTTCTGAGTGACCGTGGGAGGAGTCGATCAGCAGAACGTCAACGCCTGCGGCAACCAGCGCGTCAACACGCTCTTCGTTACCCGCACCTGCGCCAACCGCTGCACCAACACGCAGACGGCCTTGCTCGTCTTTACAGGCGTTCGGTTTACGTTCCGCTTTCTGGAAGTCTTTCACGGTGATCATGCCGATCAGGTGGAATTCGTCATCAACCACCAGCGCTTTTTCAACGCGTTTTTCGTGCATTTTTGCCAGCACCACTTCACGGGCTTCACCTTCACGCACGGTGACCAGACGCTCTTTCGGCGTCATGTAAACGCTAACCGGCTGGTTCAGGTCGGTAACAAAACGCACGTCACGACCGGTGATAATACCCACCAGTTCGTTTTCTTCGGTAACGACCGGATAGCCCGCAAAACCGTTACGCTCGGTCAGTTCTTTCACTTCGCGCAGCGTCGTGGTTGGCAGAACAGTCTGCGGATCAGTCACCACACCAGATTCGTGTTTTTTCACACGGCGAACTTCTTCTGCCTGGCGTTCAATGGACATGTTTTTGTGGATAAAGCCGATACCGCCTTCCTGAGCCAGAGCAATAGCCAGGCGCGCTTCCGTTACGGTATCCATTGCTGCGGAAAGCATAGGGATATTCAGACGAATAGTTTTCGTCAGCTGGGTGCTGAGGTCAGCAGTATTCGGCAGAACGGTAGAGTGAGCAGGAACGAGGAGAACGTCGTCAAACGTCAGAGCTTCTTTAGCGATACGTAGCATGGGCAATATCTCGACCAGAGTGGTTAATAAATATTGCCGCGGCATTATACAGAGCGTAACCGATTGCATCTACCCCTTTTTGCAAAAAATGCTTGCTATCCCCGAAGGGCGGGTTACTATCGACTGAATAACCTGCTGATTTAGAATTTGATCTCGCTCACATGTTACCTTCTCAATCCCCTGCAATTTTTACCGTTAGCCGCCTGAATCAAACGGTTCGTCTGCTGCTTGAGCATGAGATGGGGCAGGTGTGGATCAGCGGCGAAATCTCTAATTTTACACAACCAGCCTCCGGTCACTGGTACTTTACGCTTAAAGACGATACCGCGCAGGTGCGCTGTGCGATGTTCCGCAACAGCAACCGCCGGGTCACCTTCCGCCCACAGCACGGGCAACAGGTTTTAGTTCGCGCCAATATTACGCTCTACGAGCCGCGCGGCGATTATCAAATTATCGTCGAAAGTATGCAGCCGGCCGGTGAAGGATTGCTGCAACAGAAGTACGAACAGCTCAAAGCGAAGTTGCAGGCTGAAG
>ENA-UOIZ01001793-UOIZ01001793.1-human-gut-metagenome-genome-assembly--contig:-P88-NODE-1793-length-16599-cov-7.001209_pt1 | contig 16599 bp, 16 predicted proteins | sample MGYA00242336_ERZ723883 | MGnify/ENA metagenome assembly ERZ723883 | reverse complement strand
ATTAAAAGTCCGGTTCCGGAGATGACATAATGAAACAGATAGTGGGTTCTGGCAGCCGGGCCGAACTGATGAGCCGGTGTACAGCGTTCCCATCCGTACTGATAAAAAGCAGCTTGAAATGTTGAAATTCCGGAAAGAATTTCCGGCATTTATATCACCTGGAAAAAGGACGGGTATCTTGCCCGTCTGTCAGCAGACCTAAAAGCCCATACCTATCGGATTCAGGCTCTTGATCCATCCGGCAACCTGATCTGGCAGATGTAATGTGTAAATTCCCTTAGGCAGATTGGTATGAACGGTGCTTTTTTATACTTTACTCCCCATCCTGTTTCTCTGGCTCTGCATTGGAGTGATCGGGTCTTTGCAGGTCGTGCAGCGCGTATTCGCAAGCTTGGATGACAAAGCTGGAGAAGGTGACATCCTGATTTTGAATCGCTGCTTCTATTTTGTGAATTAAAGGAATTGGAAAACGAATCGTTTTGTTTTCCGATTCTTTTTTATTTGGTTTTAATTGAAATGCCATAATTACACCTCCGTTTAAGTTATATTATTGCAAATAACAGATGAAGTATGCATTGCAAGATGCAATACGGAATATATTGCAACAAAGAATCGCTTATGCTATAATGGGCAAAGAAATGGGGAAGAAAAGAATTGGTAGTTCCCTCTTGACAAACAATTTAGAATGCGGTACTCTACCAACTACAGGTGGTTCGAGCCACCATTTCGAGAGTTTACCAATTTCTAATTAAACGAGTAATACGAATTCAAGTGATCGAGAAATACGAATTTCCCATTGAAGTACAATGAAACCAGAGACGAGGGTGTACCCACATAGTCGGATAATGTGCGGTATAGCAGAGGAGGATGAATTATGAGAAAAATGGCACAAAAGATGATTGCGATTGCAGTTGCAATGGTGATTGTACTGGGTATGGCATCTGTGACGCAGATGGATACGCTTGCGGCGTCGTATTCTTTCGAGGGAGAGGCGCATGTGCAGACATACGGCGACAGAGCGGGCGTTTACAGGAACAACACGCTGATACTTGGCACAACCGGACAGGCGAAACGGTTGGAGCGGATCAAGATCAAGTTCAACAATCAGACCGGGTATGATGGCTCGATTGAATACCGGGTTCATCGTCAGACGTATGGTTGGACAAACTGGGTGAAGAACAACCAGTTTGCGGGCACCAAAGGAGAAGCGAAGCGGCTGGAGGGAATCCAGATTCGTCTGACAGGGGAGATTGCGGAGCATTATTCGATTTGTTACCGGGTGCATATCCAGACGTATGGATGGAGTCAGGGCTGGCAGTATGATGGCGCGCTCGCGGGTACTGAGGGCGAAGCGAAGAGACTCGAAAGTCTGGAAGTGCAGCTGGTTCCGAAGTCTGAGACGATGGGATTGGTGTACCGCGTACATCGCCAGACGTACGGCTGGGAGACATCGTACAAAACGATGGGACAGGTTAGCGGCACAACGGGCGAAGGAAAACGATTGGAAGGCATCGAGATTGCTTTGACCGGAAATGAGTATAGCGGAAGCATCGAATATTCTACCCACGTACAGAGCTATGGCTGGATGAATGAGGTGTCAAATGGTATGATGAGCGGCACTTCCGGGCAGGCAAAACGACTGGAAGCAATCCGAATCCGTCTCAAAGGAGAAATCGCAAACCATTACAATATCTGTTATCGTGTGCATGCACAGACCTACGGATGGCTTTCGTGGGCGTGGAATGGAGATCCGGCAGGTACGAGCGGTCTTGGCAAGCGGTTGGAGGCAATTCAGATCATGCTTGTGAAAAAAGACGACGGTGTTTTGACGGATCTAAATGGGATCAAGAGCAAAGCGGCTTTTCCATATATTACTCCGCATGATTGTAAGTGGAAAACGGTTGTAGATGAGCCAGCGCATGAAACACCGATTTATGAGGAGCAGGATGTGTATGAAAATCATAGTACATGGCCAGATGGAACTATTTGCGACGAATTGAGAGATTCATGTGCAAAGCAGAGATGGTGTGCACAACATTGTGTCAGATGTTTCCCGGATTGCCCAGATCCAGACCCACAGGGAAGATGTGCGCTTACCATTTTGTGGGGTTCCTATTATGCAGGAACAAAAAAAGTACAGATCGGTACCAAACGTACCGAAGCCATTACCCATCAGGAATGCGAATACTGCGGCCTTAGAAAGCAGTAACCACAAACAAAAATTAAAACCCCCAGTCTCGAAGCCGAAGAGGCTGGGGCGTCTATCAACGAGAATCACGAATACAAATACAACGAGAAAAACGAACATCCATTTTTAAACGAGCAAATACGAATGTTATTGTAGGCAGATACTGTTAACTTGTTTGGAAAGGGGTGTTTTTTTCATGGAAAAATTTTTAACATTTATAAGAGAACATGTAAGGGAAATCGCAGGGAGACTGCCATGGAATAAAATGGCTGCGAGCACGCAGAAGGATGCATCAATCAGCCCGGAGGTAATTGATGCAATCGTCGAGTGGATCGTGGATACACGGCTTTATCTGTTTTATGACAGAGAGCTGCAGCACTTTGGCATGGAACCGCGGTCTTGCATGATGGAGCGGGTGCTGGATGTGTTAGAATTACCGGAGTCCTGCCTTGACGATACGTGGAAGGATTTGATTTATCTGATCGTTGCGTATCGGAATTCCGGGGATGCGGCATTGCAGGATAAGGCGCGGGAGGCAGTCTGGCTGTTGTCAGATATCGTGGATAACCACCGCCGGTATCCATTTTTCACAAAGGAGAAAATTGACATGAAAATAGAAAGTATACAGCAGTGCGAGGATAGCTTTCCTGCGCAGTTACGCAAAAAGGTTGCGATGCAGGATGCCTATCTGAACCTGAGACCGAAAGATCTGATTGCCTGTCTGGGGGATGCGGATGCCGAAAGCCGAAGGATTCTGGAGACGTGCGCATGGAAGGGAACAATCGGCTACGAAATCAGTGACATCGATGAGATCGAGATTGGTGGTGGTTTCGATGACGAGTCAAGAATTGAATATTGCGAGCACATCTATGCGATGCTGATCGCGCCATTTGCGGTGTGGCTGGCAAAGACCGGATACAAACCGGACGACGCATTTTTTAAGAAAACTTTGTTGTGATGTCAAGTGCTTTATGATAAAATGTCAAAAATAACTTCCCGGGGAGGGAAGCAGAGAGGGAGGACAACGTTATGAGGAAAAAAACAGGGATTTTTCTAAGTGTATGGTTGTGTATCAGTATGCTCCTGCTGTTATTGGTCAGCACGCCGGTTCATGCAGCAGAAACAAACACGGTGACATTGAATTTTATAGGGGCATCCGTTGACGGAGGAAAGGCCGTCGTTGATGTTGTTGAGGGCTGTAAAGCAAAAATGACATTATATACGAAAGACGAAAGGGTTGGTTATAAGGATTGTTCAATCAGTGGGAATGGCATGCAGGTCGATCTGCTCGAGAACGAGTATTATTTGAAGGTTGGTATTTCTTTAGAAGCATCATCCATAGAGGAACTGCCGGGTATGCCGAGTATTTCAAGTTCGGATATTCGGGTATATATCAATGAGACATCGTATAATATTGACAGTAATTCGTATATCAAGCTGGATCCAAACGAATTTAGCGGCAACCTGAATATCAAAGTAGAATACGAACCTGCGCCACCGAAGCCGGCTTATCCAGATGATATTCAGATTACGGCAAGCTGTGATGGAGTAGGAATGGAGATTTCTCTAAATGGAGAGAGAATTGGAAAAGAGAGTAAGGAGATACAAGGGACTGGAAAGGGATATGCCTCTGGTGAAATCTATAATCTGATCCAGATTCAGCTGGCGTTTGGAGATGGAAATATCGGTACTGTTACGGTAAATGGAACGCCAATTAACCTTCCAGAAGGCACGAAGGACAGGGTGGAATTCGCGTTAGCACCTGCAAGTGCATATAAGATCGAGGTTACAAAGAGACTGACGGTTATGAAACGAGTTATCATATGGGAGAGTGATAATGCCAATAATACAAGTCTGAAAGAGAATGAATTATTAAAGCATGGAAGCATTGCGATTATTGGGATTAAAGGTGCAGATGGAACGCCGGTTGAATTAAAGGATATTAACCAGAGCGCCAGCCATGGGTATGGAAGTATTGTGCCGGGTTCAGAAATAACGCTCCGGGTAACACCGGAATATGGGTATCAGCTTGATTCTATCACCATCAATGGGCAGTCTTTGACACCATTGGCAGATACATCTACATACACATACACGATGCCAGATGCAAATGTTCATATCTACGGCATATTTACAAAGACAGAGGATCAGACAGAACTGAAAACAGATAAACTGAAAAAGGCATTGATTCAGTTAGCAGAAAATGAGATTACTTCAGGAAACAGCAGACTGACGATAAAGGATGCGGTTCTCACATAGCAACAGCAGGACGCCTTTGAAAAGGCAGCCGGGGATTATCAGATCGCAGGATATTTTGACATCAAACTGGCACAGATCCTGTACAAGAATTCAGCAGCAAATCTGTGGGTAAATGATATAGCAGCTTTGAAGAATCCGGCAAAGGTATCCCTTCAGTTTGGTACAGACATGGAGGTTGAAGGAAATGATCTGATTGTCATTCATGAGAATTCGGATGGAACCTATGAGGTTATTCCTGCGTCCTTTGATTCTGCAACTAAGACCGTGATGTTCCAGACAAAGGGATTTTCCAATTATGCGGTCGCATATAAGAAGAGTGAGACAACGACGGAGGATTCGACAAAGGAAACGACAACAGAGAGCACAACCGAAGATCCATCCAAAACGACAACAAAGGATACGACCGAAGCTACGACAGAAGCTACGACAGAAGCAACAAAAGATGCTGTAACAGCTTCGCCTAAAACAGGGGATGATTTGAATCTGCCTGTACTTTGCGTGTTGATGCTGGTATCGGGAATGGGCTGTCTCTATGCGAGAAAGAAGCGGTAATTCTGTCTATATTTATGAGAAAAGCACAGTTTGTTTTTGAACTGTGCTTTTTCTGATGATAAACAAAAAAATCAAAAGTAGTCGTATCACGTAGAATTTGCTATAATATACATATTTGTTAGAGGAAGGGAGAAGTTACATGCAGGAATATGTAATGGGAAATGGAGCAATCGCGCTCGGAGCACTGGCGGCGGGGGTAAACCTCGTGTCCGGGTATCCGGGAACTCCATCTTCTGAAATTGTGGAAACGATATCCAAGTACCCACACGATGGGGTGCATTTGGAATGGTCAGTGAATGAGAAAGCAGCGATGGAGGTTGCTGCGAGTGCGGCATATGGCGGCGCACGGACGATGGTGACGATGAAGCAGGTGGGCTTAAATGTGGCAGCCGATCCGCTGATGTCGCTTGCGTATGTGGGTGTAAAGGGCGGCATGGTTGTTGTATCGGCGGACGATCCGGGTCCGATTTCCTCCCAGACCGAGCAGGATACAAGGCGGTTCGCGGACTTCGCACGGATTCCGGTTTTTGATCCATCTTCACCGGAAGAGGCGTATGAGATGATACAGGATGCATTTTCATATTCGGAGAAATATAAGACACCGGTTTTGTTCCGTCCGACGACACGTGTCTGCCATGCGTATGCGTCGATTGAGAATCCGGTTTACAATGGACCAAAAGCATATGATGGCTTCGTGAAGGATTCTAAGAAATGGGTCATCTTCCCGCGGTTATCCTACATGAATCATGCGATGATCGAGCAGCGGAATGTTGAAATCGGAAAAGATTTTTCTACATATAAATGGAATCGTGTGGAAGGCGGAAATTCCAAGAAGGCAGTGATCACGTCGGGAATCAGCTATGCTTATGCGAAAGAATATCTGAAAGACCACACCGATATCAAGCTCATCAAGCTTGCAACTGCATACCCTCTGCCGGAGGATTTTCTGTTACAGGCACTCGAGGGTGTGGAGGAACTGCTCTGTGTGGAGGAGTTAAGTCCATATATTGAAGAACAGATTCTGAAGCTTGTCGGGAAGCACGCGCTTGCCATCAAAGTGTCAGGAAAATTAGACGGAAAGGTGCCGGCAAGTGGCGAGAACAGTTCGAATCTGGTTGCAGATATTCTGAGCGGGTTTCTTGGCACGGAGAAGCTCGCGCGTGGGTTGGATGGCAACGACGCACCTGCCCTTCCGGTTCGTCCACCAGTGTTGTGTGCAGGATGTCCGCACCGTGCATCGTTCTATGCTGTAAAGCAGGCGATGAAAGGAAAGAAAGCGTATTTCTGTGGAGATATCGGATGCTATACGCTCGGAAATGCGATGCCGCTCGATATGGTTGATACGTGTCTTTGTATGGGCGCCGGAATCACGATGGCGCAAGGCCTCCACTGGATTGATGGAGAGGGTACATGCTTTGGATTCGTGGGTGATTCGACGTTTTTCGCATCGGGTATGACGGGTGTCGTAAATGCGGTGTACAATAATGCAGATATGATTCTCTGCGTGCTGGATAATTCGACAACGGCGATGACCGGTCATCAGCCGCATCCGGGAATCGGACGGAATATGATGGGACAGTTTGTGGATAAGGTAGACATCGTGAAGGTGTTAGAGGGCATCGGCGTGCATAAGATTATAACCGTCGATCCGTTGGACCTTGATGCGTCGGTGGCTGCTGTGCAGGAATGTGCCAAGCTTCCGGGCGTGAAAGCAATCATCTTCAAATCGCCGTGTATTGCAATCTCCAAGCCAGACGGCAAATGCAGGATCTCGGAGCAGTGCATCAACTGCAAGAAATGCATCCGCGAGATTGGCTGCCCAGCACTTATTACCGTAGATGGAAATGTGACGATCGATGAAAACTTATGTACCGGCTGTGGCTTGTGCAGCCAGATCTGCCCGGTTCACGCCATTGGGGGCGATACTCAAAAAGGAGGTGCCACATCATGAAGAAAGATATATTGATCTGTGGTGTCGGCGGGCAGGGAACTGTGCTGGCATCCAAAATTATTGCGGCATCTGCGATGGATGAAGGTTCGGCAGTTCATTCGGCAGAGACGATCGGCATGGCACAGCGGGGTGGTTCGGTGACGAGCCATGTGCGTATCGGGGAGGCATATGCACCGCTGATCCCACAGGGGGCAGCAGATATGATTCTCGCATTTGAGCCGGCGGAGGCTGTGCGGAACTTAGGGTATCTGAAAAAGGATGGAATCGTGATCGTGAATCGTGTACCGGTAAAACCGGTGACAGAATCTTTGCAGGATACCGGGTACGACGGCACAGAGATGATTGCGTATCTGCAGAAGAAATGCAGCTGTATCGTAATCGATGCAGAGAAAATCTGTGCACCGTTTGGCTCGTCGCGATATTTCAACATTGCCATCCTGGGCGTGGCAGTTGGAAGCGGACGGCTTGGAATCAGCAAGGAAACCGTGCTCGCAGAGCTTGAAAGACGCGTGCCGTCAAAATATGTAGAGATAAACAAAGCGGCATTTTACGCAGGTGTTGAAGTGGGAAGCGGAAAAACGTTGTGATAGAGGAAATAACGTATCATCAGTCGATAATATAAATCGTATTTGGAGGAGGAACCAACTATGAAATTAACAGACTTACAGTTGTCGCAGGTAGACGCACAGATTAAGCGTCTGATTCAGACAGACAGTTATTATGGCAGAATTTATAAAGAAGCAGGAATTACAGGAGTTTCAAGTCAGGAGGAGTTTGAGCAGCTTCCGTTCTCCAGCAAGGCGGATCTTCGAAATGCTTATCCGCTTGGAATTCAGGCGGTACCGGATGAGGAGGTGGTACGAATCCATTCTTCGTCCGGTACGACAGGTAAGCCGGTCATCATTCCTTATACAGCAAAGGATGTGGATGACTGGGCGATTATGTTTGCACGCTGCTATGAAACAGCAGGAATCACAAACAAAGACCATATTCAGATTACAGCCGGCTATGGTCTGTGGACGGCGGGAATCGGATTCCAGGCAGGCTGTGAGAAGCTTGGCGCAATGGCAATTCCGATGGGACCGGGTAATACAGATAAGCAGATTCAGATGATGATGGATCTGAAATCGACCGTCCTTACTGCGACATCTTCGTATGCATTGCTTCTGGCAGAGGAAATCAATAAAAGAGGAATCCGCGATCAGCTGTATCTGAAGAAAGGTATTTTTGGTTCCGAGCGCTGGAGTGAGAAGATGCGGGAATACATTAAAAGGGAGCTTGGAGTTTCTCTTTATGATATCTATGGTCTGACGGAGATTTACGGACCGGGCATCGGAATCAGCTGTGATGAAAATTCGGGTATGCATTATTGGGATGATTATGTATATATTGAGATTGTTGATCCGAAGACACTTCAGCCGGTACCGGACGGAGAAGAAGGAGAGATTGTTATAACAACACTTGTCAAGGAAGGCGCACCGCTTCTGCGATTCCGGACACATGATATCTCCAGAATTATTCCGGGTGAATGTGCATGTGGTAACAAATATCCGCGTCTTGATATAATTAAGGGACGTAGTGATGATATGTTCAAGGTACATGGTGTCAATATGTTCCCAAGTCAGGTAGAAGAGATCCTCGGCATGGTCGATGGTGTATCGAGCGAGTACAACATTAACATCGCACATGATGAAGCGCATAACCGTGACATCATCATGGTAACGGTTGAGGCGGAAGGTCGTGTGGACTTCGAGCAGACAGGTCAGACGATCAAGAATCTGTTCAAGTCGAAGATGAGTGTTACACCGAAGATCAATGTTGTGCCGGTAGGAACATTGCCGCGAACAGAGAAGAAGGCGAAGCGTGTGATCGATCACCGTGAGGTGTAGGAAAATATATCGATTGAAAGAAGCAGAATTAGAAAAATATAAAAATCGTGCATACGCGGGTCGGAAGAAACACGATAGCGCATGGATGCAGTCTTATAATGCGTTTGTAGTACAGTATGAAAAGGGAAAGACAATTATGGAGATTGTAGAGCAAGGTGATATCAGCAGAAGAACTGCGTACCGATATAAAGCATATTACAAGAAATTAAAAGAGAAAGGAATGGCGGTTGACAAACAAGATTAACTTGTTATAATCATAGTCAGATGGAGGGTCCTGCCGATCAGTGGACTTATGAAACAGAGTATCTCCGTTACGACGGGTACTGAAAAGGCTATGTTTATGCATAGCCTTTATTTTTTATGGATAATGAATGGAATTTATATAAAGTGAATATGAAATATATTCGTAATTTAAAAAATGTGGAGCAAAAGGCTACAGGTAGAACAAACACGATTTTATCAGTATCGACTCAGACGCATAAACAAGGCAGACCATTTTTAGGGATTTTGGTATTGGTGAATGAAAGGAAATATTGCATTCCGTTAAGCTCTGTTGAGGAAAAAGAAAAATATAAAAGCATGTCGGAGAATATAACTTGTAGAAAAATCAGAGATGATGATGGGAATGTGATAGGAATTCTGAATATAAATAATATGATACCTGTGAGGGACGAATATCTTATACCATTTGAACTGGAGGAACTGCCAACGGATACTCAAATTCAGCTTTCATATAAACGTAAATGCAGACAGGAATTAAAGTGGTGTCGCCTGCACGGGAATGAAATTCTTCGTTTGGCACAAGAACTACATAGAATTATATGCAGTGAAGAGCGATTTGCAAAGAGACATATTTGTCCGGATTTTATGTTATTGGAAAAGGAATGTGACAAGCAACGAGTTGTATCGAAGCGTGATGAAAAAAAGAGGAATAGAAAAAGATAGTTGGTTAATACCTGTAAATATAGTAAGATATAATTTAGATTGATATCAAGGAAAAGGAGGTCCACAGATGCGAAACATTTTAATTGTAGTAGATATGCAGAAAGACTTTGTAACAGGTGCACTTGCGTCAGCGGAAGCACAGGCGATTCTGCCAGAGGTAATGGCGAAAATAAGTGAGTATGATCGTGCTGGTAAGGAGATCATTTTCACGCGGGATACACATGGAGAAGATTATATGCAGACGAACGAGGGAAAACATCTGCCGGTTCCGCATTGTATCAAAGGGACAGATGGATGGCAGATCTGTTCAGAGCTTACCGATGGAGTCACTTCGGAATATAAGACCGTTGACAAGCCGACATTCGGGTTCTTAGGCTGGAAGGATGTTCTTGCGAGTGAGACCGCGGATGGTTCGGATCTGGATATTGAAATGATTGGAGTCTGCACGGACATCTGTGTCGTGTCAAATGCTCTTATACTGAAAGCCTTGTATCCGGAAGCCACGGTGCGTGTGGATGCAGGCTGTTGTGCAGGTGTGACACCGGAAGCACATGCGGCGGCACTTGCAACGATGCGCTCCTGTCAGGTGGACATAATCGATAAATAAGGAACAAGAGATGGATAGTGGGGGAGAAATGGAATTATTTACAAACATCCCTCACTATTCTCTGAGAAGGGCAGGGCAACCTGTGTGATGTAGTCTTCTGTATGGTCTCCGCGGTTAGGAGGCCCTTCGAGATAGATACAGTGGAATCCGCCGGTTGCCTGAATTTTATTTTCCTGTACATATGCCTGTAGGGCGTCAATCGCGGTATTGATTCCTTCGTAAGCACCACGATAGTAGATGCACAAGGCAGACATTTCCGCAAACTCCATCCGCTCTTCACCCACAAAATCTTCTGAAACAGGGATGCAGCATAGCAGATCGAGTTCCTTGCAGGAGGAACCTGCACGTACAGTAAACATGCGGCTCCCCATGGACATTTTTCCTGTTCTTGCTGCGGCAATATAGGTATCACGCAATTTGATGGCGGCGTCCTTCGCATCGGTACACTGGTATCTGCGGCAGAAACACACCTGCCGAGGCAGGCGGACGCGGTGCACGCTTAAGTCTCCCGGTTTTGTCGCGCGCAATTGAAGCAGATGGATGTTGCGGTCCAAGGTTGCCCGCAGATCCATGAGGCGGTCAAGATAGCGGTCAAGGTTTTCTGTATCATAGTAATATTCTCTGATTTCCGCCAGTGAAAGTCCCAGTGTCTGCAACGAGCGGATAGCACGAATCTGCGTCATATTATCCGCAGTATAATAGCGGTAGCCGCTTGCTTCATCTTTGACTGCAGGTGTCAGCAGTCCCATCTCTTCATAGACAAGGATTGTCTTCCGTGTCACTCCTAAGATCTTGGCAATCTCGCCGATTTTAAATAGATGCTCACTTTGTTTTCTCATAGAAATCCTCCTGATAAAATCAGTATTTTTTTCTCTGATGATGCGAATTTCTGTCTAAATATAATCCGAATAATCAACCCCATACAATCAAGTTTTTTCTGTAGATAACGCGAATTATTTGCGATTTCTGTCTGGAAAAATCGAATTTCCCATTGACTTGTCCCTTAGGGTACGATTTAAAATCATCATAGCAGAATGTTTATAAGTTTACAAGAGGAGGAAAACCCTCAGAAAAAGAATAATTCCTAGTTTGGATGGCAGGCCTGCAGATCGGTGATCTGTGGACCTGCCGGATATAAGAAATATATAACGCAATTACAGATAGATGATTACCGGATGTTTAAAGATTCATAAAAATGGATGTAAGATTCTAGTAATATTCTACAATTGCAATTAATAATAGTATGTGTTACTATTTCGATAATGTAAGTAAATATTTGGCAAAACAATCGAAAGATTGCGACGCAAAGCTATAGGGCCTGTAAGATGGCAGCCAGTTGCACGGACGTATAACGTAACGTTTATTTCAGAAGCATTGTATTGCCATATAAGGGTAGGTATAATGCTTCTTTTTATTTGATAAGGGTAGAATGTACATGGACAAAAGAGATGATTATAAGCAGACAATAATGAATATGGAGACGGTGCTTGCAAAGCTTCTGACACTGGATCATTCGATGTCAGAGCAGCAGTTAGATATGCAGATTCCGCAGTTACTTGAGCAGATTGGAGAATATACGCAGTCCGATCGTGTGTATTTTTTCGATTGGGCATCTCCGGACTGCCGGATTTATCGAAACACATATGAGTGGTGCAAAGAGGGAGTGTATTCCCTGCAGGAACGGATGCAGAAAATCTATGTGCAGATGATACCGTGTTGGCAAAAACGATTTGAACAGGGAGACTGTGTATGGATTGCAAACATAGATGATGTGCAAAATGAAATGCCATTTGAGTATGAATTGCTGCAGATGAGAGGTGTTCATACAGCGATTGTAGTGCCGGTCATGTCGCAGAATCATTTGAATGGGTTTATGGGACTCGATAATCCCGGAACGGAGTTCGGACAGCTGGCAGCAAAGTTGTTACAGGACGCGGGAACGCATATCAGTTATATTCGTGAATATCATAGAACTATGCAGAAAGAGCGCGGGCAGATGAAGCTTTTGGCACAGGCATTTGAGGAGGCACAGAAGGCGCATGTTGCGAAATCGGAGTTTTTATCCCGTATGTCACATAATATCCGTATGCCTTTAAATGATATCATAGGGATGATGGATATAAGTGAGCGCAGCTATGAAGATATAGAACTCATGAGAGCAAACCTTGTGAAGACAACGACGGAAACGAATTATCTGATGAAGCTGCTTGGAGATGCACTGGAGATGTGTAAGCTTCAGGATGGCTCAGCTGTGCTGGTGCAGGAAGAATTTTATATGGCAGATGTCATTGCAGAGATGATAGCATTTGCACAGGCGCGGGGAGAAGGAAAGAAAATAACGATTGCGGCGGATATTGCAGAAAATATCAGGTATTCCCGCGTGTATGGAAGCCCGATACATGTGCGGCAAATGCTGGAAAAAATACTTACAAATGCGATTCAGTATAATCGTTATGAGGGCATGGTAAAGTTCAAAGCCCGCATTGCGATGGAAAATGTGGCTCGTGTTGTGTATGAATTCACGATTGAAGATAATGGAGTTGGGATGGAGCCCGAGTTTATTGACCATATCTTTGAACCGTTTGTGCAGGAAGCAATGGATGTGCGTAGCAGTTATCAGGGAACCGGACTTGGCATGACGATAACGAAGAGTATTCTTGACCTTATGGATGGGAATATCCGTGTGGAAAGCAGAAAAAATGCCGGAAGCACATTTACTGTCACGATTCCTTTTGAGAAGGTCGCACGTGATGAGTTTGAAGGAAATATGCAGAAAGGGACAGTGCAGCCGGATGTGACAAATATGCGGATTCTACTTGCGGAAGATAATGACATAAACCGGGATGTTGTGAAGTTCATTCTGGAAGATGCAGGGGCGAAGGTGCACGCAGTGTCAGATGGATATCAGGCAGTGGAGGCATATCTTAATGCACCGGAGAATACCTATGATGTGATATTGATGGATGTCATGATGCCGAATATCGATGGATTGGAAGCTACGCGGATTATCCGTGGGCAGAAACGTGCAGATGCGCGCACGATAGGGATTGTGGCACTTAGTGTGAATGTATTTGCAGAAGACGTGCATCGAACCAGAGCTGCGGGAATGAATGAGCAGCTTACAAAGCCGTTAAATACAGAGAAGATGCTGCGGACGATCGCAAGGTATCGCAGGTGCTGAATAAAAAGAACAGAGTATTGCTTTTTCGTTTGATAAAGCAATACTTTTTTTGCGTGTGAAATGTGATATAATCATTATAGCTGGAGGTGTCTGTACATACAGGCATAATACGAGAACTTTATGGAGCCAACAGGCAACATGGAATAATGAGAGATAGGTTTTTGGGAAGGAGTTGTTACTATGAATTTATATGAGACAGATGCAGAATTTATGGAGCGCTTTGAACGGTTTGCGTTCAAGGAGATTGTAAATGAGAACGGAATGAAGCTGGATGAGGAGACCCGGTATATGTCGATTCTCGCATCCCTGATCGGTTGTCAGGGCGTGGATGCGTATAAGGTAATTGTGGCGAAGGCACTGGACAGTGGCTTGTCACCAATGGTAATTAAGGAGATTGTGTATCAGTCTGTGGATTATCTTGGTATGGGAAGAGTCTGGCCGTTTCTGGTTGCCACGAATGTAGTGATGGAAGCAAAAGGAATCGAGCTTCCGCTTTTGGATTCGACAAGAGCCAAGCAGGGGCGTCTGGGCATGACGAAGCAGGAACGGCTGGAGAAGTCTGCGTCGGATGAGGCAGAGACTACAGGAGCAGGTGAGGATGCTGCTGAGGAGAAAAAGCTTGCGGAGCAGGCGGGAATCTTCGAGGAGCATATGAAGGAAGTCTGGAAGGACAGCCATATCAACAAATGGCTGAAGGAGAATTATTTCGGGAATGATTATCTGGGAAGCCGTCTGCCGCTTGCAAAACGGGAACTGGTAACGTTCTGTTTCTTATTCTCACAGGGAGGCTGCGATATGCAGGTGGTTGCACATGCAAAGGGCAACATGAAAATCGGGAATGACAAGGAATTGTTGATGCGTGTGATCTCGCAGAGCCTGCCATACATTGGATATCCGAGATGTTTAAATGCAGTGAATTGTGTCAATGAAGCTGAACGACAGATGAAGCAGGAGTAAGTGATGACAAAGCAGGGAAGATATACAGCAAAAAAATCTAACTGCCCGATCTCGAAGAAATGCGGTGGATGCCAGTATATTGACAAGTCCTACGCCGAGCAGTTGAAGATCAAAACCGATCAGGTGAAGAAGCTGCTTGCTCCATATGGTTCCGTGGATGAAATTATCGGCATGAAAGAACCATATCATTACAGGAACAAGGTCAATGCGGCATTCCAGCATAAGCGGAATGGCGAGATTCTGGCGGGCGTGTATGAAGAGGGAACGCACCGGGTGCTGTCGGTGGATGATTGTAAGATCGAGAATCGTCTGGCACAGGAGATTGTGGAGACAATCCGAGGGCTGCTGCGTTCATTTAAGATTACCGTCTACAATGAAGATAGTGGGTATGGATTGCTGCGCCATGTGATGGTTAGAACCGGACATGCGACCGGAGAAGTTATGGTTGTGCTTGTGACTGCGTCGCCGATCTTCCCATCGAAGAAGAATTTCGCGAAGGCACTTGTCAAGGCACATCCGCAGATCACGACGATCGTGCAGAATATCAACGACAAGGATACAAGTATGGTGCTTGGCGAGCGAAATCAGGTGTTGTACGGCAGAGGATTTATCGAGGATAAGCTGTGCGGAAAGACCTTCAAGATCTCGCCGACAAGCTTCTATCAGGTGAATCCGGTGCAGACTGAAATCCTGTATAACAAGGCGATGGAATATGCAAACCTCACCGGCGAAGAGGTGGTTGTGGATGCTTACTGCGGAACCGGCACGATCGGAATTGTGACAAGTGACCATGCAAAGCAGGTGATCGGCGTCGAACTGAACAAGGCAGCCGCGAAGGATGCCATCACGAACGTGAAACGAAACGATTGTAAGAATGTCCGGATCTATGATGGTGATGCAGGTAAATTCATGGTTGGCATGGCAGAAGCCGGAACGGATGTGGATGTTGTATTCCTAGATCCGCCGCGAAGTGGCAGTACACCGGAGTTCTTTGATTCCGTCTGTAAGCTGGCACCGAAACGGATTGTGTACATTTCCTGTGGACCGGAAAGTCTGGCGCGGGATCTCAAATACCTGAAGAGCAAGCGGATGTATCAGGTGGAGAAGATCGCGCTTGTGGATTTATTTCCGTGGACGGAACATTGTGAGACGGTAGTCCTCTTGTTCCAACGGAAAGCGGATGATTATGTTGAGGTGGAATTGGAACTGGATGAGCTTGATGTGACGAGTGCAGAGAGTAAGGCGACTTATGCGGAGATTAAGGATTATGTATTAAAGGAGCATGGGTTGAAGGTTTCTAACCTGTATATTTCACAGGTAAAAAGAAAGTGTGGAATAGAGGTTGGAGAGAATTATAACTTGCCGAAATCGGAAGATAGCAGACAGCCACAGTGCCCGGAAGAGAAGGAAAAGGCGATTAAGGATGCGCTGGAGCATTTTGGGATGATTTAGTGAGGTGAGCACATGGCATTAAATTATACAGTGTATCAGTATGACAACAACAGGAATGCAGTTGTTATGACAGATATGGATGGCAAGCAACTTGTAATTGACTGTGATAAGGCAGAGACGCAGGTTGTATTTGATGAGCCGGAGGATGTAGGAATCCTTGCCAGACTTGCAAGGAAATAGCCTGCAAGTTATGTAAGTATTGCAATGCGTCCGGGCGGACTGCAGGATTATGTGGATGTGTGGAATGAGTTGAATTGAAAATGTAATGAATGTTAAAAAGTCAATGCATCCATTGAAAAAGATAATGTGGCATTGACTTTTTTTGGGAACGTAAATCTTTCTATTTATATGTCATATTTCAGAATCCAGTTATGGATTTCTCTAACAACAGGCTCCAAATCGCGCCCCATTTGGGTAAGAGAATATTCTACCTTTGGTGGGATTTGCTGGTATTCTTTACGGTTGATAAGGCCGTCTTTATCTAGTTCTTTTAACTGTGTACTCAGCATTTTATGAGTAATAGGCGATAATAAACGTTTTAATTCACCCTAGCGTAATATTTCATGAAAAGCCAGAACATAAATAATTCTCAGTTTCCATTTCACACCAATCATGTTA
>ENA-UOIZ01001789-UOIZ01001789.1-human-gut-metagenome-genome-assembly--contig:-P88-NODE-1789-length-16609-cov-5.837985_pt1 | contig 16609 bp, 22 predicted proteins | sample MGYA00242336_ERZ723883 | MGnify/ENA metagenome assembly ERZ723883 | reverse complement strand
TCCTGATAATGCAGAAATTTTAAATGGGTTTTAAATAAATGGATCAAGAGTGAGTGGTGCAGAAGAAGAAATAAGTAAATGTATATTTAATATTTTAGAAGTATAAAAAAAGAACCAATTGTCTAACTTTTGTTAAACAATTGGTTTTCATTTTCCAAATAAACTCTTGCAAACTCTATAAATTTTTCAGTTGCATAAGTAAAAGGTTGTTCTCGTTTCCATGCCAATGCAGTTGTGGATTGGATAGCCGGAGATAGAGGTCTTGATTGAATTTTGGTCGAATCCCAGAATTGAGTGGAAGCGTTGACTACAAGTGCACATGCTAATCCTTCTTGAACAAGAATGGCAGTGTTGCTGGTGAGATTGCTTTTACATAGTATATGTATGTGATCAAAAGATTTACCAAACCAATTTGCTAACTCACTTTGCATGTTTAAACGGTAAGGAAGAATGAGCGGTGTATCGAGTAAGTCTAAGGGTGAAATTGCTTCTTTTTGAGTAAGAGGAGAATCACATGGCATTAAAACAACCCATTGCTCTGGTTTTGCAAAACGAATGAATTCATATTTGCTTAAATCAATCGGTTCTAATAATAATCCAATATCAGTGATTCCTTTATCAATTCGCTCTTTGATATGATCAGCTGTAGCGGTATATAATTCAAAATCAACATTTGGATATATTTTTGAAAATGAGTCCATGATTTTAGAAAGAATTTGAACTGAGGCTAAATCACCACTTCCGATTGATATTGTTCCTTCTATTTGTTCTTTTTGTTGGGCAATTTCTTTCGCTGTTTTATCTGCTAATTCTAAAATTTCTTCAGCACGTCTTCTTAAAAGGATTCCTTCATTTGTAAGTGTAATCTTTTTTGTACCACGAACGAATAGTTTCGTCCCCATTTCTTCCTCTAACTGCGCTAATTGTCGACTTAATGTTGGCTGTGTGATATGCAAAACTTCAGCTGCTTTGGTAATTTTTTCTTCTCTAACAACTGTTAGAAAATAATTTAATACTCTGAGTTCGATAAAAATCCCTCCTTTTTTTTATAATTTTAACATTGCTAAAAAAATAACACAATATTTCATCACAAATATATGCTTAAAAAGCATATAGTTACACCCTATTTTAAGTATTAGACATGGATTTTGTTTGGCTTTATACTTTAAGTATCATAAGAACAGAAAGGAGGATTTCATGAATTTTAAAAAAATCAGTAAGAATTATTTAGTAGATCAAGACTTATTGAAAGAATTATGTGAGCATGGTTTATTAGAACATAATGTATCTTCTGAAAATATAGATTCATGTTTAGAGTGTGATATTGAAAAATTGAGTTTATATTGCTTTCTTACTGAAATCGGCTTGGATATCCCTACTCTTATAAAATATTCTGAATTCGAAAAAAACGGTATGAAAAAAGAACAAATGTCTATTTTAAAAAATGGACGATTTCTTATTTTGGAGGATATTCACAAGAAGCAAAAATTATTAGATCGACTAGATTATATATTATTACAAAAAGGGAAAGAGGTGTAATTTATGAAAAAGATCGTAGTGTATTTATTAGCTTTAGTGTGTATGTTAAGTTTAACGGCTTGTCAAAAGGATAATACAAGTGACAAACAAAATGCAAATGTTGCAGAAGAAAGTAATGAATATGATGAACAGGATTCAAATAAGGTTCTTACTGTATATTTCTCTCGATATGGAAATACAGAGTTTAAAAATGATATTGATACGAGTACATCTGCAAGTATTGTTGTAGAAAATGATAAAACATATGGTACTACTGAATTCATTGCCAATATGATTCAAAAAGAAGTAGGTGGCGATATTTATCTAATTGAAACAGAGGAAAAATATACAGAGGACTTTGAAGAATTAAGAGATGTCAATCATGAAGAGATGGATAATCAAATACTCCCAAAACTTAAAGAAAGCAATTTGGATATTTCTAAGTACGATACGATTTTTATTGGTTATCCAATTTGGGCTACTTCTGTTCCACAAGCAGTATTGTCATTTTTATCCGAATATGATTTAAGTGGGAAAACAGTGATACCATTTTGTACCCATGATGGATATGGTGCAGGCAGTAGTTATGATGATATAAAAAGTGTATTATCAGACGTTCGTTTCTTAGATGGATTAGCGATCGAATCTTCCGATGTGCAGGAAGCTCAGACAAAAGTAACTGAATGGATTTCAAAGTTAGGTTTTCATCAACAATCTAGTGCAGAAAAACAACTGATGATTACCGTCAATGGAGAAGAATTGGAAGGTGTATTATACGATAGTGAACTTGCCCAAGAAATTGAAAGTCATTTTCCACTTACCGTTCGTATGTCTGGCTTTGGAGGTCGTGAGTATTATGGAGGAATTGATTTTACTCCAGAAAATGTAGGAAAAGGTCAGCTGAACTTTGAAAACGGAGATATTACATATTGTGCGCAAAACAATACAATGGCTATCTTTTATGCACAAACCGATCGCCCTAATTTATCAATGGAAGTCATTCCAATAGGAAAGGTAACATCGGATTTATCAATCTTTGATACATTAGACGCAAATGCAGAAATCACATTTCAATTAAAATAATGGAAGGAGAATAAATTATGAAAAAACTATTTATGATGATACTTGTTGGAGTACTAGGATTCACAATGGCAGGGTGCAGTGATACATCTAATAATACCGATCAAGTTGAAAATAAAACAGAAAACCAAGAAGAACAAAATGAAAATTTAAATCAAAATAAAGATTCTAAATCCTTAGTTGCATATTTTACGTATGCAGAAAATGCAAATTTACCAGATGATGTTGATACTTCTTCTAGTGCAAGTATTCAAGTATGGAATGATGAAGTTACAGGAAATGCAGGAGTTTTGGCTCACATGATTTCTGAATATACAGGGGCTGATTTATTTTCTATTAAAACAGTGCAACAATATCCATCTACTTACGATGAAACAGTAGATCAAGGACAAAGCGAAAATGAAGAAAATGTTCGTCCTGAATTAGCAACACATATTGAAAATCTTGATGAATATGACACTATTTTTATTGGTTTCCCTAATTGGTGGTATGATATGCCAATGGCAATGTATTCATTCTTCGAAGAATACGACTTTTCCGGTAAAACAATTATTCCTTTTTCTACATCTGGAGGAAGTGGTTTTTCTAGCACTATTGAAACAATGAAAGAGTTAGAACCAAATGCAACTGTTGAAGATAATGGTATTACCATTGGTGCATCAAATGTTAGAGATGCACAAGAACAAATGAAAGAATGGTTACAATCATTTGGATATTAAATGTCAAGGAATGAAAAATGATATGAAAAAAATATTTTTAATCACGATTAGCTTATTACTTGCAATTGCATTAGTAGGCTGCTCCACATCAAACGAGAACGCCACACCAAAAACAGCTGAAGATAAAAATGAAGAAGTTAACAATATTGCAGTAGATTCAAATGATATTTTAATCGCATATTATTCATATAGTGGAAATACAGAAAAAGCTGCTAAAGAAATACAAGCACAAACCAATGGAACTTTATCAGAAATTACAAGAAATGAGAATTATCCTGAAAACTATGATGAATTTACTGAAATTGCCGAACAAGAAATTCTTAATGAAGAAACGCCTGACATTACTATGTCGGTAGAAGATATTGAAAACTATGATGTGATTTTTATAGGCTATCCAATTTGGTGGAATAAAGCCCCAGCAATGATTCGAACATTACTGACAAAATATGATTTTAGTGGAAAAACCATTATTCCGTTTTGCACAAGCAGCAGTGATGGAATTGAAAACAGTTTAGAGGTATTTGATTTAGTAAAAGAAAATGCAAATCTTAAAGAAGGATTACGAATTAGTAATTATGAAGAAATTCCTAATTGGTTACAAAAAAACGGAATTGTAGAATAGGAGTGTAAAAATGAGAACATTAACAAATCGTCCTTATATTTTATGTCATATGATGACTTCTTTAGATGGGAAAATAACCGGTCCGTATTTAAATGATGCTCATTGTCAAAGAATCATGGAATTATACGATAAGCAACATGAAGCTTTTGGAGCAAAAGCATGGATTTGTGGAAGAAAAACTATGGAGGAAAACTTTACATTTGGTAAAACTCCTAAGCTAGAAAAAGTGAAAAATAAAATTTCACGTGAAGATTATCTTGTACAAACCGAGCATTCGGTTTATACACTATCACTAGATCCTTCAGGAAAACTTGGGTGGTCTACAAATTTCATTGAAGCATATAATGGGCGTTCAAGTGCCCATGTTGTAGAGATTTTAACGGAAAGTGTATCAGATGAATTTTTAGCATTCCTACAAAAAATGAATATTTCATATTTATTTGCAGGTAAAGATAAAATTGATTTATCTATATTGTTAAGCAAAGTAAAAAATATATTGAAGGTAGATGTTTTACTGTTAGAGGGCGGAGGAACTCTGAATGGAACTTTTATGAAAGAAGGTTTAATTGATGAATTGAGTCTTATGCTGGCACCTCTTGCAGATGGATCAACAAATATGCCGACGTTATTCGATGTAGGAAAAGACACGAAAACAATGGAATTTCTTTTAAAAAGTGTAGAAAAAATTGACTCAAACGAACTATGGATTCGATATAACGTAAAATAAAGGAGATGCCTATGAAGCATAAATTATATAGCAGAACTATAATAGACATTTTATTAACAATTATCTTATTATTGCAGATGGCATATATGTTAATTGGCGAAGTGTTACATGAATGGTTAGGCATTGTCATGTTCTTACTATTCATCATACATTTATTTTTAAACCACAAATGGATAAAGAATATTTTAAAAGGTAAATATTCTTTATTTCGTGTATTTCAAACTGCTATAAACCTTTGTGTATTTATTTGTATGGTTTTATTGATGATAAGTGGTATTATGTTATCGAAATATGTATTTACTTTTTTACCAATTTCCGGTGGCATGAGTGTAGCAAGAATCTTGCATATGAGTGCCTCTTATTGGGGATTTCTATTCATGAGTATTCATTTAGGATTTCATTGGAGTATGATTTTGAATATATTTATAAAAAAGAAACAAACAAAAGTAATAAAATCTATTATAGGGTGTCTTGGATTTATTCTCTTTCTTTGCGGAATATATTATTTCCATGAACAAAATATTGCTTCCTATTTATTCTTCAAGAATCAGTTTGTATTTTTCGATACTAACATATCATTATTCTCATTTATAATGCAATATATTATGATAATGGGAACATTTACATATATAGGACATCAAATTAAAAAATGTATTTTAAAGCAAAATAAAAGGAAAAGATGAGAATGCAGACCTGTTATAAACAGGTCTTTTTTATATGCCTTATAAGCATATTGCAACAAACAAAGTAAGTATTAGACCTAAATTCGGATAGAAATTATACTAATAATGTAAAAGAGAAAAAGGAGGGCAAGAAATGAAATTAAGAAATGTTTTAGTAAGTATAATTATCATAGTTTTAATATTTTTATGTTCTTTCTATTCTTGTATGGATTTAGTAACAGGTATTGAATGTGAAAAGAAAGTAAATTCAATAGAACCGATCAACCAATCTTCAAGTGAAGTAGAAAATAAAAAAATCAACCAAAATTATATAACGATCATTTTAGATGCAGGACATGGCAATATGGATTCGGGAAGTATTAGTCAATCAGGTGTATATGAAAAAGATTTGACATTAGATATAACCTTAAAAATAGGAGAAGCATTATCAAAAAATGGAATGCAAGTTATATATACACGAACTAATGATGAATATGAATGGAAAGGAGAAGTTTCTGATTTACAAAAACGTATAGATATTGCAGTTGCAAATGAAGGCGATTATTTTATATCCATACATTTAAATTCTAGCGAATATAATGATGGCGCAAAGGGATTTGAGATATATACAGATAATCGAAATGAAGAATTATCTGATTTAGCAAAATCCATTGAAAGTTATCTAACAAATTTAAATTTTACTGAGAATAGAGGAATAAAATTAACTGATGAATCAGGATATTTATATGTGATAGATAGGAATCCTATTCCTTCCGTTTTAGTTGAATTAGGATTTATCAGTGATGACAGTGATTTTACATACTTAAATAGTGAAAAAGGTAAATCGGAGATTGCTGAAGCAATTTCAAAAAGCATTCTAGAAAGTGTGATGTCTAACTAATGAAAGAGGAATATAGATTTTGGGTTAATCATGAAAATAAAATAATTTCATTTAATGACATCAGTGGATATTCTAAAAGAGTATTCAAGACACAAAAAGAAATGTTTGAGAACATATTTAAATACGTCAATAAAGGATATTTAGTTAGGTAAAATTAAATAAGGAAGTGATGTCAATATGGGAAAGTTATAATTATTATAAATAATGTAAATGACGAATTTATAAAAGACATTTTAAAACTTTATTTTTCTTATCATAGAGAAGATAAGTCAGATATTTTAAATAATTCTCTTGTTATTAAAAGTAATGAACGTAAAGTTATTTTAGGAAATAAAATCATAAAGCTAAACCACCTAGAATTTGATACATTGTTCTATTTATATTCCCACCCTAATCAAGTGTTATCAAAAGAACAGATATACGAAGCGGTATGGAAGTATGAAAAAGATACAGATATTCATGCAGTTACTTGTGTAATATATCAAATTAGAAAGAAAATTGGTAAAAACTATATCAAAACACATATCGGTGTTGGTTATCAATTTGTAAATGAATAAAAATTAGACTTTGGCATTGGTCAAAGTTTTTTTGTTTTCATACACGAATTAGATATGTTTCATACTTCTATTTTATAGAATGTTTTCAGCAATTAAAAAAGAAGGTCATTTAATCCTTCTTGCAGCCGTTATGTTCAAATTGATGAACAAGAATTTCAACGATTTGAAAAATAGATGATTTTTCTTCACCATTAAGTTTTGACAATAAAATATTTATTTGCCTCATATATGTATCTTGATTAGATATATGTTCTCCATATAAAACTTCATCTACCGACAGAGTTAAATGGCATGATAGAATGGCAACTATTTCTAATGATGGATTAGAAATACCATTTTCAATTTTTGCTATATGACGCTTAGAAATACCAGTAAGATCAGCAAGCTCCTGTTGACTAATTCTTCTTTGATGTCTAGCGTTTCTAACGGCTTCTCCAAACCTTTTAATTGCTTGCTCTGGCACTATTGATCACCTCTATATTATTTTATCGTTCATCATATCCAAATGGTATAACCTTAAAATTCATCAAAATAGTGATTTATAGTACTCTATACCATTTTGATGAACGATAGATTATGCAAATTTAATAACATTAAAGGAACCACAGTCATCGTTTATTGCTAAGGATGTGCGAATTAAGTGGTTCTCTTTTATTGTATAAGTAGGAGTTTTTATGTAGTGATAAACATAGTAATTCCTTATACAAAAGATGATGAACTATTATTCTATCTTTTAGAGAAATATAAATCCTTTTCTAAGAGCAGAATGAATTGTTTAAAACAATTTATTTCTGTTCTTTTTTTGTTTATACATATACGTCCTCCCCCACTCCTTTCTTTTTTTACACAAAAAGGAAGGAGAAAAACATGAAAAACGATTATAAAAGAACAGATTTTAAAGAAGTTAAAGAAAATAATAATATGCATTATTTCATACGCATACAAGGCGATTGGATTGAAATTCCTCTTAAGGTATTTAAAGTTTATAAAGCAAGCTATAAGAAAATTTACTATGAAAATAAAAGAGATTACGATAAGGTGTTTTACTTTGAAAATATTGATCTAGCAGTTCCTTATCTCAAGGATTGGAGTAGCGATAATTATATTGAGCAGATTCATCATCAAGATTTCATCGAAAAATTAAATTACGCTATTTCTACTCTCTCAAAAGAAGAACAAACGATTATTCATGATATTTATTTTGAAGAAATGACAGAACAGCAGCTTGCAAAAAAATTACATATGACACAACAAAACATAAACCATAAAAAGCAAAAAATTCTAAAAAAATTGAAAACTCTTTTGTTAAATGCAGACTAATTTGACTTCCTATATGAAAAGGAATCTTTTCAGAAGGAGGGCATCGCATGAACGATGAAAAAAGAGTATGGATACATTGTCGAGTATCCAATGAACATGAAAGGTATTTATTAAATTATCAAAAGAAAAAATTGCTTCATTTAGTCAGTCATTCAAATTTAAGAGTTATTGGTATAACTAATGAAATCAGTAAAGGAACAAATCCTCATTCAAGAGAAATTTCCATTATGAAAACCCATGCCAAACGAAAGGAAATTGATGTGATTTTAGTTTATGATCCAACAAGAATACTCATTTATGATGATATGTTTGCAGAATTTAAAATGTATTGTGAAATGAATGATGTTGTAGTCATTAGCCTACAAGAGATTGAAACATCTTTTCAAGGTTTTATGTTATCCAAATAATCATATAACGGGTTATATCCCAATGATTAGAGGACCTCCAAATTTATGAAATCAAAGAAATATTAAGGAGGAACTATAATGGGATATAATCACGCTAAAACACTTCGACAATGGCAACAATGGAAAGAACAAGAAGAAAAAATATTAAGAGAATTGAATGTCGATGAGGAGTTAATAAAGCAACTGCGAGAATATGATTGGAATATTTTCAAACGAGAAAGACTGATTGTTTCTAGGCAAATTCCAACAAGCAGTAATTTCTTTTTGAATGCTCCATGCTATGACAAAAAAGAAATCAATACGATTGATGATGTCTTAAATGAAATTCAAAATGAAGCTTTATTTACACATCTATCAAAAACAGATAAAACAACATTGAATATTATTCTCTTAAAAATGCTAGGATATTCTACATCAGAAATATCTGCTTTATTAAATATTTCCTGCCAAGCTATTTATAGTCGAATCTATTATTTGAAAAAAAGTTTAAAAAAATAAAATCTCATGAAAGAAAATGCTACTTTTCCATGTCTATATAGTGTAGGGGTTAAAAACAATCTCCCTTAAGATCTTTGAAAAGTAGATAACAGCTATTAGATACGTTCCTAGTAAACGAGCCTTTCAGTCAATACGCCATGACCAGTGATATGCGAGCGAATAAGATTGAACTGTAAAAACATATAGCAAATGTTCGGCAATGAAATTTATTGGGGATAATGATACTCCTGCAATGCAGTTGTGTGAGATACCACACAAAGGTGAAATTCCTGTGAAAGCAGTGCTACTGCTTGTCTAATAGTATCCTTAATGTTTTCAGGTATTCAGGGAAAAATGGAAAACAACGATTCATATGATAAATAACCAGATTCTATTTTGAGTCTGGTTTTACATAGGAGGTAATTTGAATGAAGATCAAAAGAGGACAAATCTATCTAGTTGATTTAAGTGATGGCTTTGGTTCTGAACAAGGTGGTGTAAGACCAGTTCTTGTCATACAAAACAATAAAGGAAATAAATATAGTCCTACGATTATTGTTGCTTGTTTGACAAGTAAGATTTATGAAAAACATCACTTGCCTACTCATTATAGTATCCCTACTACGGTTGGTTTAAAGTATCCATCTATTGTCATGATGGAACAGATCAAAGTCATTGATAAAAGCAGAATTATCAAATATATAGGAAGTGTAACGCCTAGATTCATGAAATTATTAGATAACCGAATTTTAATTAGTTTAGGTATGAAGCATAACTATTATAAAAACAAGTAATGTCAAGTATGTAAAATCGCTATTGAATTAAAAATTGCACATTTGTTTTACTCATTTATTAAAGATAAGATGGAGAGGAGATGATAAAGATGAAACCTATTTTATATGAAAAGAAAACTTATACCGTTCAAGAAATTATGAAAATCTTAGGTGTTGGCAAAAACGCTGCTTATCAATTAGTAGCAGAAAATAAATTCAAATCCGTAAGAATTGGCTCATCTATTAGAATCTCAAAAGAGTCATTTGATAAGTGGCTCAATGAAAATCTTTAATATTAGGAGGATAATTCAATGGCGATTATTACAAAACGAAGAAAAGCATATTCTGTGATTTATCAAAAAAATGATGAGAATGGTGTGGCTAAGCAAATATGGGAAACCTATTATGACTATTCATCAGCACTTGTCAGAAAAAGAGAAATTGAAAATGAAGGTATTCATATAAAGATGAATACCAAACCAAACACGACAATACTTAATTTTTTAGTTCAATATGCAACTAAGATTGGACGCAATCAATGGAGCAGTTCAAGGTATGAAAGCAATATGGGTATCATCAACAATTATATATCTCAAGTTGTAGGAAGTAAGAAAATCAAAGATATAAAACCTAATTTTGCTATCAAAACAATGAAACAGTTAGAAAAAACACCTGCAATCGGAAAAAGAAATCAAATGAAAACAGAATATATCCCTAACAGTATGTTGCGTTCCTGTTATATGTTATTAAAATCATCTTTTGATTATCTAGTGGCAGAAAAGTTGATTGAAAACAATCCATTTTATGAACAAGTAGCGCCTAAAAGTTGCAAGCGTAAACCATATAAAGATTGGAATTTAGATTTTGTTCAACATTTATTTGATTCGGTTGATGATGTACGATTATTTATTTTCTTGCACATTATGTTTTCTACCGGCTTAGATATAAGAGAAATCGGTGGATTATCTTGGCATGATATTCATATTAGTGATGAGTTGATTGCTCAAGATCAATGCTACCTTTGTTCCAATAAAATATTAGACCGTTTAAATAAAAACACAGTTCAAACGATGAATCCTCAAAGAATTATCAAACAATTTGAATGTGCAGGATTTACTCAAACCAATACAAGTTTAATTTTGTTTTATAAAGATGTTCCTCAAAAGACCGTACATATTCATAAACAAGTTGCGTTATTGTTAAGAATATGGAAAGAAAGACAAAAAGAATTCATGGTTGAAGAAAATCCTTATGCGTTGTTAATTACACTGATTAACGGAAAACCTTGTGATGATCGCAATATGACCAAGCTGTATCACAAGACTTGTGCAGAGGCAAACCTTAAAGAACTTACACTCACAAAGTTTAAGTCTTTTTCTAAAAAGGAAAGTCAAAATCAAGGCATGAGTAATGCAGATTATTTCTATGCAACATTGGAATATGAATTATCACTTCCAAAACCAAAAATATCAACAACTCATGTCATTCAATTAAATCAAAAAAGTATCAATAGTAAGATTCAAGCAGTCTTGCCACAACAAAAAAATGAGGATATGAATTTACTAATACAACAAATCAAGGATAATCCTGAATTAAAAATGAAATTGATTGCTAAACTCAAAGCGGAACTTTAGTGTTTCGCTTTTTGCGTTTTTAGAAAATCGCACATTCGCTTTTATTTTTAATTTTGCTTAGAATTGTCCTGTAAACAAGGAAAGGAGAGAAAATTATGGCATCAATACAAAAGAGAAATAAAAAATATGCAGTTGTTTACACTTATGAAGATAGTCAAGGTAATAAAAAACAAAAATGGGAAGCATTTGATTCTTATAATGAAGCAAGAATGAGAAAATCAGAAGTAGAAAGCCAAAAGGATAAAAACATCTTTATACCACCTAGTTCTCAGACAATGAATGAATTTTTAGATTTATTTATTGATTTATATGGTGTAAAGAAATGGTCAATGAGTACCTATGAAAAAACAGTGAGAGATTTTGACAATTATGTTCGTCCAAATTTAGGAAACATGGCACTACAAGACATCACACCTTTAGTGATTGAAAAGTATTATCGTGATTTACAAAACATGGATAGTGCAGTGAATAAAATTCATAAGACTAAACGAAAAGTTACGACAGGAACAATCAAAACTATCAATAAGCATTTGAAATGTGCTTTTGGCATGGCAGTAAAATGGGATCTCATCGCAAAAAATCCATTCTTATCCGTAGAACCGCCTAAACATGTTTATAAGAAACGAGAGATATGGACTTCAGATATGATCATTCAAGCATTAGAGCATTGTACAGATCCTAAACTAGCAATCGCAATTCATTTATCGTTTGCTTGTTCTTTGCGTTTAGGAGAAGTATTAGGATTAAGATGGAAAGATGTAGCCATCAGTGATCATGATATTGCCAATGACGATGCGCATATCTATGTTACTTGTGAATTAGAACAAGTATCCACAAGAGCATTAGAAATTTTAAATAATAAAGATGTTATCTTTACATTTCCACCACGCTCATCTCATAGATCATATCAAACGGCTACTGTTTTAAAGAAACCAAAGACAGAAAGCAGTATTCGTAAAATATGGCTACCAAAAACACTAGCACTTATGCTTCGTGATTGGAAGAAAGAACAAGAGAAATACAAAGAATACTTTGGTTGTGAATATACCGATTACGATCTTGTCGTTTGTTTTGAGGACGGTAGACAATGTTCACATAGTGTAATACGAAGTCAACTAAAAGAAGTTACAAAAGCAGCAGGACTTCCTAGCGTTGTATTCCATTCTTTTCGACATTCTAGTACCACTTATAAGTTAAAACTCAATCATGGTGATATAAAAGCCACACAAGGTGATACAGGGCATTCTCAAGCAGATATGATAACAGAAGTATATAGTCATATCCTAGATGAAGATCGTAAGGTAAATGCTCAAAAATTTGATGAAACATTTTATAAAAATTCGGGAGTCGGAGTCGATAAACAAACAGTAAAATCTCAAGAAGTTGATGTTGATTCGCTTGTCAATGCATTGAAGTCTAATCCAGAACTTATGTCGCAACTGATTGATGCATTGAAATAGTTTGCAATTATAACAGTTTCGTCATTTAATATTTTCAATCATATGATATACTATTTACTGAATGTATAAGTGCCCGTAGCTCAATTGGATAGAGTATTTGATTCCGATTCAAAAGGTTGCAGGTTCAAGTCCTGTCGGGTGCGCCAGTAAATAAAAAAACACTTATTTCAAGGAGATAAGTTTCTCAAATGAAATGAGTGTTTTCTTTTATGATAAAATGAGCGTTTAAAATCAAATTAGCAAAACGCCTATTTTCATTAGCAAAAATAAGGGCGAAAAAGTTCGACTCCAATAAAAAAAGCAATCAGCGATAAAACTGATTGACTATAAAATAGATAGATCAAAATCTTGAAAAGTACGAGTTTATCAGTTCAAACTTGATTTTTTAAAAACTCAAGAAAATGCCCTATTTATCAATAAAATTGGCGTCCTCGAATGGACTCGAACCATCACTCTACTGCTTAGGAGGCAGTCGCATTCTCCTTTGTGCTACGAGGACATATATTAAATTTTATAATAATTTTGCTAATGAATTGGGCTTAACTAAGTTTCTCCTTAGGAGGCGAATGCTCTATCCAACTGAGCTACTGGGACATATCATGATTTTAACACAATTCTGTAAAATCAACGATTGTTTTTACATGTTTTTTTTCAAACACCTTTTGATTGTTTGGATTTACTAAACCAATACACTCAATATTTAATGATCGAGCTGTATTGATCGCATACATCGAATCCTCAAATACAATCGCACTTTCTGCAGTTGTATTTAAATCTTTCAATACATACTCATAGATATCCACTTCTCTTTTTGACATCTTCAATTCATCTGCTGAATATACATTCTCCATATATTCCAACATACCAAGTCGATCTAATACTTTTTCAGATAATGCCCTTGTGTTTGATGTTAATACAGCCATCTTTTTATTTTCTGAAGCACACTTCTTTATATAATCCAAAGCACCCTTCTTTGCCTCAATATGATACGCATATTGATTCAAGATATCTTCATTTACTTCATTGAACATCCAAGCCTCATCTTGTTTAGTATGAAATCTTTCTTTAATGTATGTTAAAACTTCCGAAAATTTCATCGTAAAAAAGATTTGACGAGCCTCTTCCATACTCATATACAAATCCATCTTTTTAAATAAACGAATGATGGCATCTTCCCATACGTGCATCGATTCAATTAATGTATCATCTAAATCAAAAAGTATTGTTTCCATATTTCACCTAAATGGTGCGCCTGACAGGTCTCGAACCTGCAACCGCCAGAATCGGAATCTGATACTCTATCCAGTTGAGCTACAGGCGCACTACTTGATAATTATAGCCTAAATTAGTTTCATAATCCATTAAAATGTGGTATAAAAGTTAAGGTATATTTTAGGAGGAGAATATTTTTCATGGCAAAACGAATTATTCAAGTTGAAGAAAAAGTACCCGCAAATCTGCTGATACCATTAAGTATTCAACACATGTTCGCAATGTTTGGAGCCAGTGTATTAGTACCATTCTTATTCGGTATTAACCCAGCTATCGTACTATTCATGAATGGTATCGGAACATTGTTGTTTATTTTTATCACAAAAGGAAAAGCACCAGCCTATTTAGGAAGTAGCTTTGCCTTCATTGCTCCCGCAAATATCATTATCGCAAAATTTGGATATCCATACGCATGTGGTGGATTTGTTGTGGTTGGTTTTTGCGGATGTTTATTGGCAATGATCATCAAGAAATTTGGAACTAAATGGATTGATATCGTACTACCATCTGCCGCGATGGGACCCGTTGTTGCATTAATTGGTCTAGAATTATCTTCATCTGCTGCAAATACAGCTGGAATTCTAGGAGATAACATTGACCCTAAAAACGTGATTGTTTTTGCGGTTACACTTGGTATGGCCGTAATTGGAAGTGTATGCTTCAAAAAATTCTTAAGCGTCATTCCAATCTTAATTGCCGTAGTTACAGGATATTTAACTGCTGTTGCCGTAGGCATTGTAGACTTTACTCCTGTATTAGAAGCAAGCTTTATTTCAATTCCAAACTTCCAAGCACCAAAATTCAGTATGGATGCCATTCTAATGATGCTTCCCGTATTATTAGTTATCGCATCGGAACACATTGGTCACCAAATCGTTACAGGTGAAGTTGTAGGAAGAAACTTAATCAAAGATCCAGGACTACATCGCTCTTTATTTGCAGATAACTTCTCAACAATGATTTCAGGTTTAATTGGATCTGTTCCAACTACAACTTACGGAGAAAACATTGGAGTTATGGCGATTACTGGCGTATACAGCGTACAAGTTATTGCTGGAGCTGCCATCCTATCCATCATCTGTTCATTCATTGGTCCATTATCTGCATTGATTCAAACAATTCCAAATCCAGTTATCGGTGGAATCAGTTTCTTACTATACGGTATGATTGGTACAAGTGGATTAAGAATTCTAGTCGATCAAAAAGTAGATTATGGAAAAAGTGTAAACATGATTTTAACATCCGTTGTATTCGTTGTTGGACTTAGCGGAGTAACAATTCACTTAGGAAATATTTCCTTATCAGGAATGGTACTTGCTTGTATCACAGGAATGATCATGTCTTTACTATTCTATATCTTTGAAAAATTCCATTTATTAAATGAAGAAGCATAAACTAAAAATTGTCATCATTCACGATGACAATTTTTTTAGTGCTTTGCATCATAATAAATCGATGCTTTTACTTTTTCTGTGTGTTCTTTACCACAAAGCTTTTCTAGAATCGCAAACGCAAACTCAATACTTGCTGCTGCACTTACACCCGTAATGATGTTTCCGTCTGTAACGGCATATTCATATTGATATTCACCACCAAAATCTTCATCCATATCTTTAAAACAAGTATATTTCTTACCTTTTAAGATACCCTCATGACCTAAGATTGTTGGAGAAGCACAAATAGCTGCCAATACTTTATTTTCGGCAAACTCATGAGCTAATTTTAATACTTCTTCATTCTTTTCTAGCTTTTGATAATGTGGACCACCAGGTAAAACTAAACAATCCACATCACTAAAGTCATATTTGTTCATTGGAAACACACTCGAATAGGTTACGCCAAAACGACCTGTAACCTGTTCCTCATTGTTGACACCAATCATATCCACATCAAGTCCACCACGTCTAAGTAAGGCAATTGGACCCATAGCTTCTAATTCTTCAAATCCATTTTCTAACAAAACTGCAACTTTCACGTTCATCACCTCTTAAAATAATTATACAACAGAGTATAATAATTGTGAAAGGTTGTGATTATATGAAAGAAACAAAAACAGAAGCTATCTCATCGGCAATTCTATGCATTTTATCTGGCTTAGTCTTATGCATATTTAACGTCTCCATATTAACAACAATTACGCGAGTTATTGGATGTATCTTTTTAGTCATTGCGATTCTATTTCTATATACATATTTCAAGAAAAGAAATAGTACAACACTAACAACTCTTGTATTAGGCATATTCTTATTGTCTGTAGGCCTATATATGAGTTTTGAACCAAAAAAATTCATTAGTATTTTACCTATGCTTGTAGGAATTCTATTGATTATTAATTCCCTATCTCATTTTCAAAAAGTATTACTCTTAAAAGATAATGGTTTTGAACAATGGAAAGTCAATCTTTCCGGAGCTATCTTTATCTTAGTTGTCGGAATTGTATTCCTTATGAAACCCATTCAATCCTTAGACTTTATTTTCTG
>ENA-UOIZ01001774-UOIZ01001774.1-human-gut-metagenome-genome-assembly--contig:-P88-NODE-1774-length-16669-cov-7.914410_pt1 | contig 16669 bp, 11 predicted proteins | sample MGYA00242336_ERZ723883 | MGnify/ENA metagenome assembly ERZ723883 | reverse complement strand
GATTTTTTACTTCTTTTTCGCCTGATTTTCCGCATAATTAACCTTTTCGGCACCGGTTTTCGATTCTTTTTTCTTATTATTTCTGCAACAAAATAATTTTTACTTATTATATAATTTATAACAGACGGATTATCACCGCATTGCAAAGCGCGATTTTCGCCGCGAACCGGATAAAGTCTTTAAAGTCGTTAAAGTCCTTAATGACCTTAAATCCGCACGAATTTTTTCTGCTCCGCAGCCCCGTTTTCGCATCGTTAATCGATATTGAAACAGGCTTGTAAAATTATCGATCAACAATATAGTGAATAATCATTAAAATCGGTATCCGGAAAAATTATTTATAATTTTCAGCAGCATCATATCTATTTTAGTGAAAGAAAACGTAAATTTGCAGATTGTCGGAGCATACCCTCTTCCAAAAAGTCCTTAACGACCTTAAAGACCCTAAGGACTTTAAGAAGGATAGTCGGCAGCGAGAACCGACAAAGAACTGTAACAACGATAAAAAATGATATAAAACATGGAATACGATTTCAGAAAAATCGAAGCCGAATGGCAGAAAAAATGGAAGGAACGCGGCACTTACAAGGTCGACATCGACCCGTCGCGACCGAAATACTACGTCCTCGACATGTTCCCGTACCCGTCGGGGGCGGGACTGCATGTCGGACACCCGCTCGGCTACATCGCGTCGGACATCTACTCGCGTTACAAGCGTTTGTGCGGCTTCAACGTTCTGCATCCGATGGGCTATGACGCATTCGGATTGCCGGCTGAGCAGTATGCGATCCAGACCGGTCAGCATCCGGCGGTAACGACCGAGCAGAACATCGCCCGTTACCGTGAACAGTTGGACAAAATAGGCTTCTCGTTCGACTGGGACCGCGAGGTGCGCACCTGCGATCCGAAATACTACAAATGGACGCAGTGGGCATTCCTGAAAATGTACGACCACTACTACTGCAAGGATACGCAGAAGGCGCGTCCGATTTCGGAACTCGTCGATGCGTTCGCGGAACATGGAAGCGAGGGTCTGAATGCCGCCTGCACCGCAGAATTGAACTTCACCGCCGAGGAGTGGAACGCAATGGACGAAGCCGAACACGAACGCATTCTCCAAAACTACCGTCTGGCATTCCGCGCCGACACGATGGTGAACTGGTGTCCGCAACTCGGCACCGTACTGGCGAATGACGAGGTAAAGGACGGTCTGTCGGTTCGCGGCGGCTACCCTGTCGAACAGAAGCGCATGAAACAGTGGCTGCTGCGCGTTACAGCATACGCCCAGCGCATGTTGGACGGTCTGGACACGCTCGATTGGAGCGAGTCGCTCAAAGAGATTCAGCGCAACTGGATCGGACGCTCGGAGGGAGCACAGATGTTCTTCGACGTCGAGATGCCCGACGGTTCGAACCGCAAACTCGAAATCTTCACCACACGCCCAGACACGGTTTTCGGAGTTACGTTCATGGTCATCGCCCCCGAACACGAATGGATAGGCGATCTCACGACCGCAGATCGGAAAGCCGACGTGGAAGCCTACATTGAGCAGACCAAGAAGCGTTCGGAGCGCGAGCGAATCGCCGAGACGAAGCGCGTCAGCGGCGTATTCACCGGTTCTTACGCAATCAATCCGTTCTCAGGCAAGCGCATTCCCGTTTATGCGTCGGACTATGTGCTTGCTGGCTACGGAACCGGTGCAATCATGGCTGTTCCGGCGCACGACTCGCGCGACTATGCTTTCGCACGCCATTTCGGACTCGACATCGTACCTGTCGTTGCAGGAGGCGACCTCTCCGAGTCGTCCTACGACGCCAAGGCGGGTGAGATGATAAATTCAGACTTCCTCGACGGCAAGGACGTCAAGGAGGCTATAAAACTGATGTTCGCCGAAGTCGAGAAGCGCGGCATCGGCAAACGATTGGTGAATTACCGTCTGCGCGACGCCATTTTCTCGCGCCAGCGTTATTGGGGCGAGCCGTTCCCGATACGCTACGACGGTGAAATCGCACGTCCGCTCGACGAAAGCGAACTGCCGCTCTGTCTGCCGCCGATCAAGAACTTCGGTCCGACCGAACAGGGCGAACCGCCGTTGGCGAGAGTCGAGGGATGGGAGTACGAACTCTCTACGATGCCCGGTTTCGCAGGATCGTCGGCATACTACCTCCGCTACATGGACCCGCACAACGACAAGGCGCTGGTCTCGAAAGAGGCTGACGAATACTGGCGCAGCGTCGATCTCTACGTAGGCGGTATCGAACACGCGACGGGACACCTGATGTACTCGCGCTTCTGGAACATGTTCCTCTACGACCTCGGATACGTCTGCGAGAGCGAACCTTTCCGCAAACTCGTCAATCAGGGCATGATTCAGGGTCGCTCCAACTTCGTTTACCGAGTCGTAGGCACGAACAAGTTCGTTTCGCTCGGTCTGCGCGGCCAATACCAGACACAGGAGATTCACGTGGACGTGAACATAGTCAAGAACGACATTCTCGACCTCGACGCATTCCGCAAGTGGCGTCCCGAGTTCGCCGACGCCGAATTCATCCTCGAAAACGGACAGTACGTCTGCGGCTGGGCGGTCGAGAAGATGTCGAAATCGATGTACAACGTCGTGAACCCCGACTTCATCGTCGAGCAGTACGGAGCCGACACGCTGCGAATGTACGAAATGTTCCTCGGTCCGCTCGAACAGTCGAAGCCTTGGGACACCAACGGCATCGACGGCGTACACAAGTTCCTCAAAAAATTCTGGCGCATGTTCCACGACCGCAGCGGAGAATGGGCGCTGACCGACGAAAAGGCTTCGCCTAAGGAGTTGAAGACGCTGCACAAGACCATTCGCAAGGTTCGCGAGGATATCGAGAACTTCTCGTTCAACACATCGGTAGCGGCATTCATGATATGTCTCAACGAACTGGGCGAGTGCCGCAAACGCGAGATCCTCGAACCGCTCACCGTTCTGCTCGCTCCGTTCGCTCCGCATATCGCCGAACAACTGTGGTCGATGACGGGACACTCGACGAGCATCTGCGATGCGCACTATCCGGAGTTCGACGAAAAATACCTGATCGAGAATTCGTTCGAATATCCGGTAATGGTGAACGGCAAACTGCGCTTCAAGCAGGAATATCCGCTCTCGATGACCGCCGAACAGTTGCAGGCTGACATCGTCACGAAAGAGGAGGCGCAAAAGTGGCTCGAAGGTGCGGCACCGAAGAAGATAATCGTCGTACACGGCAAAATCATCAACATCGTAAAATAATGAAACGCATACTCTTTACGCTCGCACTCGCCGCAACGACCCTTGCGGCATCGGCTCAAAAGACGGTGAAAGTCGAAAGCACCGCCGACGAAACTGTCAAATGGTGGGACAACTCCACCGCCCCGCATTCGAACGAAGAGACTGAAGACGAAAGGTTCGACGAAGCGAACCATTTGGAGCATATCTCCGAAACCGTCTTTTACATCTTCAAGGCAGATCCGGCGAAAGCATCGAAACGAAGCGTCGTGATCGTTCCGGGCGGCGGATACCGCAAGTTGTGCATGTCGAAAGGATTGGCACTCGCCGAACAACTCAGGGACAACGGCTACACCGCCATGGTGGTTAAATACCGTCTTCCGAACCTCGGACACAAGGAGGTGCCGATCGAAGATGCGCAGGCGGCATTGAAATACATGCGCGACAACGCCGAACGGCTCGGTATTGATCCTGCGAAAGTAGGCATCTGCGGCGGTTCGGCGGGAGGACACCTCGCAGCCGTAATATCGAACATCCTGCCCGACGACGAGAAGCCGGAGTTCTCGGTTCTGATTTATCCCGTAATTTCGGGCGAAATCTGGTCGAACATCGGACAGTTCAACACGATACGTCAGTTCCTCGGGAAAGACCGCACCCCTGTCGATGTCGAAAAATACTCGGTCGAGAACATGGTCGGCGCAACCACTCCGCCGACATTCCTGCTGCTCTCCGACGACGCCTTCACCGCTCCAGTACTCAATTCGACGATCTACTACAAGGCATTGAAACGTCACGGAGTAAAAGCGACGATGCACATCTACCCGTCGGGCGGACACGGATGGATCGGCAAAAAAGGCTTCAAATATACCGCCGACTATTGCGCGATGCTGACCGACTGGCTCGCCGGACTGGATGAAAACGACAGATAATAACCTAAAACCCCAAAAAACTATGAAACGCATACTCTTTATGCTCGCACTCGCCGCAACGACATTAACTGTTTCGGCACAGAAAACGATCTCGGTCGAGAACAACGCCGACAAGGTCGTCAAATGGTGGGACAACAAGACCGCTCCGCACTCCAACGAGGAGACCAAGGATGAGGAACTGAACAAGTCGAAGCACTTTTCGCATACCTCCGAAACCGTTTTCTACGTTTACAAGGCAGATCCGGCGAAGGCTACCGGGCAGGGCGTAGTCGTACTGCCTGGCGGCGGATACAGCAAAGTCTGCATGGCCAGCGAAGGTTTCGGTATGGCGGAATGGTTCAAAAATAACGGCATAACGGCAGTAGTTGTCAAATATCGTCTTCCGAATCTCGGACACAAAGAGGTGCCGCTTGAAGATGCACAGGCGGCATTGAAATACATGCGCGACAATGCGAAAAAACTCGGCATAGATCCCAAGAAAGTCGGTATATGCGGCGGTTCGGCGGGAGGACATCTCGCGGCTTACACCTCGACATTCACACCAGATGCCGAGAAACCGGCATTCTCGATACTGTTCTATCCGGTAATCACGGGCGACACATGGCACACACACCAAAACACGTTCCGTTATCTGCTGGGCGACAAGCGCACTCCGGCACAGCAGGAGTACTACTCGCTCGAAAACCGCGTTAGCGAAACCACTCCGCCGACAATTCTGCTGCTTAGCGACGATGATCAGGTCGTTCCGCCGATCAGTTCGATCCTCTACTACGAGGCACTCAAACGCCACGGAGTGAAGGCTTCGATGCACATTTATCCGTCCGGCGGACACGGATGGGCAGGCAAGGATACATTCAAATACGCGGAGGATTACCGTCGGCACCTGCTCGATTGGCTCTCCGCACTGGAATAAGAAAATAAAACTTAAAGCAAAATATGGCAGACAATTCGATTTTAATGCGTCTTGACGGACTGAAACTCAAATACGAGGAGTTGGGACAGAAACTGACCGACCCGGAAGTGATTTCGGATGTCAAGGCTTTCGTACAGTACAACAAGGAGTATAAGGAACTCGAACCGATCATCGAAACTTCGGAGCGTTACCGCAAGGCGGTAGCCGATCTCGCCGACGCCAAGGATATTCTCGCGAACGAAAAGGACGAGGATTTCCGCGAAATGGCGCGCGTCGAGGTAGCCGAACTCGAACCGGCAATAGAGAAGATGGAGGAGGAGATCAAACTGCTGCTCATCCCGAAAGACCCGCAGGACGCCAAGAACGCGGTACTTGAAATCCGTGGCGGCACGGGCGGCGACGAAGCGGCGATCTTCGCAGGCGACCTTATGCGCATGTACACCAAATACATCGAGTCGAAGGGGTGGAAATACGAAATCACCTCGTTCTCGGAGGGTGCTGCGGGCGGCTACAAGGAAGTTATCCTCAAAGTTACGGGCAACAGCGTCTACGGAACTCTCAAATACGAATCGGGAGTACACCGCGTACAGCGCGTTCCGCAGACAGAAACGCAGGGCCGCGTCCACACGTCGGCGGCATCGGTCGCCGTGCTTCCCGAAGCAGACGAATTCGACGTCGAGGTTTCTTGGAACGACATCCGCAAGGATATTTTCTGTGCATCCGGACCGGGCGGTCAGTCGGTCAATACGACCTACTCGGCAATCCGTCTGACGCACATTCCGACGGGTATCGTCGTGCAGTGTCAGGATCAGAAGTCGCAGTTGAAGAACACCGACAAGGCGTTCGAAGAGTTGCGCACGCGAATTTTCAACCTCGAATACCAGAAATATCTCGACGAAATCGCATCGAAGCGCAAGACGCTGGTTTCGACGGGCGACCGTTCGGCGAAAATCCGTACCTACAACTATCCGCAGGGACGAATCACCGACCACCGCATCAACTACACGATTTACAACCTTTCGGCATTCATGGACGGCGACATTCAGGACTGCATAGACCACCTGATCGTAGCCGAAAACGCCGAACGACTGAAAGAGTCGGAACTGGGATAAAAAGGCCTTAACGACTTTAAGGACTTTAAAGATAAGCGATATGCTCCGCCCGTTCTCCATACTTTTCGTCTCGCTGTGGCTTGCGACTGCCGATGCAGCCGCACAGAAACCTGCGCCACTCTACATAGTGAACGGCGTGGAGACGGAGAGCGTAGCGCATATTCCGACCGCCGACATCGAGAGCATAACGCCGCTCGAAGCCGACGAGGAGACTATAGCAAAATACGGTGAACGGGCGAACAACGGCGTAATCATCGTAACATTGCGTTACGACCGACCGGCTCGGTTCACTGGCGGAGATTCATTCAACGATTATATCGCCGACCGTGTAAAGTGGTCAGACCACGACCCCGTAGCGAGGGTCGTCATGCGATACTGCATCGCTGCCGACGGCACACTGACATTGGGGGAAACGTTGGAGTGTACCGACACTCGCCTGCGAAAAAAGATCATCGCGGCGGTGAAAAACGCTCCCGCATGGGAGGCGGCGACGAAAAACGGCGAGGGAGTAGAGAGTGAATACGTTCTGTCGGTGCAACTGCCAAAAGGCAAACCGATGCCGACGGAACCGTATATAATCATAATGTAGACGCATCATGGCGGAGCGCAAATACATAACGCTATCGGAGTTGCAGTCGCACATAGCGACTGCGCTCTGCGATGCGCTGCCGCTGCCGGTGTGGGTAAGCGCTGAGATCGCCGAAATCAAGGTGAACTATGCTGGACACTGTTATCTCGAACTCGTAGAGAAATCAGCAGGCTCCCAAGCTGACGGAGTGGCCAAGGCTCAGGCACGCGGCGTGATATGGCGGAGCGCATATCCGCGTATCGCCGCATATTTCGAGCAGGAGAGCGGGAAAAGACTGACTGCGGGGATGAAAATTCTCGCCAAAACTACGGTGAACTACCACTCGCTCTACGGATTGTCGTTGCAGATCACCGACATCGACCCAGCCTACACGATAGGCGACATGGAGCGGCAGAAACAGCAGACGATCGCGCAGTTGCAACAAGACGGAGTGTGGGACATGAACCGCGAAACGACGATGCCCGAGGTCGTACAGCGTATAGCCGTCGTATCGAGCGCATCGGCAGCAGGCTATCGCGATTTCATGCGCGAAACCGGCAAAAGCCCCTATCGGTTCCGCATCGAACTCTTCGAAGCGGTGATGCAGGGAACGGCGAGCGAACGCAGCATAATCGACGCTCTGTCCGCCGTCGCAGCACGCGAATCGGAATTCGACGCCGTGGCGATAATCCGCGGCGGAGGTGCAACGAGCGACCTGAACTGTTACAACTCATACCTGCTCGCATCGTATGTAGCACAGTTTCCACTGCCCGTACTGACGGGAATCGGACACGACAAGGACGTCAGCGTCGCCGACATGGTCGCCCACACGATGCTCAAAACGCCTACCGCCGTCGCATCATGGCTCAATGAGCGGTCGGCAAATTTCGACGGGCAACTGGAATATGCCGCAGTACGCTTGCGCGAAACATGCGCACGGACTGCACACCGGCATACGCTGAGGTTGCAGTCGCTCGCCGGCGAGATACGGAGCAGAACGAGATTGAGGCTTTCGGACGCCTCGACACGCACGACCGCTGCCGAAACCGCATTGAAACAGTCGGCGACGACAGTTCTGCGTCGCGAATCGCAACGAATCGAATCGCTCGCCGCATTCGCCGATGGCTACGCGCCGGAGAGAATCATGCGGTTGGGATTCGCTGTCGCACGGGCGGGAGGACAGGTTCTGCGCAGCATTGAAACGGTGAAAACGAACGATAAAATAGAACTCGAAGTTGCCGACGGCACGATAATCGCCACGGTAATCGGCACGACGGGCAAAGAACACGACCGAAAAGATGGCTAAGAAGACTTCGGACAAGATGAATTACAGTGAAGCAATGGCGGAAATCGAGAAGATTCTGGCATCGCTCCAAAGCGAAAACGCCGATGTGGATACGCTCGCCGAACGGGTGAAGCGGGCATCGGAACTGATCGCCGCCTGCCGTACGAAACTGCGCAAGGCGGAAGAGGACGTGAATGCGATATTCGCAAAAGAGGACGAATAAAACGGACAGACAATGGGACTGATGAAACATACGGTTCACTGGGCGTTGAACCATCTGCCCCGCACATTTCTGCAACGTGTGGCTGATTTCTCCGTACCCATGTTCGGGCTGTTCTACCTCGGGCGCGGGCGCGAATGCCCGATATGCGGCGTACGTCGGCGCAAGTTCCTGCCCTACGGCTATGTGATTTCACGCGAGAACGCACTCTGCCCGCGGTGCCTGTCGCTCGAACGCCACCGGTTGTTGTGGCTCTATCTGCAACGCGAAACATCGCTGTTCTCCGAATTTTCATATCCCACGATACTGCACATCGCACCCGAAGTGTGTCTGAAACGACGGTTCGAGGAGCGTTACGCAGAATCGTCGCATCCCGAACGCTACATAACCGCTGATCTGGAAAGTCCGCTCGCCCGAATGCATTTCGACGTGCAGGCGATACCGCTCGCCGACGACAGTATCGACATAGTAATCTGCAATCATCTGCTCGAACACGTCGAAGACGACCGTAAGGCTCTCGCAGAACTTCGCCGGGTAATGAAAAGCGGCGGCTGGGGAGTACTGCTATCGCCGGTCGATCTCTCGCTCGACGCCACGATCGACGACGACGGAACTTCGACACCCGAGGAGCGTACGCTCAGATTCGGTCAGTACGACCATCGCCGAGCCTACGGGCGCGACTATCCGAAACGACTGCGCGAAGCGGGATTCAAGGTAGAGGACATCGATTACTCGGCGACGCTGTCGGTCGAGGAGCGCGAAACATTCGCTCTGACGGGCGAACATTTATACATAGTCAGAAAACCCTGACGCAAAAAGAGAAAGGAGAGGATATGGAGGAAACTAAAACAGGCAGAGAGTTGATCGACCGCTACGACAAACTGCGCCGAGCGGTCTCGGCATCGTTCTCGGAAAAGACACAGCGGCTGGTCGATATGGCAATCGAATACGCCGACCGACATATCGGCTCCCTCGTGCGCTACGACGGTACGCCGATGCTCGACCACGACGTCGAGGTGGCACGGATCGTCGTCGAAGAGATCGGACTCGGACGCAATTCGGCAGTCGCGTCGATACTGCACGACACCGTCCGTATCGCAGCCAAAGAGAATGACGGTTCAGTCGAAGGTCTGCTCCGCGAGATCGGCGGGACGTTCGGCGATGAGGTCGTCGGAATCGTAGTCGGACTGTCGAACATCTCCGAACTCAAACTCAACACTCAGTCGGAGCAGGCTTCCAATTTCCGCGACATGCTCGTCGCCTACTCGGAAGATCCGCGCGTGATACTCATCAAACTCGCCGACCGGCTCGAAGTGATGCGCTCGCTCGCGATGTTTCCCGAAAACAAACGGCTCAAAAAGAGTTGGGAGAGCATGAACCTCTATGCGCAGATCGCCCACAAACTCGGTCTGTACAACATAAAGAGCGAACTCGAAGACCTCGCGCTGAGTTGGCTCGAACCCGAAGGCTACAAACATATCAGCACCAAACTGAAAGACAGCGAACAGGAGCGGCTCGACTTCATCGCTCGTTTCATCGAACCGATAGAACGAGGTCTGAAAGCGGCGGGCATACATTATCATATAAAGAGCCGCACCAAGTCCATCTACTCGATATGGAACAAGATGCGCAAGCAGCACGTTCCGTTCGAGGGAGTCTACGACATCTTCGCAATCCGCATCATCATCGACTGTCCGAAGGAGCAGGAAAAGATGCAGTGCTGGACGGTATACTCGATCGTAAGCGATTTCTACACGCCGAACACCGAACGTATGCGCGACTGGATAACGATTCCAAAATCGAACGGTTACGAATCGCTGCACACGACCGTTTCGGCGGGCGACGGCAAGTGGGTGGAGATACAGATTCGCTCCGAGCGCATGGACGACGTAGCCGAACTCGGTATTGCGGCGCACTGGCGTTACAAGGGAGTTAACCAAGGAGCACGAACCAGTGAACAGTGGCTCTCGCGGCTGCGCGAACTGCTCGATGAAACCAAGGAGGGCATCGCAGAACGTTTCGATGCCAAACCCGCTTCGGACGAGATATTCGTATTCACGCCCAACGGCGATATCCGCAAACTGCCCGAGGGTGCGACGCTGCTCGACTTCGCGTTCGACATACACACCAATCTCGGTACGACCTGTTCGGGCGGAAAGGTGAACGGACGCGCCGTACCCATCCGCGAACCGCTGAAAAACGGCGACATCGTCGAGATTTTCACCCAGAAGAACCAATCTCCGAAGGCAGACTGGCTCAATTTCGTAGTAACATCGAAGGCGCGCGGCAAAATCAAATCGTTCATCCGCGAGGAACAGGCGAAGAACGCCAAGTTGGGCAGGGAGGAGTTGGAACGCAAACTCAAAAACTGGAAGTTCGCCAAGAGCATCGACGAGGTGGTCGCATACCTCTGCAAATACTACAAGCAACGCACCGGAACCGCGCTCTACGAACTCGTCGCCACCGAAAAGATCGATCTGACGGTCGTCAAGGAGATACTCTCCAAATGGATTTCGGGCGAAGCGGACGAACTGCGCAGAGCCGCCGAACGGGCAAGAAGCAAGATCACGACCGCACCTGCGTCGCAGTCGAGCGATGCGCTCGTAATCGACGAAAGCATCAACAACATAGTCTACAAACTCGCCAAGTGCTGCAACCCGATAAAAGGCGACGACATCTTCGGATTCGTAACCATCAATTCAGGCATCACCATACACCGGTCGGACTGCCCGAACGCCAAACGAATGCGCGAGAACTACCCGTACCGAATCATGGAAGCACGCTGGCGTGAACAGGCACAGGGCGCATTCCGCGCGACAATAGCCATAACGATTCAGGACTCGGCGGGAGTGGTGAACCAGATCACCGAAACGGTCAGTCGCGATCTGAAACTCAACATCCGTTCGATAAACATCACCTCGCGCGGCGACGGAACCGGAATCGGAACACTCAGTGTAGAAGTTCCTTCGGCAGGAATCGTCGATTCGCTGATTCACGCCATAATGCGTATAAAGGGTGTCCAGCGGGCATACCGAGTGAACAATTAATCAAAATCGATTTAACCTTTTGCAGAAAAAAGTATCTATAAATATTAACCCGATAAAGAAGATTGCACATTACCAAAACAAAACCATAATGAGAAAACTACTACTATTCTGTGCCGCAGCGACAATATTCGTATCGTCGGCATTCGCACAAAGCACATTCTCCTCGCAATTGCCGGTAAAGGTTCGCAAAGGAGCGAACGTAATCGGAGTTGTCGAAGCCGACGGCAAACCGATGTCGGGAGTAATCGTTTCGGACGGTTACGAGATCACGACAACCGACAAGAAGGGCTGCTACTATCTCAACTCGGAGAAGAAGAACGGCAACGTATTCATCACCATCCCTTCGGGCTATGAAGTGAATGTCGATGGCGTCATACCGCAGTATTGGGCGGAACTGACCGCTCCGGCGAACGAAACCGAACGTCATGACTTCGCTCTCAAATCCGTAAACAACGACAAACACGCTATCATGGCGATCACCGACATCCACCTTGCGAATCAGGCTGAGGACATCAAACAGTTCCGTGAGAAGTTCATTCCGCGTCTGAACGAGGAGGTAGACAAATTCCGTTCGCAGGGCATTCCGGTTTACACAATCTGCATGGGCGACAGCAGTTTCGACACATTCTGGTACGATTTTCTTTTCGACATCGGCGATTTCCGCAACTTACTCCGCGACGTAAAATATCCGACCGCCGTATTCCACACAATGGGCAACCACGACAACGACGGCGCGACGCCATACGACGAAAATACGGATTTCAATGCGACTGCCAAATACCGCAAGGCATTCGGTCCGACCTATTATTCGTTCAACATCGGCAAGATTCACTACGTGATGCTCGACAACGTAGTCTACATCAACAAACCTACCGCCGATCAAAAACCTGGTAAAAACATAGCCGGTTCGCGCAACCACGAACACTACGTCACGGCAGAACAACTCGAATGGCTCAAAAAGGATCTGGCATTCGTCAAGGACAAGAGTACGCCGATCGTAATCGGTATGCACTGCCCGGTAATTCGTTACAAAAATCTCAACAACGGTCCTATAAAGATTCTCACCAAGGAGGAACCGACTCTCGAATTCCTCGAAATTCTGAAAGACTACACCGATGTCCACTTCGTAACCGGACACAATCACCGCAACTTCACCTGCCACGGCAAGGATGACCCGTCGCAGCCGCTGATCGCCAATATCATCGACCACAACATCAGTGCCGTATGCGGCGCATGGTGGTTCACCGGAGCACACGGCGGACTCACACTCAGCAAGGAGGCTCTTCCTGCGGGATTCGAGGTATTTTCGATGGACGACAAGAAGATGGACTGGTATTTCTCATCGCTCGACGAGGGATCGGAAAAGCAGTTCCGCACATTCGACATGAACACCGTGCGCAAATATTTCAGAGAGGATCCGGAGGTTCGCGTATTCTATGACCACTATCCGCCGAAAGCACGTTTCGACCTTCGCAATACGAAGGACAACCGAGTGGACATCAACGTATACGCATGGGAAACCACATGGAAAATCGCCGTTAAGGAGGTAGAAACCGGCAAGATGCTCGACGTAAAGGAATCGCCGTCGGAGAATCCGCTCGCCATACTGTCATACTACATCCCTAAAACCGTTTGGAACCGTTCGTTCAGATCCAAATACAAATCACGGTCACGAAACCCTCACATGTTCCATACTACCGCATCCGCACCGGATACGACGCTCGAAATCACTGTCACGGACGGTTTCGGTCGCGAATATAAGGAGACCATGATTCGTCCTAAGGAGTTCTCGAAGACGATGCGCTAACAGAAAAAAGGTTGTTAATGACTTTAAAGACCCTAAGCCTATAAACCAACTTAACTTACAATAACCATGAAAAGAATCTTAACACTCTGTGCCGCAGCGACAATGCTCGCATCATCGGTATTCGCGCAAAGCACTTTCACCTCGCAATTGCCGGTAAAGGCTCGCAAAGGAGCGAACGTAATCGGAGTTGTCGAAGCCGACGGCAAACCGATGGCGGGAGTAATCGTTTCGGACGGTTATGAGATCACAACCACCGACAAGAAAGGCTGCTACTATCTCAACTCGGCGAAGAAGAACGGCAACGTATTCATCACCATCCCTTCGGGCTACGAAGTGAACAGCGAAAATGCCATGCCGCAGTACTGGGCAGCATTGAACGCTCCCGCGACAGAAACCGAACGTCATGACTTCGTTCTCAAAGCAGCAAACAACGACAAGCACGTTATCATGGCGATCACCGACATCCACCTTGCGAATCAGGCGGAAGACATGAAACAGTTCACTAACAAGTTCATGCCGCGCCTGAACGAAGAGATCGAGAAATATCGCTCACAGGGCATTCCGGTTTACACCATCTGCATGGGCGACAGCAGTTTCGACATGTTCTGGTACGATTTCCTCTACGACATCAACGATTTCCGCTCGACCCTTCGCGACGTAAAATACCCGACACCGGTATTCCACACCATGGGTAATCACGACAACGACGGTGCGACACCTGCCGACGCCGATACCGACTTCAACGCGACTGAGAAATATCGCAAGGTATTCGGACCGACCTACTACTCGTTCAACATCGGCGGCATCCACTACGTAATGCTCGACGACGTGGTTTACCACAACGAGAAGTTGCCGTCGATGAAGAAGTTCAAGGGCATCTCCGGAGCGCGCAACTATGACCGCTACGTCAGCGAAGAACAGATGGAGTGGCTCAAAAAGGATCTGGCATTCGTCAAGGACAAGAACACGCCGATCGTAATCGGCATGCACTGTCCGATCTACCGCTACAAGAACATGATGGACGGCAAGGTCGAAACCCGTTTCACAGTTCCGGAAAAAGCGGCAGAACTCTCCGAAATACTGAAAGATTTCACTCAGGTACACTTCGTAACCGGACACAACCACAAGAACAACACCAGTTACGGTAAAGACGATCCGTCGCAGCCGCTGATCGCCAACACTATCGACCACAACATCGGTGCCGTATGCGGCGCATGGTGGTTCACCGGAGCGCACGGAGGTCTGACACTCAGCAAGGAAGGTACGCCTGCCGGATTCGAGGTATTCACCGCCGACGGACAGAACCTCGAATGGTACTACACCTCTATCGACGACGGAGCCGACAAGCAGTTCCGCACTTTCGACCTCAACCGCGTTCGCGAATATTTCCGCACCGATCCGGAGATCCGCGTATTCTACGACCATTATCCTAAGCGTCAGAATTACGATAAAGTCAAGGACAATCGTGTGATGATCAACGTTTGGGCATGGGAACCGACGTGGAAGATCTCCGTCAAGGAGAACGGCGTCGAACTGCCAGTAACCCGCAAAAAGGCGGAAAATCCATTGGCGATACTCTCTTATTTCATTCCTAAAACGGTTTGGAACCGCTCGTTCGAGAAGAAATACGGATCGAAAGCCAGCACTCCGCACATGTTCTTCGTAACCGCTTCCGCACCGGATTCGACACTCGAAATCACGGTTACCGACTCATTCGGCAAGGAGTACAAGGAGACCATGATCCGTCCTAAAGAGTTTTCGAAGACGATGCGCTAACAGAAAAAAGTCCTTAAGGTCGTTAAGAACTTTAAGGACTTTAACGACCTTAGAAAAATTCACCAACTTACAATACTATGAAAAGAATCTTAACATTCTGTGCCGTAGCGACGATGTTCGCATCGTCGGTATTCGCACAAAGCGATTTCAAATCGCAACTTCCGATCAAAAACCGCAAGGGAGCCACCGTTATGGGCGTCGTCGAAGCCGACGGTAAGCCATTGCAGGGCGTAGCCGTTTCGGACGGTTACGAAATCACGACCACCGACAAGAAAGGCTGCTACTACCTCAACTCGGAGAAGAAGAACGGCAACGTATTCATCACCATCCCTTCGGGCTACGAAACATCGTTGCGCGAAACCGGACAGCCAGACTATTGGGCATTGCTCACCGAACCGGCAAATACGCTTGAACGCCACGATTTCGCGCTCAAAGCCGTCGACAATACCAAACACGTAATGTTGGCTATGACCGACATTCACCTCGCCAACCTGTTCGACGACGTGAACCAGTTCAAGACGATCGCCATGCCGCGCGTTCGCGAGGAGGTGGAGAAATACCGTTCGCAGGGTATTCCCGTATATGCGATGTGTATGGGCGACAGCAGTTTCGACATCTACTGGTACGATTTTCTCTATGACATCGATGCTTTCCGCTCGACCCTCGGCGACGTCAAATTCCCTGTGCCTATTTTCCATGCGATGGGCAACCACGACAATGACGGAGCGACGCCTGCCGACGCCGACACCGACTTCAACGCGACCGAGAAATATCGCAAAGTGTTCGGTCCGACCTATTATTCGTTCAACATCGGCGGTATCCACTATATCATGATGGACAACATCGTATACAAGAACGAGGATCTTCCGAGCAAGAAGAAAGCCAAGAATATCTACGGAGCACGCAACTACGACCACTACGTGTCGCAGGAGCAACTCGACTGGCTCGCCAAGGATCTGGCACTCGTAGCCGACAAAAACACTCCGATCGTAATCGGCATGCACTGTCCGGTTTACCGCTACAAGAACCGCATGGACGGCAAGATCGAAACACTTTACCGCACCAAGGATGCAAATCCGAACGACGAATTGGCGAAGAAGTTCTCGGAAGTTCTGAAAGATTTCAACGAGGTACACTTCTTCACCGGACATACCCACCGCAACGCGACCTGCTATGGCAAGGACGACCCGTCGTGGCCTAACATCGCCAACACGATCGACCACAACATCGGTGCGGTATGCGGTTCGTGGTGGCGTTCGAGTGCCTATGGAGGATTAAGCCTCGGTCCGGACAGCGCACCGTCGGGATTCGAGGTGATTCCGGTAGACGGCACACACATGGAGTGGTACTGGACATCGCTCGACGACGGTTCGCAGAAGCAGTTCCGTGCGTTCGACATCAATTCCGTTCGCGATTATTACCGCAACTCGGGCGAGATGCAGGCATTTCTGAGCCACTATCCTAAGCGCACCGACTTCGGAAAGGCGGAGGACAACCTCGTTTACATCCACGTTTGGGCATGGGAGCCGACATGGAAAATCACTGTCAAGGAGAACGGCAAGGAGATTCCGGCAGTTCGCAAGCCGCTCGAAAACCCTCAGTACACGCTCGACTACTGGATTCCACAAGCCGTATGGGGACGCAATTTCAGCAAGAGATACGGCAAGGATCTCTGTCCGCACATGTTCTTAGTGAAGGCTTCCGCTCCGGATTCGACACTCGAAATCACGGTTACCGATACCTTCGGACACGAATACACCGAAACGAT
>ENA-UOIZ01001771-UOIZ01001771.1-human-gut-metagenome-genome-assembly--contig:-P88-NODE-1771-length-16676-cov-10.257506_pt1 | contig 16676 bp, 8 predicted proteins | sample MGYA00242336_ERZ723883 | MGnify/ENA metagenome assembly ERZ723883 | reverse complement strand
ACCGGAACCGGCGACCCGGCCCCGACCATCGGGGCCTACCAAACATGGTAATGGGGGGGAGAGAGAATGCGCCGCTTTTGGAGGACTCTGCTGATCTTGCTGAAGCCGAGCAAGCTGAAACTGATCGGATTCGCAGCGAGCAGATGCGTGCTGCCGCCAAGCGGATTGCCGCCGGCATGCCGGAACCGGGTGGGGAGATTCATGTCGATTCGTACCGGAAAACGGATGGTACCGTTGTGCGGGGATACACGTCGGAGACGTTCGCGCTAAAAGCGGCGTGCAATCCGCTTGCCGATGATTAATACTCCATGGTTTGCCCGTAGTCGTCGTATTGTTCTTCGGTCTCGGCTTTGCGCCGGCCTTTTTCCCGTATTTCGCTGGATTGGTCGGTGCCGCTGATTTCGGTGCGTCGGCCGATCCAGCCGATGATGGTGAATGTGATGCAGAAGATGATGAGCAGTGTGCCGATGATGGCGATGATGCCGAGGATTCGACCGTAGCTGTGTGCTTGGCCGGTCAGCCATTGGATGACATTCGCCGCTGTCATGTCGTTCGCGTATTCGGGACTGTCCAATAATAGTTCTGCACGTTGGTTGTTGATGCCGAGGAAATAGGATGCGTAGCCGACTAGGGGAGCGGCCACTGCGGTCAGTATTCCTGCAGCCCACATGAGGAACTGGTATCGGTTATACCATTTACTGATTTTCCAAAAAATACCCATGACCCCCATTGAACCAGTCAAAGGCAAAGAGAAGCCCCTAAAGTCCTAAGATATTCAATCTTCCGTTTGAGCTTTAGCAATGTCCTTTTTCGTCTGATGATGGACTGCATGTTCCTTTAGATAGTCGCGCAGATAGGGGTGGCGCGATCCACGTATGGAACACGCCACCCCATCCGAAAAGGAAACAGGAAGGAAAAGAATCAGCAGGGCACAGGATCGCTTCCAAGTACACCGCAGAATGAGACATCTCCGCCCGTGTCCCAAGGAGAAGAGACACCGGATCCACTGTTTCCGCCCTGGGAGGGCTGCTGCGGTGTCGGCTGGGGTGTTGGCGTATAGCCGCCGCCGGTCGAACCACCTGTGGGCTGCTGAGGAGTGTACGTGTATCCGCCGCCCTGGGATTGCGTGTATCCGCCGCCCGTGTATCCGGTGTAGCCGCTGGTCGTATCACCTGCGGGATTACCACCATTATCCGAGGCCTGGGATTGGCTTGCCGTCTGCTTCTCCTTTTCGGCCCTGGCCTTCGCGTCCGCATCGGACTTCGCCCTGACGGAGTCGTTGACCGCCTTCACCGCATCCGAGATCGCCTTCTCGTCCTTCGATTCGATGGCGTTCTCCAATGCGGTGCGAACCTTGTCATCCTCCACCCTGCCCTTGGAGTCGTTCAGGACCTTGGTCGCGTCGGCGACGGTCTTGTCGGTCTTCGAGGCGTTGACCGCATCCGCCTTGCCCCTGATCTCGTTCACGGTCTTCGCGTATACGTCCGCGGTCTTGTCGAGCCGCGCGGTCACGGCCTTGATGTCCTTCAACCCATCCGTCGGGCATCCGGGGATATCGGTTTTCGTCTTCGAGGCCGTCTTCACCGTCGAAGCCAACGTCCCGACCGTTTTCGCGTCCCTGACCTCCGAATCCTTGACCCTGATTGCGGTCTTCACCGCATCCGACTCCAGATACTCCGTCAGCTTCTTCCGCGCCTTCACCGCCCTGTCGTATGAGGTGGCGCATTCCTCTGAAGCCGCCGTCAACTGATTATGGTTCCAATACAGGTATCCACCGGTGCCGACAGCCGCCAAAACAACGACGGCAGTACCCCCAGCAATCAACGGAACCAGCCACTTCGGATGCTTACGATCCGGAGGCAGGTGGACTTCGAATTCCGTCACCGGCTCAACCGGTGGCGTGACGTTCATGTTCATAGGTTCTTCTTTCTCATTCATTTGTCTTTCCTTATACTATGTCGGTCAGGCTGAACCGTGTCTCCAATACACGGTCGCCGATCAGGCCTTGTTTCGTGGACAATTTCAGAATGCATCCAATGATATGCGCTTGCAAGCGCAACGGTAAGGTGGCCGCTCACAAAAAATATCGGTCAATTTCAATAAAAAACCGGTTAATTACAAGATTTGAAGTTATGGTAAAAACCGCAAGAGTCCAGTGACCATCACTGGCGACAAAATATCCTGCCTATCAGAGGAGACGATATGGGGAGAAACAACAATCCCACTCGCGGTTCCACAATCCGACATGTGGTCCGCACGATCGCGGCGGCCAGTGCGGCCGTCGCCACTTTGGCGGTGGGCATGCTCGTGGCGGGCACGGCGAACGCGGCCGTCACGCGTGATCCGTTTGAGCGCTCCATTCAGAACGGCAACCCGGGCCTGTGGGCGAACATGGGTACGATCACGTTCAGCAACGGGCACAAATACGAGGACATGGAGCAGTCGCTCGGCGTGGTCGACAGGGTCAACGGGAAGAACGTGTACTGCATCCAGGCCGACACGCTCTACACGGGCACGTCGGGCACGTGGGGCGACTGGACGGACGAGCGGACGAAGCCGGACGCGCAGCGGCTCGCATGGCTGGCCGACAGGTACAACGGGAACACGGACGACCTCACGCAGGCCGCGATCGCGGGCCTCATCCACCAGAAGCTCGACCCGATGGGCAACGAATACCTGAATGGCATCCAACGCCTCGGCTGGAAAGACGGGATCGGCTGGGACACGTACGCGGCGAAGATGGACAGCCTGTGGAATGAGGCGGTCAACGGCACGCCCACGAACCTCGACATGAAATACCAGTACACGATCGGCCAACGCAAAGGCCTAGTCACCCCGAGCATTATGAACGGGAACGGCCAGTACGTGTCCGGGCTCCAGTACACCGTGACCCTGAACGGCCCGGCCGTGTTCGACCAGAACAACTCGACCGCCATCACGGGAACCACTACCAACAAGAAGCAGGACATCGCCTGGACAGCGACCGGCAACGGCAAAGTTACTTATAAACTTACCTACAAGAATCCGCAGGCCATCAGGCTGAATTCCCCGAACCAGGATCTGATGGCCCCGACCGACCCCCAGATCGTGTCCAAGAACATCCAGTTCGAGGTGCGGAACAACTTCAAGCCGACCATCGAATCCAACCAGACCGATCATCGCATCGAATACGGGCATGCGCCCGAAGACGACCTGACCTGGCATGTGGACCCGACGGGCGGCGACTGGATCCAGGGCGCCACCATCAAGAGCACCGGCACCCTCTACTACTTCGCGAACAAGCCGGTCGAGGGCCGGACGACCGTCAGGGACGGGGTGAAGGCCGCGACCGCGACCGCCGCCGGCGACAGGGGCGGCGCCACCAGTCATGTGGACGCCTCCTCCATCACCATGGACCCCGGTTTCGTGAAGGCCCACCCGGGAGCCACCCCGTCGAGCCTGCCCGCCACCGGCTGGTACACGTGGGTGTGGCAGATCACGCCCGGCATGCAGGACGCCAACATGAGGCAGTACCTGCCCGCCGACTACGACTGGTCCGACAACGTGCTGGAAGCGGAAACCACGCTGCACGTGCGCAGCATGCAGCCGACCATCACGTCCAGCGTGTCCGCCGCCTACAAGACCGACCAGAGCAAGGTGACCGGCGCCGACGGCATCGAACGGCCCGCCGTCCAGATCGGCTCCGCGGCCGCGTCCGACAGGACCGATGTCGTCTACCTTGAAAAGGGCGGCGTCATCCGCGACAAGGTCACGCTGGGCGTGGCCGACGTGAACGGTGACGGCAAGACCGACACCGCCGACTGGCTGCACACCAAGGACGGCCAGGGCGAAGGCAGGGAAACGGAAGCCAACCAGATCACCATCCGCGTGAACGGCACGCTCTACGGGGGCATGACCCGCGAACAGGCCGAACAGGCTCAGAAGGATACCGCCGCAGGCAAGACCGTCGAACTGCCCAAACAGGCCGTGAAGCTCGCCACCACCACGTTCACGACGAACAAGACAGGCGACTACCTCCTGTCCAGCAGGAAGGGCGAGAAGCCGGCCGGCGTGTGGAAGGCCGAAAACGGGATCGACCTGACGAACCCGCCGTCCGGATACGCCACGTTCGTGTACGACATCGCCAACAGGGACCAGGACACGAAAAACCAGACCGGCATCGAACCGTCCAGGGACTACCCGTTCGCCAAGGACGTGCACGAAGCCCCGTTCACGGCGGATGAGACCATCATGACGCGCCTCACCCCGAAGCTCGACTCCACAGTGTCCAGCAAGGAAGTCAAGGCGGGGGAGACCACCGTCGACAAGCTCGTCGTCGCCAAGACCAACGAAAAGGACGTGTGGCCCACCTACCCGCAGTCGAACGTCACCGAAGGCGAAACCCCGAAGGGCACCCCGCTGAGCCTCGACTTCCACGGCGTCCTCTACAAGGTCTCCGACGATCCGGCGGCCGCGATCGAGCAGACCGACACCGTGCCCGAAAACGCGGTGAAGGTCCACGAAACCGACATCAAGGACGTCACCAAGTTCGGCACCTACACGACCGACTCGTTCACGTTGACCGAACCGGGCACCTACGCCTGGCATTGGGTCATGACACCGAGCCTGACCGGCGACCAGAACCACAATCCGCTCACCGCCCTCGCATGGCGTCAGCTCACCCACGGCAAGGTGCAGCACGCTTTCGGACTCGCATCCGAGATCGTGCGCGTCCGGAAGCCTGAAACACCGAAGTGCGAGGTGTCCACCAGGAGCCAGGGCGAGGTCACGATGGAGAACGGCGGGGCCGACCTGCACGATGAGCTCCTGCTCAAGAACTGCGAGCAGGCGGCCAAGGCTGAATTCGAATTGTGGAAGCAGGCCAACGGCGACCAGTCGGGAGACGTGCTCATCACCGTCACCGGCAAGGTCGACGCGAAGGACGGCATCCACTCGCCGACCGTGACCGTGCATGAAACCGGCACCTACTACTGGCGTGAGAAGGTGTACGACCAGACGGGCAAGCTTATCTCCTATGGTGACGCGCGCAAGTCGAACGAGACTGTGCTCGTCAAGGAGAAGGGTCTCGCCTCCACTGGTGTCGGCACCCCGATGCTCCTGTGGGCCGGGGTCCTCGCCGGAGCTGGTATCGCTCTCGCTCTGGCTGGTTTGAGGAAGCGTATCCGCCTGTAAGGCGGTCACGCTGATCGGATAGAAACCTTGATGGGCTCATTCCGCCGTAGTGGAGTGAGCCCATCCTGCTAAAAGGGGTATGTCGGATTGGTATCAGGTTTTTCTCCTCTGTCCTGATGCTTATCCGACATGCCTTTTCTTCGTATATGCTTGTTATACTGAATATGTTCACATAGAAAAAAATAAGGAGACCAGGAACCCATGGCAGGAGAGCCGACACTCACACTCGCAGGCAATATCACAGCAAACCCCGAGCAGAGGGGAGATACGGTCACTTTCACCATCGCGCACAATACGCGTCGACGTGACCGTAACGGGCAGACCGTGGATGGGGATGCCGTATTCATGCGATGCGCAGCATTCGGAGACCTCGCCCAGAACATCATGCGCTCCTGCTATAAGGGCATGCGCGTGGTAGCCACCGGTTACATGAAAACCAACAATTGGACGGACAAGACCACCGGCCAACAGCGTAGCAATCTTGAAATGATCGTCACCGATTTGGGTGTCAGCCTCCGGTTCGGCGTCACGCAATTTCAGAAGACCAGCGGCCAACAGTCCAACGGCAACGGCTACCGGCAGAACAATTACGGCGGCGGATACCAGCAGCCGAACAACGGCTATCAGCAAGGCGCATACAACAACTACCAGCAGCAGGGTTACAGCCAACAGGCTCCCGCACAGACACCGGCGCAACCTGCAGCACCCTCACAGCCCGCAATGGATCCGTGGGCTACGACCACGCCAGCCAGCACGGATCCGAACGGCGACGGCACCGACCCGGAATTCTAAACGGTTCCGACATTGATCGAGCTGGAAGATCTGGGCGACAACCTCCGCCTATACAAGGGGGATTGTCGCCGGCTCATCGCCTCCTTACCGGACAACAGCGTGGATTCCGTCGTTACCGACCCGCCGTATGAGATCGGTTTCATGAACCGCAGCTTCGATTCCACAGGCATCGCGTTCGACGTGGACCTGTGGAAGGATATCCTGCGCGTCCTGAAGCCGGGCGGGCATGTGGCGGCGTTCGCGGCCAGCCGCACCTATCATCGGCTGGCATGCGCCATCGAGGATGCGGGCTTCGAAATCCGCGACCAGATCGACTGGGTGTACGCGTCCGGCATGCCACACGGTTCGGATGCGACGCTCATGATCGACCGGGAACGCCGCGAGGATGTGGAGCCGACGCGATCCGAGACGGCGAAACCGTTCAAAGGCTGGTACAGCCAGCTGAAGCCCGCGCACGAACCCATCTGTCTGGCCCGCAAGCCGTTGGACGGGAATCTCGCCCACAATCTGCTCGGACACGGGACAGGCGCACTGCATATCGACGCATGCCGCGTCCCATTCCGCAACACGGCGGACGAGGCGGAGTCGAAGGGCAAGAACCAGCATGGACGGTTCGGCTCCGGCCCACGTGACAACCACATCTACGGCGCAGATACTGCGGATCGCACCGATTACAAGGCGGAGGCCAGGTTCACTCCGAACATGATCTTCGACCAGATTACAGCCGCGGAACTTGACCGGCAGTCCGGCGTCACCGTCAGTCGCAAGGGGAAGCCACGCGCAAGCACGAAACCCGGTGACGGCTGGGGCATGACCCATACCGGCGCCGAATATGACGATATGGGCGGCGCGAGTCGATTCTACCCGGTTTTCAGGTATTGTCCGAAAGCCTCACCGTCTGAACGGCCGAAAGTCGACGGCATCCTCCATCCGACAGTCAAACCGGTCGAACTCATGCGCTGGCTTGTCCGTCTCGTCACCCCGGCGGATGGTCTCGTGCTGGAGCCGTTCGCCGGCAGCGGCACCACATTGGAAGCATGCCTACTCGAACACATGCAATGCACGGCAAGCGAACTCGATCCCGACTACATCAAGCTGATCCACGCACGACTCAGCAAACCAATACAAAACGAACTTTTCTAGAAAGAAGTCAACTACCTCATCCGTAAGGGCGAGGTAGTTGACGCATATAGGGAAAACGCAGTGCAAAAACAAGCATTGCCCTAAATCGTCTTTTAGCCGATAATGTAGATTATGTCAGATAAGAATCACTCTCAATAAGAAGTCCGCTCTCCCAGCTAGAAAGAACCCATGAACGCAAACCAATGGAAACGAGCCCTATTCAGCCACTCCGAGGGAGAGAACACAAGGACAAGCGCCAGCACAGAATATTCTCAGCAGTACAATGCGCGGCAGCGGAAAACGAATTGGCGGAATCGAGGCCATCAAAGTAGGCATGGACGAAACTGGCGTTAGCGGATTCTTCTGCTCGTCATCGTTCTGATTGGACAGTGTCGCCGACCGTATTATCAATGAGGACCGTCAGTCCGCTTTCGTTGAATTTGTCGTAGTTTTCAATGTCGTAATTCATCTGCAATTCCAGCCAGTATTCCGGTGATGTGCCCAACACGTAGGCGAGCTGGTATGCGAGGCTTGTGGTGATGCGTCTTTTCCCGTGTATCAGGCCACTGATGGTGGTTTGTGGCAGGTTCATGGCTTTCGCCAGACGGTACATGGTGATGTTGTTTGGTTGCAGGTATTGGTGTAGCAGCACGTCGCCTGGGAGTGGCGCATGGCCCACATCGTTCATAGCCAGACCCTTTCACGCAATTCACTGACTTTTTTCTGATAGTAACAAAAGAAGCTACCGTTTTGCTTCGGTATGTGGGAATACGGTTTTGCCCGCCTCTCCCCTGTTTCGGGTCGAAGGCGGGCAAAACACGTTTGGTGCGGTGAGAATCAGTCCTCGACTGCATGCCATCCATCGGCATGCTTGGCGGAACGTACACGCACGAGCACGCAGCCAGCACCGGCGATGGTCATGATCGCCGCCAGCGTGGCGATTGCGGTGGTGTCCGATCCGGTGGAGGCCAGACCATTGTTCGTCACACCTGCAGCCTGCTTCTTGGCCTGTTCAGCCTTCTGCTTCTTGGCTTCCGCATCCTTCTTGGCTTGGTCGGCCTTCTGCTGGGCCGCCTGCTGCTTCTTGGCTTCCTCCTCGGCCTGCTTCTTGGCTTCGGCTTCGGCCTGCTTCGCGGCGGCAAGCTCCTTGTCGGACGCCTGCTTGTCGGCTAGCTTGGCATCATAGTCGGCCTTGGCCTTCTCGTATGCCTTGTCGGCCTCATCCTTGGCCTTGTTCGCCTCGTCGAGCTTCGCCTGGGCGTCGGCCAGCTTCGCGTTCGCCTTCTTGAGGTTCTCCTCGGCGTTCTGCAGACGCTTGATGGTGTTCTGGGCGTCGTTGAGCCTGCCGGTGGCCGTGTTGAGGTCGTCCTTCGCCTTCGCGTATGCGGCCTTGGCGTCGGCGATGGCCTCGTCGGCGGCCTTGACCTGCTTGTCGGCGGTTTCAACCTTCGCGTCGGAAACGGTCTTGGCTTCGAGCGCGGCCTGCTTGGCCTTCTCGGCCTCGGCCTTGACCGCCTTGGCGTCGGCCAGGTCGGCCAAGGCCTTCGTCTTGTCCGTGTTCGCCTGCTTGATCGCGGCTTCCGCATCCGTCTTGTTCTTGGCGGCGGTTTGGGCCAGCTTGTCGGCGGCATCGATCTTCGCCTGCGCGGCGTCGACCGCCGTGTTCGCCTTGTCCACCGCCGTCTGGGCGGCGGTCTGGGCGGCGGTGGCGGCGGCGGATTCGGACCGGGCTTCCTTGGTGGACTGCTGGGCGGCGGAGTACGCTTCGTTCTTCGCCGTCTGATCCTTCTTGGCTTCCTCCAACGCCTTGGCCTTGTCCTCGTTCGCCTTCACGGCCTCGTCATACGCTTTCTGCGCCTCGTCGGCGGCAGCCTGCAAATCCCTGGCCTTCTGCGCGGCCTGCTGGGCTTCCTCAGCGGCCTTCCGCGCGGCCTGCTGGGCGGCGGCCAGCGCCTTGGCCGCATCGGAAGCGTCCTGTGCGGCCTGCTTGCTCTTCGCCAATGCGGTCTGGTATGCGGCGTCGGCTCCGGTCAGGGAATCACGGTAGGCAGTCAAATCAGTCAGGTATGCGTCAACGTCCATGATGCGGCCCGCGTCGGAGCCGATTCCGTTAGCGTTTTCGGTGAACAGCTGACTATGGGTGTTCCCGCCGATACCCGTGATGTTGCCGTTCTGGCTGACGCCGAAACCGGTGAGGGTCAAATCGGGGTTGACCAGCGTGGTGTAATGGCCATAAGCGCAGGGTTTGACGGGCTTGCCGTCCGAGGCCTTGCAATCCAGGACACCGTCGGACATGTCCTTCTCATACATGGACTTCTCCGTGTCGTACCAGCCCTTAAAGGGATCAGTGTAACCCCAGGCGAGGTTTTCGCTGGCGGGGAATTGAAGTGGATGGTTCACGTTGTTGTTGGCATAATCCGCATCCGCCATGGCCTGTGCCATCAGGGTGTCACTGACCTTGAGGGGCTGCAGGCCTTCCTTCGCGCGAAGCTGATTGGCTTCCTGGATGAACTTCAGGGCCTCGATCATGTTGTCCAACGTGGTCGCATCACCCTTGGCACCATTATGAATGGCGTCAAGATACTCGGTGACGGTCGGATCGGTGAGAACCTTGACTGCCTGAGAGGCACCCTTGTCGCCGAAGTAGGCCACTGCGCCCTGAGACAGCTTGTCCTGAGCCTCGTCTGCCGCTTCCTTCTTGGCGTCGGCCTCGCTCTTGGCATCGGCGGCGGCCTGCTGCTTCGCCTCGGCGTTGGAAGAGGAGTCGGACACCGCCTTGTCGGCATCCTTCTGCGCCTGTTCCGCCTTCTGCTGGGCGGCCGCGGCATCGGCTGCGGCCTTCTTCGCCGCTTCGAGCTTCGCGGCCAGGTCGGAAAGACCTCCATCATCCTTGGACAATTGCTCGACCTTGGCGTCGGCCTTCCGCTTGGCTTCAAGCGCCTTGGCTTCGGCCTGCCGGGCCGTATCCAGCTTGGCTTGCGCGGCGTTCACCGCCTCGTCGGCCTTCGTCTTGTCGCCGGTCGCCGTGGCCTGCTGCCTCCTGGCTTCCGTCAGCTCCTTCTCGGCGGCGGCCTTGTCGCTCGCGGCCTTCTTCGCGTCCTCATCGGCCCGGTCGGCCTTCTTCTGCGCATCACTGATGGCGGTATCCGCCGCATCGGCCTTCTTCTGCGCGTCCGTGGCCTGCCTGTCGGCCGCATCGATATCGGTCTGGGCCTTGTCGGCAGCCTGCTGATGGGAGGCGGATTCGGCCGTGGCCTCGTCCTTCGCGGCCTGTGCGGCCTGCTTGTCGGCTTCGCCCTTCGACTGGTTGTCGGATGCCTGCTGCATGGCCTTGTTGGCGTCGTCGATGGCGTTGGACGCGGTGTTCGCGGCCTGCTGGGCGGCGGCGATCTTGTCGGCCGTGTCAGTCGCATCCTGTGCGGCCTGCTGCTGGGCCTTGTTGGCGTCGTCATAATTCTTCTGGGCCTGCTGCTGGCCGTTCGCGGCTGTCTGCTGCTGGGCGGCGGCGGCGTCGAGGTTCTGCTTGGCGGTGTCCAGTGCGGCTGCGGCGGCGTCGGCCTTGGCCTGTGCTTCGGTCACGCCGGTCGGGGATGCCTGTGCGATGGCCTGGTTGGCTTCGGTGGTGGTCTGCTGCGCCTGCTGGATGCTGTCTTGGGCCTGTGTGATTGCCTGATTGGTTTGGTCGCCGGTGGTTGTGGTTTCGTCGGCCATTGCGACTGCCGGAGCGGCAAGGGTTGCCATCACGGCGGTGGTTGCCACTGTGATCTTGGTGATGCCGTGTGTCATGGGGAGTTTCTTCTTTCTCGTGTATGTGTCTTCCTTTTCGGGTTTACCCCGATGTCGGGAGATTACGTGTTTTTGTTTCACGAACATATAGTAACACCTTTCTTTACTAACGCAAATTGTCACTATCATGTGTCTGTGGCAAACCTATATGATGACCCACGGCACGCCGACTGCGACAAAGCGAAAATCCGACAGCCAATATCCCCGTCACGGTGACGCCCGAAACAAAAGCCGCCTTTTTTACGTCCCCCGTGGCATCTCCGGGCAAGGGGGCCTGATCGGGCATGCTGTTGCGCTCCCCCGTGACAAGCAGTCGCAGCGTATTGCCCTGCCCCGTACAGGTGAGGAGCGTGACCTCGTCCTTCCCCTTATGGACACGCAACGATTTCGTGTCGGTAGGAGAGACGATGCGTTTGCTGGTGACTCGATAGGCGAGCGTGTTACCCATGACCTTGATATAGAACGGGTCGCCGTCTTCGAGTTCACCGAGCCGGGTGAACAGGGTCGCGCCTTTCAGATTCGAATGACCGGTGATTACGGCGCGCGTATTCTTGCCACCGATAGGCAGACTGGTGCCCGCCAGATGGCCGGCCGCATGTTCGAGCACATCTTGACCAGCTCCGTGGAGAATGGGCATGTCGACGCTGATCTTCGGAATCAGAATCTCACCCATGGCATCCAACCCATTCACGGACAGTTGACGCCGGTATTCGGCATCGCCCTCGAAATTGCCCTCGGTCTTCCCATCGAACACAGGTTCGCCTATCTGTGGCTGACCGCCTTCATAAAGACGCTGATTATATGCGATGGCAGATTGGATGACGCTTTGACGGGAGGATTCCGGAAACAGCGCGGCCGTCTGGCTGACGGATCGCGCCTGCTCGTCAACGGCGCGGTCGCCGAGCGTCTGCTGGATGCGGGGCATGGCGACAAGCACCATGCCCGCGATCAGGCAGATGACTGCGGCGACCGCGTAGATCCGGGAATGGCGGACGAGCCGGCGGGCGCGATTGTCGCGCGCCCGCTTGTCGCGGACCGCATCCGCGACGCTCTCCCACACGTCGGTTTCGGCCGCTGCCGTCACTTCGCGTGCTTTCCGCCGGTGATCGGCATGTGCTTACCGGTGCGCTTGGTTGCGGCCATGCGCATGCGTAGCATCGGCATCATCACGCCGAGCGCGATCAGCATGAGCGCGAATCCGGCGTACAGCCAGATGGTCGGCACCTGGGCCTGTCCGCCCGTGAACGGCAGGGTGGTCAGGCTCGGCTCCCACTGGGCGTACACGGTGGTGCTGCCTTCGGCGGGCAGTGTGACCTTGCCTTCGCCCGGCTGCAGGAAAGTGCTCCCTGCGGGCGGGTTCTTCTCCGTGCTCCATCCGACGAACCGGTAGCCGGGTCGGGTGATCTTCGGCTCCTTCGCGTCACCGGGGATGGTGACGGTGGAGAAGGCGTCGCCGGTCACGTCATCGACATGGCCGATGCCGCCGTTCGGGTTGAACTTCAGGCTGGCACCGTTGATTTTCCACTGCGCGTAGAGCACGGAGGTGTTCTTCGGCGTGGACTTGTCGTTGGCCGTCAGCACGTAGTCGGCTCCCGTGGCGTATGCCTTGCCCTTGCCGTCGGCCTGCGTGTTCCAGCCGGAGAATGTGTAACCAGGACGGTCGAACGGGTTCGTGATGGTCTTCACGGTCTGGTCGACAACACCGTCCACCGTCTTGGTTTCCGAGCCGACGGTTCCGATGTTGCTGTTGTACACCAGGTGTGCGGGGTCGGCCTTCCATTGGGCCCACACGGTGGTGGTTCTCGGTTCAAGCGTGTGTTTGTCGCCCGGTTGCAGGCTTGGGTCGCCGCGTTTGCTGGTGCTCCAGCCGGTGAACGTGTAGCCTGGACGGTCGAAGCTGTTCTGGCTGATGGTCACCGTGTCGCCGGTGTTGCCGGTGGTGTCGGGTGTGCTGCCTGTGGTGTTCGGCCAGTCGTTGCGGTACTGGATGGTTGCCGGGTTTGCCTTCCAGATGGCGTACAGGTCGTTGCCTGCTGGCTTCATCACGTACTGGCTGACGCCGTTCTTGCCTTCGCCGTATGCGGTGCCGGAACCGTCCTTGGCAGTGTCCCAACGAACGAACGTGTATCCGTCGCGGGTGAAACCATTGGCGTTTGTGGTCAGCTCGTCACCGGTCTTGCCGGATTGTACAGCCGTGTTGCCGCCGGTCGCGCCGTTGCCGTGATAGGCAAGGGTTTGCGCGGTACCGGCCCAGCAGGCGTACAGGGTGCTGGAACCTTGCAGCGTCCACTCGTCGCCCGGGTTGACGGCCTTGCCCTTGCATCCGGCTTGGGTGTTCCACGTGACGAACATGTATCCGTCGCGGGTGAACCCGTTGTCGCGGACGTTGATCTTCTCGTCGGTCTTGCCCGGCTGAGGGTCGGTCTTACCGCCGGTCGCGCCGTTGCCGTCGTAGGTGAGGCCGGCCTGGCCGGGCGTCCATTGCGCGTACAGGGTCAGAGTGCCGTTCGCGATCCACGTGGTGCCGGGCGCGTACGCCGTGCCTTTGCCGTCGGCGCTGGTGTTCCAGCCGATGAACGTGTAGCCGTCCACCGTCCAGCCGTTCGCTCCGATGGCCTGAGTGTCGCCGGTGTGGCCGGTCCAGTTAGCGGTGCCCTGCCCGCCCGGGGTTCTGCCGGTAGGCGGGTTCGGATCGTAGTTGATGGAGGCTGGGTTCGGCGTCCATTGGGCGATCATGGTGACGATGCCGTTGGGTGTGCTGGTCAGGTTGGCGACCTGCTGGCCATCCTGATATGCGTCGCCGGTGTCGGCGCGCTTCCAACCCGTGAACGTGTACCCGTCGCGCGTGAAAGCGTTCGGGCTCAGGTTCTGAGGCACGTCGAACGTGAACTTCTGGTCGCCCATGGTGCCCTTGCCGCCGCCCGCGTCGTACTTCACCGTGTAGCCGTTCGCGGTCCAATGCGCGTACATGGTCACATCATTGGTGAGCTTCGTGGACCAGTCGTACTTGTCGCCGCCCGTCGGACTGGTGTACCAGCCGTCGAACGAGTAGCCGGTGATCTTGCCGGTGTCGCCCACGGTCCAGCCTGACTTGTCGTCGGCCGCCGTGTTATAGGGCACGGTTATGCTGGCCGGAGCGTCCGGGGCCTTCGTGGTGGCCGGCGCGTTCACGTTATACGTGAGCGTCGGGTTGATGGCCCACAACGCGTATACGGTCTTCGCTCTGGCCGGCATGGTGATCTGGGTTTCCGCGTTCGCATCCAGGGTGGCGCGGTCCATGGTGTCGGCGACGGGCACGTCCTTGTCGTTGGCATCCGTGTTCGCGCTCCACCCGTAGAACGTGCGGTTGGTCTTGCTGATCTGGCTGGAATCCCAGCAGTCGGAGTCGGCTTTCGCGGTCGCCAGGGTGATCTTGGCGCCGGCCGGATAGTACACCTGGCAGCCGGATACGGCGCCCGTGTCGGCGATGGTCTGCACCTGCACGCTGCCGTCGGATCGGGTGATCGTCCGCTGACTGGTCCCGTCATCCTGTCTGGCGATCGTGTCGGTCAGCACCTTGCGATCGTCGGTGGTGGTTCCGGACTCCGGTTCGGTGTCCCTGTCGGCCGCAAGCCTGACCGTGCCGTTCGAGGATGCGCTGATCTTGCTGGCGTTCGTCTTGGCCCCGCCGTTCGCGTCGTAGCCGAGCTTGTAGGCGAGGCGGAAGCTCAGGTCGTCGATGATGCTGTCATTGGCGGAGGCAGTAAGAGTACCGTCCTTGGCGACGCCCCTGTAGGCGATCATCGTGCGGGATTGTCCGGCTGGGATAATGACCGTGCCCTCGTAGGATTCCCAGTCGTCGGAATGGTCCCACGGTTCGTGGCTGCCTTCCGTGGCGTCCATGGAATCGGAGTGCGTGTAGGCGACGGTTCCCACATCGCCGGTCTTGTCCCCGTACTTCTGGCCGGTCTTGGAGACCGTGGTGCGGGTCAGTTTGACTGGGGTGAGATGATCCTTGTCGGGGCCGGTGAGCAGGGTCACGCCGCCCGCGTTGCCTTTGGAGCGGCCGGAGTGGCGGATGCTGAACGTGTAGCTGGCGCCGGGCGTCGTGTTCACGGTCTGGGCGACGGTACGGCCCGCATGCACGTCGGCGGCCGTGTTCCCGTCCTTCTCGCGATGCAGTTCGAAGTTCTGGATGCTGCCGATGGCATCGAGATCCTGCCAAGCGAACGTGGCGGCGGTCAGGCCGCCGGCCTTCACGCCCGTCTGTCCGGCCATGGCCTGCGCGTAGGAGCGGATCATGCCCGCATTGGGCGTCACATACACCCAGGGCAGGCCCTGCCCCTCCTTGGCGATCGTCCACTTCGGGGTGTCGAACCCGCCGTTCACGGCCAGCTCGTCGCCCGCGGCCCTGGAGGCGATGGTCTCCACCTTGGCGTCCGGAGCCTTGAACGCGGCCGGCTGCGTGGAATCCGCCTTCGAACTGGAGGGCACCTTGCCCTTGTCGTTCTTCTTCAGATCATGCACCGTCAGGCCGGAAGCGGTTTTGTCAGCCGCGAGTCCGACACTGCCCGTGGTCTTGGACTTGGCGGGCTGTACGGTGTTCTCCTTGCCGTATTGATTGGATGGCACGCTGCCGGTCGCGTCCGAAGAATTCTTGTCGTAAGAGAGCTTGTACGCCTTGTCGAAGCTTAGGTCGTCGACGCAGTTGCCTTCGGCGGTGAAGTCGAGGCCCTGACCGTTGGAGTCCCTGACGCTCCTGAACGTGAAGCGGGTCGTGGTCGAGGTGGCGAGGTAGTCGCCGGTATAGGTCTCCCATCTGCCGTCCTGCGCGGTGCCGTGCGTGGTGATCGTGGTGCCGACGCTGCCGGTCTTGTCCGACCCGTTGGATGTGGTGCGGGTCGCCTGCTGTGCGACGGTCTTGCCGGGTTCGCCGATCATGACCTGCATGCTGTCGTCCTGGTCCGCGTTGCGGGACGCGTGCTTGAGGCTCCACTTGTACACGACGCCGGGCGTGGTGGCGATGTCCTGGTAGATGTACTTGCCTCGCTTGGCTGCGGCGATCTCGCCCCACACGTTGCCCGCGTTGGTCGGATACGGGGTGTGGTTGCGGCGCTGCACCTCGACGGTGTCGGCACCGGCGGTGTCGTCGTTGGATTTCCAGCCGAACTTGCCGGAATCCCAATTGTCGAGCTTGCTGTGCAGCGGGTTGCCGATGATGCCGGTCTTCGCGCTGATTATGGCGAGGTAGGTTGTGTCGTGCTGGCCGTAGACCCTCTGGTTCTCGTTGATGATCTCGTTGCCGCGATAATCGAACGTGCCGTTCACCAGATGGTCCGGCAGATTCGACGTATTATCCGCCACCGTCTTCACGTTTCCGGTAGTCTTCGATTCGGCGGGCTCGACGGCGTTCTCCTTGCCGCGCTGATTCGACGGGACCTTGCCGGTCGCGTCGGACGCGTTCTTGTCATAGGTCAACTTGTAGGAACGGGAGAACTCGATGTCGTCCACGAGATTGCCGACGTTGTTGCCGGGCAGGGTCTCAACCTCTTTGAACCCTTCGAGGCTCTTGAACATGAATACCGTGTTCTTCTGTCCTTCGGGCACCTGGTAATAGCCTTCGTACGTCTCCCACTGGCTGCCATGGTCTCGGGGATCGGTGTTGGATACCTTTGTGGTGATGATCGTGGACTTCCCGCCCACCTTGTCGCCATGGCCGTTAGAGGTGACGCGGGTCATCTCCACAGGCGTCGCGTGGTCCGTGTCGGAGCCCACGAGGACCTGCATCCTGTCGGCATGGGAGGATTGGCGGCTGGCGTGCTTGA
>ENA-UOIZ01001748-UOIZ01001748.1-human-gut-metagenome-genome-assembly--contig:-P88-NODE-1748-length-16864-cov-11.493783_pt1 | contig 16864 bp, 26 predicted proteins | sample MGYA00242336_ERZ723883 | MGnify/ENA metagenome assembly ERZ723883 | reverse complement strand
ACTCGGGCTTCGCCTTCGCGTCGATAATTCGAGCTGTAGATTTGTTGTTTGTACAGAAAAAAGAGTGAGGGCTTTCACCCTCACCCTTAGTCAGTTATTCAACTCACTGTTTGGTGGCGTTACTCGCCAGCCATGCGCGGAACTCGTCAGAAGCGGTTGCACCTATGGGGAATGTGATTATTTTGTATTTTTGGTCCCAAGCGTTATTGGAGAACGTATAAAGAGTAATTGTGCTACTGCCCGCCGGTCTGGCGGTAACACCATTGACATCTACGTCCATAGCTGTGAAACTTCTTGGTGTCTGGGTATTCTCTTTCGTGCCTGTAAAGCTTGTATATGCATATACATTATTCTTCGGCGCATACAACCGCTCATTCAGCACTCACGTCCCAGCCAGCTCCGGCAACTCCTGCGCTTCACGGAAACACACGATGCCAGAACCGCCAGTACCCACAGTAGAGCTATCTAATCCGACACCTCCGCCACCACCACCACCGGTGTTTGCACCACCCGCACCAGCTGGTTGTACGTCGTTTCTATATTTACAGGCTCCTGCACCGCCACCACCGGAACCACCGGGAGACTGAATGGGTGTGCTGGAAACTATATACTTTCCTCCACCGCCACCACCGGCGTATAATTTTCCTGTTTCTTCTCCAAATTCGCGGGTTGTGGAGCCTTGTCCTGCGCCACCAATGTAATCGCCAGAGATATTAGTAGCGCCAGTTCCGTTATTACCGTTTGAACCACCTGTTGTCAATGTGGTATTGCTGTCAACGCCAGCGCCGCCACCACTACCACCGGCGCCACCTGTATATCTCCGTACATCATTGGTCGCCACCGCAGAGGAACCGCCATTAACAGTATAGATACCAAAACTACTTGCACCACCTGCGTTTACACTTCCCGCCGGTGGGGCTGAAGCTCCAGCGCCGACAATGACCGGATAATTTTGGTTATTGAGTACTGTCAGTTTTCTAATCGTTTTAGTGTACCCCCCACCGCCTCCACCAGCGGACTGGTTGGCGTTGTAGTTTGCTGTTCCATATCCACCAGCGCCACCGCCACCAACCATAAACACGTCAATGACTTTCGGCTCAAGGAACACAATCGTCCCACTCGTCAGCAGTTCCACAACGCCGTCTTTTCTCACATTATACTGTCCCGTATAGGTAAACTTCGGCACAGCGGCACCAACATTACCTCTATATCCAGCATTAACAATCATATTGTAATACTCCTTTCCAAAATTCATACCCACGGAAGACCCGCACCCGGCTGCCGTAGCACTCATGCCCAATAGACACCGCCCACCCAGTAACACAACGAAATCGACTTAGCCGATGATAATCACGTTGAAGTAGATACTCGAGTCAGGAATACTGTCCGCGGTGAACGTCAGCGTACCATTCGCCTGTGCAGTACATCTCACATTATTCTCCTGAGACTTCGCCCAACCCGTAGCACTCGGACTGGTCACGACATTGCTATCAGAAGTCACACCGCCAACCGCTACAGTCTGCACATACGCGCTACCACTCGGTGTCCAGTTGCCACTGTTCAGCAGCACCGTGCTTCCAACACTCTTGAGCGCACCGTCCTCTCTGCTCATGAAATACGCCGCATTATGTCCCTGCAACGTGTCCGCATCAATCTCCGTACCACCACCAGCCGGGGCAGTAGTAAACACAGTCAGCAGCGTACCAGTCAGAACCGCCAGCACATTGCTGTTAATCTTCCACGCGCCACCGGGCAGCGTCTCACCAGTAGGCAGCAGCGTAGACACCTGAACACCGTCCACGGTACAGGTATCACCCTGCGCCCAGTCACTTGTCGCCACGAACCGAATGACAGACGCACTCGGCGTACTCCGGGTAATAGCGTGAACAGTTCCGCTTTTAACCTCCGTAGCCAACTGAACAGCAGCGTCCCTGTTCTTACCCATATTGTTGTCGATGCTCTGAATGTTCTGCGCTTCAACGGTCAGCGGGTTAAAGATATCGCTACCTTCATACTGCTTGAACCCATAGTTAGATGTAGTTTTCATGCTTAGTTACCTCCACGATTTTTGTAGTCTCTTATCATCACATAAGCGACTTCATTGTTAGCCTTGGCAGTCAGCGTGTACTTCATGCCGTTGGCGTTGTAGTCAATCTGCGCGGAATACGGTATCTGATTTTGCTGGCAGTAGTTGATAAGCTGATTGCAGCTTTCCATACTCGCACCCACAAACTCAATCTCGTTTACTTCCGTCAGCCACTCGTCAACATACATAATCAATCCTCCTTATGCCTGAGCAAAGATATTCTTACCGTTATTCACCAACTGCGTACAGGTGGCGTTGTAAGAGATAACCTTGGTAACAGTTCTGTTCGCGGTGACAATGCCATCCACGTCGATGGCTTCGGTCATATGCAGCACGGACAGATAATCAATCATGTCCTGAATAGACACGCGCTCACCGGTAAACGGGTTGAGCACAGTAACGCTGATAAGCTGCTGACTAATCTGCTCAAGCAGCCACTCGTTATTCTGTGCAATCTTCGTATCCGTATACGCCCTGCCACCGGCAATCTCGTTGTCCTGCCGCTGGAAATTGCTGTCCATCTGGTTCTGGAAACCCTGCAATGCGCCTGTCACGTTGTCCACGAACTGGTTGTAGTCGCTGGTCAGCTGCTCCAAAGCCTGATTGTACTGCTGGATACTTTTCGCAATTTCACCATCAGTATACGCTTTACTTGCAGCAAGTACCTGTTCTCCGTAGTTGTCCAGCCGCTTACCCATTTCGTTAATGTAATCTCTCAGCTTACACAGAACCTCGTAGTAGCTGAGACTTTCATCATACGTCAGGGGTAAGACCTTCTGCGACCACGGCCAATATTTGGGGTTGTAATCAGCCATAGTACCTCCTTACCATAGACCCATGAAAAGGTCATTCAACTCGTTTACTACCATGTTGTCAATATTCAAAAACGTCTGTCGATATTCTTTCAACAGACGGGAATACGAACTCCCGGCAGTTTTGCCCTGTATCGTTTCCTCGAACTGCCCACTATTCGAGGACTGACTGTTGCTGTTGTTATCGGACACATCAGCGTCAGTCAGATATTCTCCGGACAGCACAGAAGACAAACCATTCTGGGGCGTGTCGCTGTGCATATTCTGAGCCTGAGACGAACCACTGCTCTGTCCCTGCCCACTGTTGCTGCCAAAGCGTCTGTAGTCCACATCATACATGGGGTTGAACTGCAAACGTGCGCTTTCATAAAGCTGGTTGTACTTCGGCATAATGAGGTTGAGACGAGAGTTTAGGCGAAGTTTCCAAAGGCCAACAGTTTCCTCACAAATCTCTCGCGTGTAATAGGCACGGAGTATCTGCTTTTCGAGTGTCAGTCTGTAAGCTTCATCGAAGATGGGGAAGTCGAAGTTAAACACTTTAGGGGCAGCCTTGGTGATGATATCCTCAATGGCACCCTCGCCCAGAGACTCGATAAGACCGGCAGCATTTTCACAAATGAAGCGAACCTCGGTTGTGTATTTACTCATTCTCTTTCACCTCCGGCTCCTGCTCGTCATCGTCCTCGTTAACGTCTTCCAGTTCCTCGTCCAATTCGCGGTAGTCATCGCGATATTCACACCAGACATTCAGCCCAAACATCTTGTTGATTTTCTCACAAGCGTTCTGTCGAGCGTTCAGTCGAGAATAACGGGAAGCAATGACGCCACCCATGTTGCGAGAGACTTCATCCGTAATGAGACGTTCCTTCTTCTGTACGTTGATATTGGAGATACCCAGATAGGTTAGGGCTTCATTCCAAATCTGCGTCTTCAATTGGTAAATTCTGTCCGCAACATACGGGGCTTCGGTGGAGAGAACTGTGAAGTTTGCATCGTTCAATCCATTGTCACCGAAGATAACAGGACTGTTACCATCAAATTCCTTGTACAGGTTTTTCATGGTAAGCCGCTGCGTCTCAGCGCATTTGATAAGGACAGGAGTTTTCTGCGCGTTGGCGTTTACGTCTATCACGCGGTCGAGGTTGTACAGACGCTTGGCAAAAACTTCAACGTCCAGAGAAGAAGGTTTACGTAGATAGTTATTGTAGATGATAACGCTATCATCAAGGGTGAGGTTTTTCTGATAGTTGTTGTAAGGGGAATAAGCGCGGGACGCTACCGGGTATCCATATACATCGAAGCCGCCCTGAACAGCATTGGTGAGAGCGAGATAGCCCATTACCTCGTCTTCAAAGAACACGGCTTGGCCGTACTTGAACAAAGTGAGTTCAAGGAACCGAGGGTCAATTGTGTCGGGAAGACCTGTCCAGTCGAACATAGCAATGGAGAGTTCAATGAGACGGTTGTAATATTGGATATAGGTAGCGTTGTTCATTACAGCGCTTTCCCAGAAATTTGTTTTACGTCTTGCCATGTTGTCCTCCTTATGTCGGACTATTGTCGAGGGAATAGTTGCAAACATTTTCGGGGTGTTTCCAGAAGGTTACGCCCTTGTTGAAAATACTGCAAATTTCCGCTTCGTCTGTGCAGGGGATAGAGCCGCCGATTTTACAGTCTGCGGTTTTGACAAAGTTCCACTGAGGTCTGGACGAGATGTTTGGAACTTTTAACTTGTTGGTGGTGTAGCCGTAACGGGAGAAGTAGTCATCAATGCGGTCGATGTACTCAGGAAGCGGCTGCATTTGTGCGTAGTAGAAACCCCAGTTACCGCTGTTGAACAGGTCGTTTCCGCTACCAGAATGAATGACAGGGTTGAGTGGTTTAATCGGAGTTTGGGCAAGAGCCAAAGCAGTTCTTAACTCTCCCTCTCCGAACCTTGCGTATCTTTCGTTTGCTGGGCCACCTTGTACGCGATTACCGCCTAAGTCTTCTCGCTCACCTACGGGTGCAGCCATGTTGTATGGGACGTTACCAGCGCTTGCCGCCCCAGTTCCGCCGCTCATGTAACCTTGCATAGCACCGGTTAAACCGCCAATTACAGCACCAGCTGCGCCGCCAGTAAGTCCACCAGCTAAAGCGCCAATGCCAGCGGACAATCCAGCCATCAACAGCCGGTTTCCAAACTGGTCAGTACACCACGCGCATTCGGGGAAGCTGTCGTATGTCAGGCAGTGATTGAAATTGATGCCTAATGAAAGCCCTTGCTTATAGCCAGAGGGCATAAGGGTTAGGCTAAGGACGCGGCCATAGCTTTTGGAAAGACCAAATCTTGGTTTATGGTCTTCGCCACCCCATGAGGAAAAGTATTCATAGGCATAATTTTCAACTTGTCCAGACAAATTGGTCACGTTCAAATAGGTGTAAGGAAATGTGTTCAGTTTCTTATTTTTTACAGCGCTTCCATTGCTTCGTTTAAGTCCTGTTGCAACAGGAAGTAAGTAGTTATTAACGGCTCCTATAGATGTAGGCGTCGCCGTGCCCTCAATCAGCAAACTTTCCGGACACATGAAAATAGACGTAAGCACTTGTCGATTGTCAAGTACGCCACTATTTCTGAGAAACTCTGTTAGCTGACTATACCCTTCGGACGTCGCGTCATATTTGAGGAAAACAGCTTGAGCATAGGTGTTGCCATAGAATGTGCCATCTATAACAGCGCTTCCATCGGGAGTAGTTGTCTGGCAAGCTACTATTTTCATTGGGCTGTTGGGTATAACGGGCTGCCATGTCGTCATTGCAACCATCTCGCCGGTGTCAACATCTTCTGGCAAAAGGTTGTCACCTACGTTATCGGTTGCAGAGTGTTCACGGAGTACAAAGCACTGCTGCAAATCCATCTCAGTAATCCATGTTTGGATAACGTCAATAGTGTAGCTAATTTCACTGGTGATATTATTCACATAGGTGACATCATCAATGAAAGCATAGAACCATTTGTTTCCAAACGAACTGTTCTGGAAAGCAATATAGTTGCAGTCGTACAGGTCTTCAACCTTGTACTGTACTCTTACCCTACCGCGCTTTGCCCTCTGGTAACTCATATTGTCCACACGATACTTAGCCTTTGTGAGGAAATAGGCGTGCTGCCCTTCCTTATTAGGCCAGTAAAGGGTGTGCTCATAGTCCGGGTCGCAAGGGCAACCGCTTATGATATACAGTTTTCCATCAGGAAATACTTTCATATCTTTTCCTCCTTGGAGAGGGAGAGGGCGTGAACCCTCTCCCTATTGGTTTAACCCTTGACCAGTTCCACCATGTCTCCCACGCTGGCAGCAGCGTAATCGAACACGGCAGCGGTGCTGTAAGTAGCGCCGCCCAGCTCGCACTCAATCTTGCAGTTCGCCGCGTTGGGAGAGAAGATGAACGCGCCGTAAGGATGAACGGCAATCTTCTGAGCAACCATGTCGCCCGTCTGGATGAACTTATAGTTGTAGTTGTTGATGGCAGCAGTGTCCAGAGCCGGGCTCATGGTGATGACCGTCCCTTCCTCGCTCTTGTCGATGCTCAGGATTTCAGCGTTGAACTTCGCGGGAGCCGCGATAGCAACAGCGTCATCAACGAACACGATAGCGTTGGAGAAGGGAGAACTGGAAACGGTCTTCCACACGTTGTAAAAGTAGTTCCAATACTCGCCGGATGCTACGTACTTCTCGGTCATCTTGGCCTGATTGTCGTAGATCTGGAACCACTCACGGTCAGCGATGACAGCCTTGACGTTTGCCATCAGGGCCAGCTCAGCAGTGGTAACAGGCTCAAGCTGGTCGCTGGCATCGACAATAACGGAGAACCGGTCATTGTCGAAGGTAGTCCAATCGTCAACCAGAATGAGGTGTCCGGTGAAGGTCGCTCTATCCATGTTGAAGGCGGCAGCCAGAACGTCCACGTCATAGGCCGCGTTGAACTCGCTATCCATGAAGATGAACTGGTCATCGCGGGGAGTGGTGGTATGAACACCGGAGTTGTTGTACTCAGTGCTCATAAAGGTAAGCTTGTTGCTCATGCCGCGGAACACCTTGGCAGCGTTCTTCATGTCGGCAGCGTCAAACGCCTTGGGATAAATCTTACCGTGAGAGATGGCCTTGATAAGCAGATACTTGAACAGCAGATACTCGTCGTACTCGGCGGCGGTAAACACGCTGTCCACGATGCGGGCAATCAGGTCGGTCACGCCCTCGGCAGACATGAAGGCCATACGGAGGTCTTCGTCCTGAACGGTGATGGGATACTGGACGCGATAGTTCATCGCGTGGAAAGCAGTGCGTACATCGGGCAGAGAACGCTTCAGTTCACGGCTCTCAGCCTTCTCAGCAGAGAACTCACGAGCCTTGCAGATGTTGACGAACACTTCCTCAACAGTCTCACCGAACTCGAGATAGCCCTTCTTCAACTGAGCATAGGCGTTGTTGAACACCGCGCTCTTGATACGCACCAGAGCGATACGATTAACCAGAGAAGAAAGGAACTGGTTAGCCAGAGCGGGATAGCCATAGAGCACCTCGCCCACCTTGGGAATGTCGGTTGCTTTCGCAACAGCGGGAACACTGTCCTGATAATCTGCGCTGGCATTAGCACGAATGGTATTCAGAATATCAATCGTGCTGGCGTTCAGCGTAGAAACTGCGATACGTTTTGCCATTGTTAGTTTCCTCCTTGTTCAAAAAGTTTGTCAAATGTGAGCTTTTCAGTCGGTTCAGGCTGCGGCTCGGGGTCAGGGTCAGCAGGCTTATCAGGATTGAAAAATCTTTCCTTGTACTTTGCCCGCCACTCTGCATCGTTCTGCTCGTACTTCTTCTTCCAATCTTCATTTTCAGGAGAAGACAGAGAGTTCAGGGTGTCGTGGATATCTTCCACGAAGGAAAGGGCTTCGTCAGAATTGTCCTCTCCAATGCGGGCACGCACAGCCGCCATGATTTCATCGATTTTCTTAACTGCCATGAGTGTCCTCCTTCAAGAATAGTTTGTACCACGTTTGCTTGCCAGCAATGCCATCGACTAAGATGCTGCGGGACTTCTGGAAGTCTATAACTGCCTGTTCCGTGTTGCGACCGAACTGACCGTCAGCTTTGGTGCGACCACAAGAGAACCCGTTGCCGATTAGCATTTTCTGCAAAATCAGGACGTCCGGGCCTGTTGCCCCTCGTGCAATCTCTGCGACTTCGATACCGTACACAGTTTCCTCCTTCGGGCCACTATCCGGCACAATGCCATGTGCAATATAGTCGAACGGGAAATTCTTTCCCGGACAAGCCGTTGCGTTTAAGTCGCAATGTTTCTGAACAACCTTGATGGTTTTGTAGTAAGTGGTAAGCGTCTTGACGAGTTCACGCCCCGCTTCCTCCTGTGCATTCTGCATGACTTCGTTTTCAAAGTTGCCCTCAAAACAGATACCTATACTGTCGAGGTTGTAGCCACCGGCGTGGGCACCGATGCAATCGATAGGTCGGCCACGGTAAATGTCGCCATCTTTGGTGACGAAGAAGTGATAGCCGATGCCTATCCAGCCACGGGCTATGTGCCAGCTATGCACCTGAACAGCAGAACAATGTGAAGCTGCTGCGTGGTGCAGGATGATGCGATAGATGGGCTGTCTTCGTTTGGTGAGTTCACCATTCCAAACATACTCGGGTTCGATGTATTTCATTTTACAGTTCCCCCTTATCCAGTTTGTCCACAAGCTTCTGCATGACTATAGTGTTGTTGTTCAAAGCTTCGGACAGCTCATGCGTTTCCTCTTTGTGCGTTTCCTGCATCTTGTTGATGTACCAAAAGCAAATCAAACAGACAACGATAGGAAAACCAACAGAGGTAATGAGGGTGGTGATAGTGTTAGCGTCCATAACAATCTCCTTTCCGAAATTTTCTATAATAAATATAACATATCTATTGACATTTGTCAAGGGGTATGGTAAAATTTAGTGGGAGGGAATTTTTTATGAAACCTCAATATTACGATGGAACTAAGCTGCTGTCCCTAATGGACATCAATGGAAACAAGCCAGAAATTTACATTTGTACGACTAACAGAACAGGCGGTAAAACTACATACTTTGGTAGACTTTGCGTGAACAGGTGGAAGGATAAGCACGAAAAGTTTGCACTGTTGTATCGGTATAAATATGAGATGGATGACTGTGCGGAGAAGTTCTTTAAGGACATTAGAACACTGTTCTTTCCTGATATGGAAATGACAAGCAAGTCTAAGGCCGGAGGAATTTTCCATGAACTGTATCTGGACGGCGAAGGGTGTGGGTATGCACTTGCTCTGAATAGTGCAGACCAGATAAAGAAGTATAGTCATATATTCAGTGACGTAAAGCGGATACTGTTCGATGAATTTCAGAGTGAAACTAATCACTACTGCCCCGATGAAATAAGAAAGTTCTTATCTGTGCATACAAGTATTGCAAGAGGTCAGGGCGAACAGACGAGATATGTTCCGGTCTTTATGCTGAGTAACCCGGTGAGCATCATCAATCCTTACTATACGGAGATGGGTATTTCCTCAAGACTGAGGGATGATACTAAGTTCCTGCGCGGCGTTGGCTTTGTAATGGAGCAGGGCTATGTGGATAGTGCAAGCAGAGCACAGAAGGAAAGCGGCTTCAATCAGGCGTTTGCTAAGAATGAGTATATGGCTTATTCGAGCGAGTGCGTGTACTTGAATGATAACAAAGCGTTCATTGAAAAGCCTAAAGGTGCTGGTGAGTATCTGGCTACTATTAGGTATAAGAATACTGACTATGCAGTGAGACAGTATGCGGACGCTGGCGTGATTTACTGTGATGATAGACCGGATAGTTCATTCCCGAGTAGAATTACAGTTACCACAGAAGACCACGACATCAACTATGTTATGCTGAAAAGGAATAGTTGGTTCCTTGATAGCATGAGATACTATTTTGAAAAGGGTTGCTTTAGGTTTAAGGATTTGAAGTGCAAGGAAGCAATCCTGAAAGCGTTATCTTATTGACGCTATCTGCTGTTGTCAGCTACATTGTGTACACCGGGAAGCACGGGTGAAATAGACCGCCGGTTGTGCAGTCGGACAGCTTACCGCTTTGTAGCATCAACAGTTACAGATAGAGAAAGACCGATAGGTTTCCCTATCGGTCTTTCATTTTGCCACGGTATGAATGGTTGGCGCGTTCCTCCTGCTCGAGTGGTGTTTGGTTTACTACCTGAGATAGTTGTGAAGTGATGGAACAATCCGGCATTGGACACTCAAAGCATGAGGTTGAGCATGGACAGATTTTTGTCTTACGGGCACGGCGTATCTGTTACATAGTGATGGCTGGATTTCTCATGCGTGGTTGAATTGCTGGCACTCGCTATCGGACATCATTTTGACGTAACGGCCACAGTTAGCGCAAATGAGGACACCGAAGCAATCCTGACCGAAAGCGTAGCGAGAAGGATAGGAAATTAGTTCAAAGGTTTGGTTGCAGCAGGAAGGGCAAGTGTAACCATTGAAGGGGCGGCCTGTTGCGTTACTTCTGGTGTAGTTGGTCATCACTAAACCTCCTTTAGCCAGAACTCTTTACGGCACTCAGCGCAGTCCCTGCTGGGCAATTATAGCAGGAAACATTGGTTTTACACATTCTGTTTCGTTCTTTAAGGAATTTAATAGCGTCCATTACATTTTCTCCTTGTATTGTAGTGCTTCAAATCTACTACGGTCTTTCTTGTTCATCCACTTCTGCCACTGCCCACACTCAGAACAGTACAATCCAACAGCGGTTTGACCGTTGATGAACGTCTTAGGCATCATGTGAAATCTTGTTCCTCCACAGGCACATACACGCTTATCGAATTGAATAGGTTTCATCACATTTTCTCCTTTACTTTTTCTATTGCTAAATCGAGTGCGCGTAAACCATCATCGAGACATTGCATACATTGTACTCTATCTTCTGTTCGCATACAGCCAGCACAATATTTGCATTGGTCAATAGGCGTTATCGCTATATACTCCTTCAATCTTTCCAGCATAAATACTACGTCTTCTCTCGTCATTTCATCACCTCATTTTATAGTCTGTATCCACCAGCAAAACACCACCAGGTATGCGTTTTGGTAGTAATTTCCCAGGAACACTAAGACCTATGTTAAAGTCTTCGATTGTTCGCCTGATTGGTTTAGTGTACTCTTTGTCCTCATATAGGAATTGCTTTTCTGGGTCTGTCATCGTTTCTTTTTCCTCGTCACTCCATCCCTCAATAGATTTTAGAAACAGTTTCTTACAGCTTTCAGGCATTCCAGCACAACGCACATTATAATATGGCGTGTCGATTGGCTCACAGTCTTCATGGGTAACGTGTTCAATATACGTCTTTTGTCGGACAAACCATCCGGTATCCCAGCAGCTTTCCAGTTTCCAGCAGCAGAAATTTTTAGGGTGTACAGTTATTCCTTTTATTTCTTCTGGTGGAAGGTCACAGTGTATGCTATCAGTGTCAGCGTAAATGAAACCGGGTTTGTCTGGCCCGTAGTAATTGGCTTGTGCTGCGCGAATGGTAAAGTTACGGGCGTATGAAGTAATTGCAGAACCAACCGCTATGAAGCCGGGGAGTTTATCGTTCTCTGGCTGGGTGTAAAAACCTAAAACGCCGTTGCCTTTATCGTATGCTACCTTGAAACTGGATGACGTGGATGATGCCATCTTGCCATATAGGTTGTTGAGAAACAGCTTTGCCAGTTCTCGTTGTGCTCCTTTGGAACGTAATTTAATTTCCTTGTACTTGTTGATATATTCATCAAATATACCGAACGCTGCATTGAAGTAACAACCGTCAAGTATCTCGAAGTCTACCAGCTCATAGTGCTCTTTGAATAGTTTGAAGTCTGTCATAGTCATTGTGAGAGTTACTGTTGTCGGCACGACTTCGTGATTTAGATTGATTATTTCTTTGCAGTATTCTCCGGTTTCTTCGTTAAGGACATCACTAGTTTCAAGCATTTCAGTTGCTCGATATCTGAAAGTGTTTTTAATTTGTATGAAAGGTAATTTGTTTGGTCTGATATAAAAGCGTGTGGTGAAGCGGACAAAGTAATACTTCCCTAATTCCATTGCTTCAAGTGGGATGTAATCTCCCTTCCAAAACGTTGGCTCTTTGAACGGATACCAGTTTCCGCTTTCACTGGACATCATTGATGGGTATAAACTGTTTACATCTGCTGTGGTGCCGTTGTGTTTTATTTGCTTCTCTTTTCCTTTCACAAGATAGCACCAACCTCCGTGATAGGAATGCTTGATGTAGTCTCCTGCTGTTGGAGAACCGTATAGGTCTTTGTCAATTGGTATTTCGTATAGGTTTGGAAACATTCCCTTGTAGGTTTTTGTGCCTACTGATTTCTTGTACTCTGAAAGGCAGCAGCTTCCTATGGTCAGCTTGTCGTGCCCCTCTGCGAACATAATTTCAAGTGCTTCTTTTACTACAAGAACGTCATTTGCTATGTACTGCTGTTCTTCTGGTGTGATTGGGCAACCGGCGTAACGTAGGCCTGTATATTCCATGTCAAGTTTCTTATGCTTTGTGCCAAAGCTTTCGCCTATTCGCTTTACGCTAAAGGGGAGAAGTTTAAAGCTATCTCTTATTTCTATGATGTGGTCGTGCGTTTTGATAAGGATACGATACCATTGACCCATGGCTGATATTGCATATGCGACTTCTCCGTTCCTCATATCTTTTGCTTGGTGCATTTTAACTGTATCGTCTGCAAGCTTCTCTGTTGACTGGGTAAACTTGCGGTCAAGCAATAGGTATGAAAGCCAGAAAGAGCCATCAAATTTTAGGTTATGATAATAGCATAGAATGTTACAATCAAGGGAGACAAAGTATTCAAATTGCTCGTGGATACTGTGAAAGATTTGTACATCTTCGGTGCCTATTTCTACACAAGCAGACGCCCAAACCTCAGTATTCACTTGTCCTTTGTATACTGTTGTTTCAAAGTCCCCTACAAATACTCGGTTGGTGCGTTTCTTCATAGTGGTTAGGCTGGCATGAAGCTTTCGATTTGCTGTTCGAGGTCTATGCTCTCATGTGTGGAGAGGTTACGGCCTAATATTATCTGCGCAAAGCCTGCAAGTTCACCTTGCATATAGTTAAAGTCTGTTCTGTCACCAGAGCCACCATACAGGATTTGAGTAGCTAACATATTTGCCATCTCTGCGTTTGCTTCAAGCCGTGCAGCTACGGTTTGTGCTCCTTCTTGTGCAATAGCCATTTCAAGCATTGCTTTCAGTTTGTTCTTATCTCTTGTCTTTAGTTTTGTGAATGCACTGTTCTCGTATGTCTCACCTTTGGTGTTAGGATTTACCCACTCTGTGAGTGGTTGCCATTCGTCTATTTTTCGCTGAATTTCTGTGATAACTTTGCCTAAATCGGTGGGCAATCCTTGAGTTGTTTCTGGTTCTGTGATTAGTGCTCTCATGCGTCTAGTTTCTGCTGCTTTTCGAGCGGCTATGCTGCGCTCTTGTGCACGGCGTTCTACGCCTGTTATTGCGTGTGGCGTTGCGCTGGACTGGTCGATATAGAATGCCGCTTCATATAGGTTTGCGCCGGGTTTAGGTGCGTAACCTTTCGGGAACATATAACCTCGCTTTTGAAGTGCCTTGATTTGTCGGCGTAACTTCTCATCTTCGGTGCGTTTTGCCATCTCGTCATCCTCCTTCTTGATAAGAAAGGGAGCCTAATCACTTAGGCTCCCTTTTCTGTTGGTCTGAATGGATTAGAAATACTTGTCCATGCTGGTATCACGGTAAACGTCCTTGCTCGGAGTGTAATCAGACACCCACAGAACAGGGACAGATTTGACCTCGCCGGTAACGACATCGGTGTAAGTATCTTTGGAGATGTTGCACTGACCCTGCATGAGGTCTATGTTGGCGGGGCACTCAGGAGCGCCACAGGCTTCGCGGAACTTGACCTTGATTGCCTTCTCGTCGCCGGGCATAGTGGTGAAATAGGTCTTGAACTTCTTACCGTCATTAGCGGTGCGCTGCTTGGAAAATACAGTGATGGTGATAGTCTTGCTCATTTTCTGTTCTCCTTTTGTTGTTTTTCTTGTTGAATGTTTTGATGGGGCAACGCTTATTGAGTAAAGCCTGTATACAGATTTCTCTGATAGGGCATTTGCGGCAAGCCTTACTCATGCTCCTTGGCGGTGCGGGCGGGCAGAATGTCCGCATTGGCGATGAAGTCGGTTTCCTTCATGCCGTACAGGGTTTCCTTGACCTCGGACGCCACAATGTGGACAGCCTTGGTGTCCTCGTTATCGATGACAGCGGCGGCAGCCTTGAGCATAGCGGCGTTGTCCTTGTAGGTGCGGGGAAGGGTCACAGTGGTGTTGAAGGGTTCGCCCTGCTTGATGTCCATGCACAGAACGTTTACCTCCGTGGTCTGAATGGTGCGAGTAATCATGGGGGTCTTAGCCATTTGTTTGTTCTCCTTTCGTTGTGTTGGTTTGATGAATTTTCGGGAACATGGGAGTTGCACCCATGCGAAGGAACGGCCTTCCCGGTGTGCCGGGCGGTTAAACCCGGCAAATGAGGGGAAATGAGATGACACACTAACATTTCGGCAATGATATTGTATCACAGATTGGGGGCTGGCGTCAATAGGGAATTTGGAAATTTGAGAAATTGTAACCGAGTGTGAAAATTTTAACAATGTGCGAATTCTCAATTTGGTGTTGCGGGCATAGTTGACACATCACATCGTCACAATAATCTCAAGGATTTTCAGTGCGTCTACGCACGCACTAACATCTTCAAGAGGACACCCATCGCATTTACAGCTATCGCAATGCTGCCTGGCTTCTAAATACAGTTCGCTTATGCTCATAATCAAGGCCTCCTTACTGCTTCGGCTAATGCTTCTCGTAGTTCTGGGCGTGTGATTAGGCCAGGTACGGAGACAAGGCCGTCACAGGAATACGGAGTTTCGACCGGAAATGGACACTCTGTGAAGCGACCACATAGACCGCCTGTTTTGGCACAGATGTATTCGTTTTTGTAAAGCTTTGGTTCGCAAAATGGGCAGTCGATGGGTTCATGTGGCATTTCGTCTACCAGATAACGCATTATTCACCCCTCCTTTTCAGTTCCTTATGTGCGATAAGCCATAGGTCACGGTAGTAGATGCAGAGGTTACGCCACTGACAACCGGTGCAGGTTTTGCGGAATGTGCAAAGGTGATGGAGAGCAGAGCGCGAGTTGTCGGTGAGTTCTTTGAGTTTAAGAAGTTCAGGTTCGGTGAAGCGTGTTACATCTATCATATTGTTTGTTTTCTCCTTTTGTTGTATTTGGCGTGGTGCCCGATGCCGCTCTTTAATGATTAAAGAGCGGTGAAGCTGGGTTAGCGGGGTTTAACAACCAGCGCATTTCCGGCGAAAGATTTACCGGCGCAAGGTAAATTGCTACGAGAATGCAGATTGCAAGAGCAAGCAAGGCGAGTAACAACCAGAAAAGTGTGCTCCACTTCATTACTCTGCCCCCTTGGTGCGCGGCGGCAGGACGGTTGCGAGGTTGATGAAAGTCTGCTCGTCCATGCCGTACAGGCGGGTTTCCGTTGTGTGGTTGACGATAGCGACAAGCTTGAGTGTGTCGGTTTCGTGCTCTGCGCGGAGTTCTGCAAGTACTTTGGTATCGGCGTAATGGGTGCCGATAGTGTAGTCGATATCACGGACTTCGGCAGTTTCCACGTTCAGGGTGCGGACGGTGTAAGTGTGCAGGTCGATTGTGCGTGTAATCATGCGCTTCATTTTTGTTTTCTCCTTTGTTGTTTGAAATTTTTGGGTGTTGCCCGATGCCCGCCTATTTAGTAAATAGGCGGAACAATAAGGTTGGCTATTACGTTTGCGCAAATCAACCATGCGAGTAAGGTGAGAACGAATAGCAGGTTTTGCCAAAAATTCCACTGTTTCATGTTGCACCCTCACATTTCCATGTCGTAGCTGTTGGAGTATGTTTCGACGTGTAGCATTAGAACACCGGTATCGGGATGCGTGTACTCGAAAGCAGCGGTGAAAAAGCTACGGTTGTGCGAAAGTACGGTTAGGCGTCTACCGTTCATTCTCTCGCATTTGCGCTGGCAATAGTCCCATGCGTGTAACTTTGCAACGCTATAAGAGTTGTATACATCGTCAAGCGTCAGCGGGATATAAATGCGGGAATACTGATTGACGTAAGAACGCGCCTTTTTGCCTGTAATATACATAGTTGTTTCTCCTTTGTTGTTTGAATTTGGTTGCCCGATGCAAGCTGTTTTACAGCTTGCTAATAAAATCTTCAATAAAGTCCGCTATTGCTATGTGCTTGTCAATATCTGCTTTTCCGTAGTCGGGAATTTCGTCATAATTCTCCCCGTAATACTCCGTTGCAGATTTAACTTCATCGCGCAAAGACTTACACTTTTCAGCTAAAACCTCAACAATAACGCTCATAGCTGCATACTTATACAAATTCTTTTTCATAATAATTCTCCTTTAATGTTATAATTTGGCGTAGCCCTATGCTGGGATATAATATCCCGGCATAGTGCGTGCATTTCGTCGTAATTTTCAACGACTCTACTTCCCTTTTCCGGTATCGCACATTTTATCCGGACGGACAGGCGGATTGAGTACCGCCGGGGCTTTTACCAAACAACAATTTGGAGTGACTTCCGTAGACGCGGGACGCGCTCTTGTTTCACGTGAAACAGTCGCGGCACGTTGGCCCGTGTTACGGGTTGCTATGGCCCAATATTCAATTATCAAAGTACACGAAATCGGAGTTCAACCGTTACCCCTTGTTTTTGGCAATAGGGTACCCACGTGCGCGAGGCCAGCCCGCGCCCGGAACCTGTGTTCTGTTGTCCTCCTCCTTACATATATATTATACCACCAAAACGGGCAAGCCGTC
>ENA-UOIZ01001733-UOIZ01001733.1-human-gut-metagenome-genome-assembly--contig:-P88-NODE-1733-length-17001-cov-8.193320_pt1 | contig 17001 bp, 35 predicted proteins | sample MGYA00242336_ERZ723883 | MGnify/ENA metagenome assembly ERZ723883 | reverse complement strand
ATTTGCATTGTGGAATTGAACTACACCGCAAAGGTAAATAGTTATACTCCACAAAACAATGTAAAGATATATAAAAAACGTTGAAACAACCAAATCCGAAAGGGCAAAATAGTGTGCCAATAGGGTTTACAAACGTTCTTTGAATGGATACAACCATTACTGTATTAACGATTTTGCAAGTGTTAAATGTCGTATTATTGGTAGCGGCAATATGGCTCAGGCTCGACGCGCTGCGCATACGGCGTAGACGTTTGACTGTATTAAAAGAGATTAGAAAGATACAGAATAAGCGCCTTGACCATCCTTTCATGGCTGGACGAAGCAATAACGGAATACCAATCCTATAACCATTAATATAAACGAAATATATGCAACCATCTCACAAACCGAAAAGAACCTCGATATTTCGACGCGTGAAATTATTTTGCATTCGCCGTCAACGATCAAAGCGTCGTCGGCAGGAATCAAAAGTGTTTCTTTTAAGTCATCAAATCGTTCTTCGATTCTGTGCATTACCTGACTTGTGGCGCGAATATTTTGATACAGAGCGGCCGAAAGAGCAAGCAGACATATTCCGTTCAGCAATACTGTCGCAATGCTTATCCAATATGTGCAATCCGGATAGCAAGCATGTATGCCACCCGGATTGCCCGATATGGGCCGCCCTAATGAGCAAACCAAAGTCAGAATAGTAGCCGACGCAACAAACATAGTGGAGTGGACGCGGTATTTCCATACGGCGAGCTCGTCAAAGTAGGCGTTACGGTCCCTGATAAGTGCATCGGCGTACCTGATAACGAGTTGGCCCCGCGGGCTTAACGGTTGCATGATTAGTTCTTTGATGTTAGGTTTTTTATGGTTTCGGAAAGGTTCTCGATGGTGCGCTGCTGGGAGGCAACCAAAGCCAGCAATGCGGGAACCGTGGGAGCGGGGGCGACGTTGGAGTCGTCGATAACGTAATCGTCAATGTCGGCATATCGACTGCATAATATGTCCATATGCTCAGGCGTAAATCCGTCGCCGTTCTTCTCCATTCGAGAAATGCGGCTTTGATCCATTCCCAACATATTTGCGAGTGCCGCCTGTGTTAACCTTTTGTCTTTTCGAAAACGTTTGAAATCAATCATATACAAAGGGACTATTAAAAAACCTATAAAAATATGAGCATAAAATTTGCATAATTAAAATAATATGCACATATTTGCATTGTGATACACGGCAAAGGTATAGTTACCTGCCGATTATTAAAATGTAAAAATATACAAAAAAAACGATAATAACAATGAATCATTCACAAGAAGACATCGAGCGTTGCGCCTTTGTAAAAGGTTACAACGTCATCCGCGCCCGGAGAAAAGGCCGGGACCTCGCCAGCATTGCTATGGATGAGATCAGCCAGGCGTTAAAAGAAGGCGGGTTATGCGACAAAGCGTTCCACAATCGCAAATACGGCTATGTGAACCATACGCCCACAGAACGGGAAAAGATCGAACAGATATTTACCAAATGGGGCGTATCCGATCCCTGGGGCTTGGCTTAAGACTATGAAAACTGACGCCCTATTGAGCAAACGCGAGCGTGAGGTAATGAACCTCGTCGTGCTGGGCTATTCGGCCCGCGAGATCGCAGAACGGATGAACGTGATCTACCAATGCGTAGCCAACCATCTCCAGAGCATCTACGACAAGACGGGGACGAAGCGGACCTTGCAGGCATTGGTTACCTGGTATTTCACGCAGAATTTCGGCATCACGCTCAACGTGTCAGAGATGACCCGACGCATCGGGGCCGCGATACTGCTGTGCCTGTTCTCGGTGGAGGTGTTCAGTACGGATTTCGAATGTCGCAGGTTGCGCAATCCCCGCCGAAGCCGAGGCTTCCGGGTGGAGGAGCTGATAGAGAACTAAACCAACAAGGAGTGCGTGGCAGGTTCGAATCCTGCCGCACTCCCAAGATAGCATCCCGCAAGGGTTAGGGGTTTAATCGCTGGCAATAACCCCAGCTGCAAGGCAGAAAGCGATTTTCGGGTCTTTGACGTATTGATACACGAGAACCATCCGAGTGGATGTAAAACCCAGTGAGCGACTTGGCGCAGAAGGGCTGGCAACAGATAAATACCAACGAGCGAGCGATGATCCGGAGCGATCAGGTGAGCCGTATCAACACTATGCCCGGTGTGGTTTGAATGTACCTATCCGGGCTCCAATGCGGGTTTTGTGCACACGTTCTTTCTGTCCATTTGCGATTTAAGCTTGTAGTCATTTGCGCAATCCCGCTTTTATGCCCTGATGGCGACCAAATAGATAACCGGCTTCGGCTGGCGTATACCACTATTTATTCGGCGAGCCTTGTCTTCGATGGCGTCAGGGCACGAATACCTTAAAATTTCAAAACTATGGAGAATTTAAAAAAGCCACAGGCCCGCATATTGGCCTACTTCATCAGAGGAGGCACGCTGACCGTGTGGAAAGCGATGAGCAAATTTGGCACGACGGAGCTGCGGAAGATTGTCACGAGGCTCCGGCGCAAAGGCTACATCATCGTTGGCGATTGGTGTTACAGCCACGACGCAGACAGAGGGCGGGTTGTCCGCTACAAAGAGTATCATATGGTCGTTAACCCCGAAATTGCACAAATATGAAAACCGATGCATTCAAAACCCGAAAATTTATGGGTATTGACTTCACTCCGCGAAAAAGATACCGTGCGGAGATCGAACGGCTCGAGCGCGTGAATGCGGACATCCGTCGGAGCTTTGCCGAAGGCGAGAAAGATCGCAATAATCTTCTGAAAAAGTGCGCAGAGGAACGCAACCTGCGTATTGCCGTCGAACTCGATCTGATGAAATATACCCGCAAGCGAGGCGCCGACGGGCGTTTCATCAAAGAATAAGGCGTATTAACGCCTCCTTTCTTTATCCATCATTGCACGTCGTCTGCCATCCGTGAGGCCCGCGGGCGATATTTGGAGGGTTGGCCGAGTGGTTGAAGGCTCCGGCTTACTAATCCGGCGAGCGGTAACGCTTCGGGAGTTCGAATCTCTCACCCTCCGCAACCCCTTTGTTGATGGTGCAAGTAGAGCGACGATAGCGCAAGGGATTATTGCCGATTGCGCGGCAATGACAAAGCGGAACAGACGCTTGACTCTATCGGACAGGTTATACGAAAGCATCTGACAGCCTGGAAAGACAGGCATTTTGAGCTATGGTGTAACGGTAACACATCTCCCTTTGGAGGAGGCGCTTCCGGTTCGACTCCGGGTAGCTCAACAGGGGAGCGATCCCCACGTTGTTAGTTTGATCGAAGGGTCATTCAATCAACGGAAGCGATAGAGGGTATATCCCTCGACAATCCGAGGCCGCGTGAATAAGAGTAGCGAGGCCGAGGCGGGTTAAGCCCACGAAACGGGAGATAAAGAACGCAAACCGGCGGCGCGGAAGCCGTGTCGCCACCGCGGGGGATCGTCGTAAGTCCCCCGCATTTTTTGAAATAAACAATCATCTATTATATGCAGAGTTATATCAATGAGCTCAAAGAAAAGGGTCTCGTGCCCTTACGGCTCGATAGAAACACGGTAATCTTGGTTCCTCCGGAGAAAGCCAATGAGAAATACAAGGCGCGCTATCTCAAAAACGCCGAAAGGTCGCGGAAATTGGCAATAAATCAGTTTTAATCTAATATTATTAAAATTATGAAATTATTTACCGAAAAACACAAAAACCAATTCGGGGATTATGACATCACTTTCCATGCAACCGGATGGATTGCAATCGTCGCAGTCGTCTGTTGTATCATTGCCGTCTGTATGGTGGGATGTCCTTCGTACAACGTATGGCAGCAGGAAATGAGCGGCAAGGCGGAATTTGCCAAAGCTGAACAAAACCGACGTATCAAAATCGAGGAAGCGAAAGCCAACCTGGAAGCCGAGAAACTCAATGCACAGGCAGAAATAGAGCGAGCAAAAGGTGCGGCAGAAGCCATTCGGATTGAGAACGGATCGATCACTTCGACCTACATTCAGTATTTGTGGGTGCGCCAACAGAATAACATTCCCAACAAGGTGGTTTATATTCCCACGGAAGCTAATCTGCCTATCTTGGAAGCGAAGAAATAGTAAAGGCTGACGCAGTAGTACAGCGGTAGTGCGCTACTGGCAGACATCCCGACGCGTCGGAGTGTCTGCCTGTGGAGGTCGGAGGTTCGAATCCTCCCTGCGTCGCAATAGTATTACCGCCATAGTAGTATTGTCGGCTGGCGTCCTATCTACGAATAACCCCTAAAAGTAAGAAATTATGGATGACATTACCCGCGTCTGCCGCAAATGCGGGCAGGAAAAGCCGCTGGAAGAGTTTGCGAAGAATAAGGGATGCGTATTAGGTCGTACCCATACTTGCAAACAATGCGAGGCGGAAAGATACCGCAAATGGCGTGCCGCCAATTCCGAAAAGAGGTGGGAATATAACCGAAAGTGGCGTGCCGCCAATCCCGAAAAGAGGTGGGAATATAACCGAAAGTGGCGTGCCGCCAATCCCGAAAAGATACGGGAAATACGCCACAAGTGGCGTGAAGCCAATACCGAAAAGGAGCGGCAAAGGTACCGCAAGTGGTACGCTGCCAATACCGAAAAGTTACTGGAAATGAAACGCAAGTATCGCGAAGAACTGACTGACAGTTATTTAATAGATAAATTAAAACGCTTAAACCTCCCAGTAACCCCAGAAACAATCGACTACAAACGTATTCAACTAAAGCTATACTGAGAAATCAAAAAACAACAAAACGATGAAAGAGATTAAGAACATCCGGGAATTGACGGCCGATTTGGGCCGCGTGTATGCAGAGCTTCGAGCACGAGAGATCGAGACCAAAGAGGCATCGGAGATTGCTAACATTGCGGGTAAGATCATCAACGGCGCAAAGGCTGAAATGATGTACCGAATCGCCCGTAAGGAGAAGCCGTCGATACCTTTTTTCGATGCCGATGGCAAATAATTTTGCAGATTCGAAATGAAGTTGTATATTTGCAATTGCAGACCGATGCTATTAGCATCAACAAAGTACATAGTTAACGCTATATAAAGCGTTGTCCCTTGTCCACTTTCAGCTTGCTGATAGTGTCGGTCTGCAAACCTGACTGGGGCAACGCCTTTTTTATTGCCCTTTACATATTAACTAAACTTTTAACAGACAATGCAGACCGATGTTAAAAGTGGTACCCGGGTAAATAACACCCAGACCACACCGCGCGCAAAGAAAAGCCGCACCGTATTCTATCGTTGCCACCTCAAGGCAACACGACCGATGTTCTCTTCGGACAAAGTCGATTACACTGATGTTATCCGCGCTGCCTGCGAGGAACACGCCCTTGGCTGTTTCCTGGCTCGGTTCCGCATTATGTATCCGGCCTATACTGTCGTTGTCGGCACCATACTCGTAAGCCGGGTATTCCCTCCCAAAGTCAAACATTAAACCGCTGAATTATGGCAAGCCTTGTAACCTTGCTGCTGTGGATGTTGCCCATAGCCGCAGTTTTCGGCGTCGTCTACTCTGACAAGCGCATCTACGATACCGTAGACGCTATTCTGAACCGTGTCTTTGAAAAATTCGATTAGCCATGAACGCGCAATATCACATTACAACAACATCCCCGGTTCTTCCGGCATCGGAGGAGCTGGTAGACATCCCGAGCGAATATATTACGGGCAACGTCAAAAAGCGTCCGACACTTAACGAATTCACATTGTCTGACAAGTCGATGAAGCTGCTCTTCAAAATGTTCGCCGCTTTTTTCGAACATAAGACACCCGGAGATGCCCAAGATTCAGATCGAGGCCAGTATTATACCTACGGGGATGTCGACGGATTTACCTTCGAAGTGGACTGGGGTGTATTTCACATCACCGTGGAGCGTCATTACCTATGGGACGATCTGTTGAGCGCCCCCGATGAGGGGTTCACGGTTACAGAAGTATGGGACACGATCTATGATTGTTCCCGTCTGTGCCTGGCAAAACGAATGAACGATTACGCAAAACGAAACAACTTATAACCAACAACAACTATGGAAGATAACAAGATTCAGCAGGAAACCGTCCCTGCGACTATTACGGCCCCATCATCGGGGGATTCGATGCTCGTGTTCGCCTCGCAGGCCAATTTCGAGAACGCACAGCGCATGGCTATATCGCTGGCTTCGTCCACCATCGTCCCGGAGCAGTATCAGAAATCTAAAACCCCGGAGGCTGTCGCCAACTGTATCATTGCGCTGGAAATGGCCAACCGTATCGGGATGTCCCCGCTGCTGGTGATGCAGAACCTCTACGTAGTCTACGGTAATGTAGGCTGGTCGTCGAAGTTCCTGATCGCTGCGCTGAACACCTGCGGGCGGTTCTCGCCGCTTCGCTACGAACATGAGAACGAAGGCGATCTGGATAAGTGGCGTTGTCGGGCCTGGGCCATTGACAAGACCACGGGCAGCCCGCTGCACGGCGCCTGGGTGTCGATGCAGATGGCCAAAGACGAAGGATGGTACGGCAAGGCCGGCAGCAAGTGGAAGACGATGCCCGAACTGATGCTTCAGTACCGCTCGGCGGCGTTTTTCCAGCGAACATATGCCCCGGAAATATCTATGGGGATGCAGACGGTCGAGGAAATCCGCGATGTGGTAGATACCACCTACGAAGGCGTTACTCCGGGGCGGCAGGCAGCCGTATTCGACATTTCATCCATCAAGACCGAGGCGGATGTGAATGCCGCGCTGCTCCGCGGGCTTATCAACAAGGAAGAGGCCGACAACCTGCGCGAGATGATTACAAAGACGAAAGCTGTCGATGATATTGCCGCAGCAGCAGAGAGGGTGATGGTCGATGACGGCAAACTTTTCCCCGAAAAATAATCAAACAAGTATATGAATGGCTCGAATACATATCAGAACACCCCCGAATGGTTCAACGACCGCTTATTTCATTTCACCTCGTCAGAGCTTCACAAGCTAATGACCAAACCCAGGTCGGGCGACGTATCGAAGGTTACCGAAAGCTACATTTTCGACAAGCTGGCCGAGGATTTGACTAACGGTACTTGCCTGGACTATAACGAACTGAACACACGCGAGGTCCGATGGGGGCACCAACACGAGCCGGAGGCTCGGATAGCTTACGAGGATCGCACGGGCAACACGGTCGATCTGTGCGGTTTTATCGAGTGGTCGCGGACTTTTGGAGGCAGCCCCGACGGATTAGTCGGAGAGGACGGTATCATCGAGATCAAGTGTCCTTACAACTCGGCGATACACGCCAAATATCTGCTGTTGGAGACTGCTTCGGAGCTGCACGGTATTAATCCCGAGTACTATGCCCAGATTCAAGGGAACCTGCTCGTAACCGGACGCAAGTGGTGTGATTTCATATCCTACGACCCTCGGTGTCAAAACCGATATTTCATGCTCAAAATCCTGCGTGTGGATCGGGACGAGGCATTTCTAAAGAGAGTCCGCGATGCCCTTGATAACGCCGACCGGATCAAGGAACAAATAGCCGCTAAAATGGTTCGCTTATGTATGAGTTGAAAGAGTGGGAGATCGCACAGGTGGTGCGCATCCTCCGGGACCTGGATCAATGCCGGGGTCAAACCGTGAAAGGGCAGAACGCATTGCGAAACGCCAAATTGTTGTACAAGAAAATAATGAAACGCCATGACAAGGATCGACGAGATCAGAAGGGAGGCCAGGGACATACAAGACCTGCTTGAATGTCTCAATGATGCCGACATCAACGCGATGATCGGACGCCTCGATCAGCTGGGCGTGTATTATGCCCGCAGCGGAGAGTTGTTAAGCGAGGTCATTGGAATGCGGGATGCGGCTGTTGCAAAGATGTTCCATGATGAAAAAGAGGTTATTGCGAGCCTTTCAGCGTCATTAGCCAATAAGTTGGTGGATAGCTCGGCATCAGAACTGAATGCGCTGGCCAAATGGTTAGATCGGATCAACGCCGCTTGTAAGCATCAATGCGACAATCTACGGACGATGATAAGCTTCGAGAAAGAGAGGATGCGTCTATGAAAGATAGTTTTTTGTTGTACAAGTCATTCTATGGGCCAGTTTCGGGTTTGTCCGATAAGCAGCTGGGGCGATTATTCCGAGCGATATTTCTCTATCAGATAGACGGTAGTACGCAAGTGGATGCAGATATACATATGGCATTCGCCTTCTTCAAGAACCAAATGGATATTGACGGGGGAAAATACCAGAAAGTAATCGAGCGAAACAAGCGGAACGGGTCGAAAGGTGGGAGACCGAGCAAGGAAGAAAGCCGCAGTCGAGGATCGGAAAACCCAAATAACCCAAAAAACCCAGTGGGTTTTTTAAAACCCAAAAAAGCCGATAATGAGAATGAGTATGACAATCTATCTCTAATAGATTATTCTTCTCCCTCTCCTGGTGCGCGCACGCGCGAGGAAGGGGAAATCCCGGAGGAAACGGGGATGGGTGGAATCACTGCGTGTGCTCAGGAAGCCCAACCCCGTAAATCCCCGGACGTAGCCCCCGAAAAAAGTTGCGCGAAAAAAGCCCCCCGAAAAGGTTGCGCGGAAAAGCTCCCCCCGGAACCGCCACCCGATGGCACGCTCGAATACGTCCCCGTGACGGCCATTGCGGAATATCTGGCGGGCGAGGACGTATGGCTCGAGGCGTTGTGCATGAACAAGCATCTTGACCGATCCTATGTCGAGCGGAAAATCCGCGAATACGCTGCCGATGTGCAAAATAGCGGCGAGACGGTCAAAGACAAGCGAGACTGCAAGAGGCATTTCAATAACTGGCTGCGCAAGAACCAACAGTACGAACAAGATCAACGAATCAAGAACCATGAGCGAAGTACAAAAAATCAACCCCCAGGCCCTGATGAGCTCGCTCGGGCCGTCGCCGAGGGAATCTATCGCGCTCACACTCGCCAAGAGTGGGAGTGAGGAAGTATCCGTACTTGCAGGGCCTCCGGCATCGGCGGCACATATCGCCACGGTGGTGCATAAACTGTCCGTATGTTTTCCGGATATGTCGAGCGGATTCTTCTCTATCCTTGCCGAGCGTATCGAGAAGACGGGAATGAGCGGGAAGCGGCTGGAATATGCCCTGAACAGGGTGCTGGACGCGTTCACGTACAAACGGCTGACGATCGCCGACATCTTGGGCATCGATGTGAAATGTCGGATTCTGACGTATTCCGCGATGTGCAATGAGGTGGCCCGGAACGGCGGCAGCACGGACGATTATGCTCCGATACGCATTAGCGGGGCCGAGAAGCCCGGATGGGTGCTCAAAGGAGACAAGGCGCGGTATAATATCCCGGACGAGTTATAATAATCACCATGACACGACACATCGAATCACACCTGCAACGAATGTGCGTCAGCTGGTTTCGACTCCAATACCCGGACATCGGGAAGCTCCTGTTCGCCGTACCGAACGGCGGCGCCCGGGGCCGCACGGAAGCCGCGATAATGAAAGCCGAGGGCGTAACGGCAGGCGTTACCGACCTTATCCTGCTGCTCGGACGTGGAGGCTTCAACGCCCTATGTATCGAAATGAAGACTCCCGACCGACGTTCCGTCCTATCGGACGCGCAAATCGAATGGCGTTCACTCGCAATCACGAACGGGAACAGACACGTCGTCTGCCGGACGATCGAGGAATTCCAGTCGGAAATACGTTGGTATTTAACCATGTGACACAACAACCATGAACAAAGAGATTAAAATATCGATCAAGAACCGCTGGACAGGTTCTATCCTTTTCGAGTATTCGAGCGTTGACAATACGCTTGCCAAAACGGTAACGGAGGCCTTGAAAGGCGGAGCCAACCTGCGCGGAGCCGTCCTGTACGGAGCCAAACTGCGCGGAGCCGACCTGTACGGAGCCGACCTGTACGGAGCCGACCTGCGCGGAGCCGTCCTGTACGGAGCCAACCTGTACGGAGCCAACCTGCGCAACGCCGACCTGTACGGAGCCGACCTGTACGGAGCCGACCTGCGCGGAGCCAACCTGTACGGAGCCAACCTGCGCAACGCCGACCTGTACGGAGCCGACCTGTACGGAGCCGACCTGCGCGGAGCCAACCTGTGCGGCGCCGACCTGCGCGGCGTCCGAGGTGCATACATAGCCTGTCCTACCGACGGCAGCTTTATCGGCTGGAAGAAGGCTTCGGGATATATCGTGAAGCTGCAAATCCCGGAAGATGCCCGCCGCAGCTCTGCTGGAGGCGAAAAATGTCGCTGCGACAAAGCCTATGTGGTGGAGATTCAGAATGCTGATGGAACTAAAGCCGACATCGACACAATTCATTCGAACCATGATGCGAACTTCGTGTATACGGTCGGCGCTACCGTCGAGGTCTCCGACTTTGATGATGACCGCTGGAGCGAATGTGCTCCGGGTATCCACTTCTTCATCGACCGCCGGGCGGCCGTGGAGTATTAACAGATGACGCTATGAAAGTCATCGAACTGTATAACGATCATTTCCAGAATTTCAAGTCGTACAGCATTCCAAAGGCGCAGCTTATCATCGCCGACGTGCCGTATAACCTGGGAGCGAATGCCTATGCCAGCAATCCAGCATGGTACGTGGACGGAGATAACTCGAAGGGAGAAAGCGATCTTGCCGGAAAGCAGTTTTTCGACACAGACAAGAACTTCCGTCCGGCAGAGTTCATGCACTTCTGTTCGCAGATGCTCCGAAAGGACAGGCCCGTAAAAGACCCGCAACCGACGGAAGGAAAGGGTAAACGGACGTGTGGGGCGGCTTGCATGATCCTATTTTGCCCGTTCGAGCAGATACACTACTACATTGAGCTGGCTGGGCGTTACGGTCTGAAAAAGTATATTCCGCTCGTATTCCGCAAATCCTTCTCGGCTCAAGTTCTCAAGGCCAATATGAAAATCGTGGGCAACTGCGAATACGGTCTGATTCTTTACCGGGATCGCTTGCCGAAATTCAACAACGAGGGCCGGATGATCTTCAACTGCTTCGACTGGGTACGCGATACGGACACCCCGAAAATCCACCCGACGCAGAAACCCGTGCCGCTTTTGGAACGATTGATCGAGATTTTTACCGACAAGGGCGACGTGGTTATCGATCCCTGTGCCGGAAGCGGAACTACCTTGCTGGCTGCGGCCCAATGCGGTCGGCGCGCCTATGGTTTCGAGATCAAGAAGACTTTCTGCCGCGATGCCGAAAAGTTCGTGTTGTCGAGGATACAGCAAAAATTATTCTGACCATGACCCACGCCTCCCTTTTCAGCGGCATCGGCGGTTTCGATCTGGCCGCCGAGTGGGCGGGATGGACGAACGCCTTCAACTGCGAGATAGACCCTTTTTGTCGAAAAATCCTCAAATACCATTTTCCAGATGCAGAACAATACGGAGACATACGAACAGCAGACTTTGCCGTTTGGCGAGACCGCATCGACGTGCTCACAGGCGGTTTCCCCTGCCAGCCGTTCAGTCTCGCAGGCAAGCGCAAGGGCACGGAGGACGACCGCTACCTCTGGCCGGAAATGCTGCGGGTTATTCGGACTGTTCGACCCCGCTGGGTCGTTGGCGAAAACGTTTACGGAATTGTTAATTGGTCGGAAGGAATGGTCCTCGACACGGTGTGTTCTGACCTGGAAGCGGCAGGATACGAAGTGCAGTCGTACATTATATCGGCTTGCGGTGTCGGCGCTCCCCACCGAAGGGATCGATGCTGGTTTGTTGCCCACCGTGCAGACGCAGGGCCTGAAACAATGCGAGAACGGCAAGACGGTGTTCATGCCGTTGAGTTTGTTGCCGACGCCGACTGCGATAGACGCCGGGTCGGGGCGTATCAACCGGAGCCTGTCTCCGGGAGCTGCGGAACGTCCGACATTGGCCCTTTCGGCCAAGATGGGCCTGTTGCCGACACCTACGGTCAACGATGCCACGAATTCCAGTCTCCCGGCCAGCCAAGTCAAACGCAAGAGCGGATTGCCCAGAATGGCAATGCAAAGCGACGAATACCGGACTGGAACGGGTTCCCGACTGAATCCCCTGTATGTGATCGAAATGATGGGTTTCCCGGCGAGCTGGCTGGTCTCTCCTTTCCTGCGTGGTGCCGGGAATCCATCAAAGCATGCGGCAACGCCATAGTACCGCAGGTGGCATTGCAGATATTCGAAACGATAAATAAGTACGAGAATTTAACAAAACCACGATGAGATGAAAGATCAAGTAACAAGCGTTGAGCGGCCGTTGCGCCTCGTTAATGGCAAATTTATGCGCGGGGATGTTGAGGAGAAGCCTGAAATAGGCAATTCGGAACAAATAGCCCTCTTGCGGAAATTTGAGCAAGAGGCCGAAAAAGTAGAGAAGGCCGCCAAGGCTGGCAAGCTGGATGTGGAGATTTATACGGAAGACATTGAATACAAGGTCGTCTGTGAGTTTACGTGCATTTGCGGAAATAAGATTAAAGAGAGAGACACGAATTATACTGACGATTGGGAAGAATTGGAAGCCCGGATTATGAGGGTGGAGCGATCACCTGCGATAAATGCGGTCGCAAGTATGAAATTGATGGCTTACATGCAAAGTTGATTGAAGGATGAAAACACGCCTACTGAAACGACTGCGGGAAGAGGCTCGTATGCACTATTCACCTATGTTTTTGCGCGAGTTTACATTGTCGCTTGGATGGAACTATGCACAAGCCAACAAATATATCCGCACGAAACAAAGAACCTATATTCTCCGCCGCGTTGCGGAGCTAAAAGGAAAGAGAAAATGAAAAGCCAAAAAGCAAAAGAGGCTATCGAAAGGTATCGGCGAACCTTTTCGGCGCCTTATCAGGTCGATGAAACTGCGGAATATTGTCGTCTCTTCAAAGAGATTGCCGAAATCGCCGAAAAGGAGGCCGAGGAGCGGATGCGGGAGAAAGCGCATAAGATTGTCAAGGAAATGATGGAAGGCGTTTTTCAAGGCAATATGCCCCAAAATATAGCCGACGAATTCATCCAAAAACTGAACGAGAAATGAAAAACAACATCAAAACCGGAATTTACATTCCCGACGAACATCGCAACCTTATCCCCGTCGACGAATGGGTGAAGCGCGAAGATCCGACCGCAGCGCAAACTGTCGTACTGGTAACCGATTTCGGAATGCTCGAAATCGCCAAAAAAGACCTGCCGGGCGGATTTAATTTCGGGGGCGCACAGAAAGCTGCCGCCGAATACCGCAAGGGCTTCCGCTGCCCGACCCGGCATGAAGCAATTGAAATGTACGACGCCCGGTTCCGTGGCCTCGACGAAGCGTTCAAGAAGATCGGCGGCGAACCCGCAACGACTATCGGCTGGACGAGCGAAGCCGACCCCGACCCGGAGTACAATTCCAACCTCGCGTTCATCTACAGCGGCCTCACGGGCTACGTGAACGACAGCAGCAAGTATAACACGGTCGCCGTGCGTCCGGTTTCCGCTTTCAAGAAATAGTTTACCAGTTTAATCATTCCCGCGCCCTTTCGACGGGGCGCGGGTTGAACATCAAAAACCGAACGAGAAATGAAAAACTTTTTGATTGATGGTATTTGGCAAGGACCGCCGGATGGGTTCGACGTAAAGGAATGGCTCAATGAGGTTGTCGCCTATTCGGGTCTTGACGAATACCTTCAACCTACTGGAGTTATTCGTCGGTTTCAGAAGATAGAGCGAGTGCGCCGCAATGGCCGAGGCCGGGGCAAGACCGTCGAAGCTATCGCCGCGGAGATAGACAGATTGAACAACTTAAAACAAGAATAGAATGAAATTCACGACCCCGTGCTTTGTCCGTGTCGAGGATGCGGAAAAGCGGAAAGAACTGGCTGTGTGGCTGTCGAGTATAGGCCGGTATGTATCTCCTGCCGTCACATCAAGCGATTATCATAAAGACTGGGTAATAGTTACGGAACCTTACGATCCTGATTTGGATGGTTATGTTGGTATTTGGGCTAAGACACCCAAATCACCAGCATTTATTGACTGTGGCGAAAACATCGAGCTGTTCAAGGCGCTGGCGGCGATGAACGATGAGAATTACAACGAGCAGTATTTTGTTACCGAGTTAGCCGGGAGTTCGTATTGTGTGCACAAAAATCGAAATACAAACCTTGCTTATTCTCTTACTTGCCGCAAGGCCACGGTCGCAGAGATTATCGAATATTTCAAAAAGAGTGAAAAATAATACGATATGGCTTACTTTATTACAGAGCCTTTAGCTGGCAGCGACGATGTAGTTGTGTCGGTTTATAAGAATACGGGAGAATATGTCGGGAATATCATTTACGACAGGTATAAATGGAGGATGTTGTCTGATGATGCCAGAGATGACGTTATTCGAAAGTGTTTCGGCGATAAGAAGTGGATTTGGTGAAATGAGCGAGCTATGACGATATTTAGAATGCGCATACAGGGATGCGGGTGTAATAGCTGTGAACGCAATATGTATCGAAGATATTTGTCCGTGTGCATATTGGGGCGTTATTACGAGTTCTTTAGATTCCGAGGGGTTTGCAAAGACTGCAACTCCCCGTTCTGAAAAAATAGCGAGATTCTCGTAAAATCTCGAAAAAACTGTAAATATCTTTAAACACTTTAAAGAACTTGAAACATGGAAACGATTGAGGAAAGAGCACGAGAATACGCGCATCAATACCGACGAGATGCGCATGACTTGAAAGGAGAACGAGCCGATGCGGCCTTTGCGGCGTATTGTCAGGGGGCAAAATCCGAGCGTGAGGAGTTGACCCGTTGGCATGATCCGAAAGAGGAGTTACCTCCGATTTATGATAATGTCATGGTCAAATATATGGCATTAGATGGGTGTGAACATGTTGCGATCGCATGGCGTTCTGCCGGTGACGCAGGAGGATGCACCTATACTATCAGCGGGACAGGTGTCGCGATCAACAGTCGAAATGTCATTGGCTGGCGGGAGATTCACGAATAGAGCTATGGATATTCTAACTCCACATGACGGCCTCACGAACGAGAAGATTTGCAAGGCGCAGATCGAAGCCGTCGAGAAGAAACAGAACGAATACAAACTGATCGGTCGTTTGACGAAGGTCCCCGGTCACACCCTTTACAAGTTCAATGCGACTACGCGAGAGGCTTCGAAAGCCGAAATGCGAACCGAGATAACACGCCAATACGATCCTGATACGGATACGGTTATCCGCCATGTCAAATCGGACGTGAAGGTCGAAAAGGACTGCTACTACGAACAGGCGTTGAACATGAAGAACTTCATCAAGCGCCTGCGCCGCCAGGGAATCATCGGGGCGGACGAGAATGTGAAAATCGTAAAATGAGATCGTTATGAGAGAAATTAAATTCCGAGGCAAGCGCCTCGACAACGGGGAGTGGATATACGGTTCGTTATTGGTTAGTCATTTCAAAGACGATAAAAAAGAACGATATTTCATCACTCAATTTTCCGGTAATTATACTTTCGAACATGAGGTTGATCCCAACACCGTCGGCCAGTTCACGGGGTTGAGAGACAAGAACGGCAGGGATATTTGGGAGGGGGATATATTCAAAGAAGACGGTAGCGGAATTGTGCGGTCAGTCTTCCGAGTGCCCGGCGGCCTTGCTTTCGAGGATAATCCTGTGTCGTTCGGCTATGACCATAGAGCGCCAGTATATCCGTATTCTTCCATTGCTGAAATGCAAAGCGTATCATGGTTATCGCAATGTTGCGAAGTCATCGGCAACATCCACGACGATCCGGAACTACTTAAAACTGAATAAACCATGAAGAATTTCGATTTGGAGGCCGCCAAGCGAGGTGCGGCGGTGTGCACGAGGGGCGGGCTTCCCGTTGAATTTTCACACATCACAAATAGTGCCTACCTGCCTGTTAGGGTGCTTGTTTATGGCGACCCTAAAAAACTGTATTCCGAAATTGGTGCTTATCTTGAAAACGGACAAATGTACCCTGATATTGCAAGTGAGGACGACCTGATGATGCGCGACGATGACTATCTGGAGAAGCTGGAGCGGGGAGAGTATGACCATATTGCTGGCGCCCGCAAAATGGTCGGGACAGCTATTAAGCAAAACTTAAATACTGACCGCGAGTACTGGCGGCGGGTGTATGCCGGGCAGGCGATGCAAAGCGAAATATCCGGATGTTTGGCAGCCGGCAATGGTTTCGATGGCGACAAGGCTATTCCGGGAATCATTGCGAAAAGCTCCGTCATGATTGCCGACGCTCTGATTGAAGAACTGGAGAAAGATGAAAAAGTACTGTAAGTGCGGCGAGTGTGCTTTTCTGAAGAATGAAGGCATAGACGGCTACGGGCAATGTATCATTACCTGGAATATACGGTATTGCGGGGAAATGTGCAGTTTTCAGGACGACAAGCCGGACGAGGTTCAGGCTGTCCGCATTCTGCATCATTTTCAGAAATGGCGGCGGGGCGGCCGGGGAAAACAGCCGAACCCCACGATTATCGGAGATGCCATAGACCGGGCGATACGGACGTTGAGGCGGGAAATAAAAGATGTACCGAAATTTTGAATGGCAAAAGATATGAATTGTCGGAAAATGAAGATCTGATTTTGCGGAAATAAAAAAGAGGCAATCCCGAAAGATCACCCCTAACGCCGACAACGTAAAGGTAGTGATTAATTCGGGAAAACAATGGGCGAACAGAAAGAAAAACGCAGGGGCGGCCAGCGGGACGATTCCGAGGTCTATATAAGCTATTCGAGGGGACAGTTGATGCAGCTTGTTGTGGACACGGAACGAAAGATCGGGGTCAAACACGACCACGATTTCAAATATCATTTCAAGAAACATAGGTCTTTGCCGCATTTGTGGCGGGCTTTCAAACGGATTTTACGGGGACACATTGACGGATGGCAGCAAGAGCTGCCTTTATTTTAATATAGGTATGGGAGCAATTACAAAGAATGAAATTCGCAAGTGGGTATTTGAGGCTACAGAG
>ENA-UOIZ01001730-UOIZ01001730.1-human-gut-metagenome-genome-assembly--contig:-P88-NODE-1730-length-17010-cov-23.540843_pt1 | contig 17010 bp, 17 predicted proteins | sample MGYA00242336_ERZ723883 | MGnify/ENA metagenome assembly ERZ723883 | reverse complement strand
CCCAGAATTTTCAGGAGCGTGGATTTTCCGCTGCCGCTGGAACCGATGATGGACGTAAATGTACCGTTTTCAAGGGTCAGGTCGCTATTTCTGAGGGCGTGAACAGCGCTTTCTCCTTTCCCGTAGTTTTTGGAGATCTGCACCGCTTCCAGAATTTTATCTTTCATAAGATATCCCCCTTGGATGCTTTTTTACGAATAAAGGAGAAGATCGGCAGTAATGCTGCGGACAGCCAGAACACCATCAGCAGAATGCTGACCACGATTTGATTTCCCACAGGTTTATGGAACGCATACACCCGTCCGCTTGTATGGATACGGATCAGGTCAAGAATGCTCTGGATCGGAACGATACGCGAAACTGCCGCATAGACAACGATGTTCACAAGCAGCGTTGTCCACTTTCACAATTTTGACGTGAAAAGCGCAAAAACAATTGACTTTCTGTCAAACTCCGTGTATTCTGAACACAGAAAGCCAAATGTTTTTCCCATAAGGCGTATGAAGCGCATAAAGCAAAAGACATAACAGGAGGTTTCATGTTATGAAAATGACCCGCCGTGATTTTTTGAACGTTTCTACTGCGGCTGCGGTGGTTTGCGCAGCTACACTTTTGCCCGTAGAGAAAGCCGCAGCCGCACAGCAGACGCTGGCTGCACAGAACCTTCTGGAGCAGGCGTATCTGTACGCCTTTCCGCTGGTGATCATGGATGCTACGCGGACGGCTTCCACAAACACCCGCACAGCTACAAGCAACAAGGCCCCCATTAACCAGTTCATCCATGCGGAAAAGCTGGCAGATGCAACGACCCGTGCGGTGGTTACGCCGAATGTGGATACCATCTATACGCAGGCGTTTCTGGATGTCGGCGCAGAACCAATGATCTACGGCGTGCCGCAGACCGACCGCTTTTTTAATGTACAGGTGCTGGATGCGTGGACAAACACCGCCGCTGTGCTGGAAACGCCGGGGCTTTATGCCATTACCCGTGCAGACTGGCAGGGCGAACTGCCGGAAGGGGTGCAGCGCATTGATGTGCCTACCACGATGGTCTGGACCATTGCCCGCATCGTGCTTTCCGGACAGGAGGACCTGCCCAACGTCCGGGCTATTCAGGATAAGATGCAGCTGATGCCGCTTTCCGCCTATCAGGCGGGTGGATGGACCGCCCCCGCAGGCAGCTATGACCCTGCCAATGACTTTGTGCCGGTAAAGCACGTTCTTGCTATGGACGCAAAGGAATTCTTTGATACCGCTAACCAGCTGATGGAAACCAACCCGCCCGCTGCGGCAGATGCGCCGGTACTCCGGGAGCTTGCAGCACTGCATGTCGGCCCCGGTGAGAAGTTCGATGACAAGGCGCTGGGTCTGTTCAGCGGGCTGCGCTGGAAGCTGATGCTGCTCCAGCTGAAGAAAAAGCTGCAAAGCGAATCGGAGGGCTATACGCGCCAGATGGGTCAGTGGACCTATTTCGGCGACCCCATCGGCAACTTTGGCACAGCATATACCTACCGTGCCATGGTTGCGCTGCGGGGTCTGGGTGCCAACACCACCGATGTTGCCATCTACCCTAAAACAGATGTGGACAGCACCGGCACAGTCCTGACCGGCAAAAAGACCTATACGCTGCATATCGAGGCAGATCCTCCCACACTGGAAAAGGGCTTCTGGTCGGTGACCGCCTACGGGGAGAACGATTTCCTCATTGAAAACCCCATTGACCGCTACTGCGTCAACGACCGCTCCGGTCTGCACCGTAATCCGGACGGCTCGATCGATATCACCCTTTCCAAAGAGGCACCGGCGGACACGACCAACTGGCTGCCGGTAGGAGAGGGAGATTTCCACCTCTTCCTTCGTATCTATAAACCGGATGCCGCCGCACTGACAGACTGGCAGCCGCCGGTCGTCCGCACAAACTGATCCGTAATAAGAAGGAACCTGCTATGAAAATGACCCGTCGGAATTTTATTTCAGCTTCGGCTGCTACAATGCTGGCGTGCGGAGTATCCTTGTCTGCACATGCAGCCGGAAGCGAAGCCGAAAATAATAGCCTGAACTTTATCGCTGATTTCTTCAGCGACCCTTCAAAGCCGGGGACGACGCAGGATGCGACGAGCTGTACCGCAGAAAAAAATGCGGAGTGGTACAGCAAACTGGATTTTTCCGACCGGCAGGAATTTGACAATGCAACGCGCGGCCTGCTGGACGATCAGGAAGGCAGGGTCATTTACAACGATGACGGAACAACGGCGTGGGATCTGCAAAGCTATGGCGATCTGGATTGCGATGCGCCGGATACGGTCAACCCCAGCCTGTGGCGGAATACCCAACTCAACGCCAAAGCCGGTCTGTTTGAAGTATGTGACGGCATCTATCAGGTGCGCGGCTTTGATATGGCCAATGCGACCTTCATCCGCACCAACCACGGCTGGATCATTTTTGATGTCCTGATGTGCAAAGAAAATATGCAGGCAGCAAAAGCGTTGATGGAAAACCGGTTCGGACCGCTGGATGTCAAAGCTGTGCTGTACAGTCATAGCCATGTGGATCACTTTGGCGGCGCAGAGGGTGCGATCGACCGGAACGATGTAGCGGACCCCAGCCTTTCCATTGACAAACAGCTTGCCTCGGGCAAAACGGTCATCCTTGCACCGGAAGGATTTTTGAAACACGCCATCAGCGAAAACGTCTATGCCGGCATCGCAATGGCCCGGCGTGCGCAGTATCAGTATGGTACAGTGCTGGAAAAAGGAGAGAAAGGAGCACTCTCCATCGGCATCGGCATGGGACAGTCTACCGGTACGGTGACCCTCATCGCTCCTACCTACGAGATCGGGGAAGATGTTCCAAAGCTGACCATCGACGGGCTGGAGATCGAATTCCAGCTGACCCCCGGCACCGAAGCCCCTGCCGAAATGAACGCCTATTTCCCGAAGTACCGTGCCCTCTGGATGGCCGAAAACTGCACCGGCACCCTGCACAACCTCTACACCCTGCGTGGCGCACAGGTGCGGGATGCCAACGATTGGGCAAAGTACATCATCGAGGCTGACCAGCGCTTCTGTGACAAGACCGACGTGGTGTTCCAGAGCCACAACTGGCCGCACTGGGGCGAGGAGATCCACGAGTATCTGTTGAACACGGCTGCGATCTACAAGTTCATCCACGACCAGACCCTGCACTATATGAACATGGGGTACACCTCCAACGAGATCGCCGCCATGATCTCGTTGCCGGATGCGCTCGAAAAAGTCTGGTATACCCGCCAGTATTACGGCACGCTGCCGCATAACGCCAAAGCCATCTACCAGAAATATCTGGGCTGGTACGATGCGAACCCGGTCAATCTGGACCCGCTCCCGCCCAGCGAAACAGCAAAAAAGATGGTGGAGTATCTCGGCAGTACGGAAGCCGTTCTGCTTCGGGCAAAAAAGGACTACAACAAGGGCGAGTATCAGTGGGTGGCGCAGATCACAAAGGAGCTGGTCTTTGCAGATCCATCCAACCAGAAGGCGCGCAACCTGTGCGCCGATGCGCTGGAGCAGTTGGGTTATCAGGCAGAGTCCGGTGCGTGGCGCAATGCGTATCTGATGGGCGCAGCGGAACTGCGGAACGGCAATCTGTCCGGGCGTGCCCGCACGGCGAATGGTCTCACCAACAGTATGCGCGCAATGACGGTCTCCATGCTGTTGGACTATATCGCCATCCTGACCGATGCCAACGCTGCGCAGAACGATGACCTGACCCTGAATTTAACCGTAACGGATGAGAACGAGCAGTTCTATGTCACCCGCAAGAACGGCGTGCTGCTGACCTATCCGGGCGAGAACCGCCCGGATGCGCAGGCGTCCGTTACCTGTCGGCGGCTGCAACTGTTTGCTCTGATGACCGGTCAGCAGGCGGGTCAGGTCCAGATCACAGGCGATGCCACCGTCCTGAAGCGTCTGCTGGCGTATGCCTCCAAGTTTGAAAAGACCTTCAATGTGATCGAACCGTAAAACTGACCCCGCTTTTTAGCTTTGCTTCAAAAACCCGGGCTTTTGATAGCCGGGTATGTCAAGAGGGCTGGCACTGCCAGCCCTCTTTTTTGTGTTGTTTCTGCCTTACGGCACGCTTATAGTGGTCTTTCGTGCTTTTTCACTGATAGCCAGACCGTTGTTTTTGCCCCGCAGGGGAGCTACCGCCATGGGCTAACCGCGCCATTGCCGAGTATGACCGCGCTGTTCACGTTATTCTTGCTTGATTAAATATGAACGCTCCATTCAATTAAGACTACTGTCTATGGTACAATGATTATACGCAATCGGACTTTTACCGTGAAAGTTCGATTGAACTGCGAGAATTAAGAGTTTTTCTAAAACACAGTGTTGCTTTCCACTTGTACTGTGTATGTTTTGCCTATTTCATGTATTCATTCTCCTAAAGTGTTGACACCTTGCAGAGAATATGCTATTATTTCCGAAAGTCCCACTGATTTTGTGGATTGGTTACAAGTCATCCACAAGATGTGGTCGTGTTCATTTTGAACACAGCCACAGAAAGTGGTTGGTTATCACCGTGAGACCCACCACTTCAGTGAGGGAAAGTCCGCAAAAGAATTTACCGCCCCGCAACACACCCGATCTATTTTGCCGCCGATTCACCCGACAAAATCATCGCTGCGCTGCATGGGCGGTATTTTTCTTTTTCACAAATAAAATCTTATGTGGTTGTTTAATTCTCCGAAATTTGTTTTCGGTTGTTGACAGCACAACCTCAAAGCGTTATTCTTGTGCTTGAAAGAAGCAAGACGTAGTATCCGCACTGCACCCGGCTTTCTTTATACTGTACCTTGAATCCTTCATAAGCCGTCTGAACGTGATACCGTGCCATGACCTCACACTTTCTGTGGGCGAGCCGGACAACGCCGCTGCACAAACAGGGGCAGGAACTTCGTTCGGAGCAAACGGTGGTCCCCTTACATGAGCAGCACAACCTCTACTTATTTTTTGCGTCTTAACAATTCGGAAACATTTGTAGAACTTGTCGGGGCGAGGCCCCTCCATCTGCTATCGCAGACCGTTCTGCCGCTTAAAAGCCCCACTGGGGCTTTCATTGCTACGCTGCGCTTCGCAAACGCGGTCTATGCGTTTTGAGCGCAGCGGTAGAGGGCAAGAACCGTCCCGTGGCCACAAATTTTCAATTCTTGAAAATCTTGTGCTCCATCGGGACTTCACTTCTGCAATGCGTCTGCATTTCCGAAGTGATCTTGTTGGGGCGTGCCTGCCCCAACCCCTGCTTAGAACGGACGAGGAGGAATTGTGTCAATTTATGCAGCTAATATCAATTTGCTGTTCCTGATACAGTTGGTTTCTGAGTAGTTCCGGTGCATCTCCGGTGAATACCTTTGCGGCCTCTGTATCGCCTTTCAAATACCACATAAACCATGCCGTCACATAACCATCGGCAGAATAAAGCATTTTTCCATGATCCATACCATTCCGCAGGGCGACTGCTTTGTCATTTTTCACGGCATCGTAAAGCTGTTTTGCACCATCGGGCGTAATAACGTCGCTCTCCGTTGCCGCCAGAAGGAATACTGGAATATTCGTTTTGTCCGGTTCGTAGTGCATATTCAGTGCTTCTGCCAGATCCAGTTGTGTGGGAGAAAGGCTGACCGCACAAGTGTACAAACTACCGTGCGGCTGTTCGTTGATAGCGTTGAACACGCCCACGCCGCCCTGTGAGTGACCGGAAATTCCGATGTGTTCCTCATCGACTTTCTGATAGAAGCGGCTGTCAGGATTCTCATTTTCATTCAGAAGCCATGCCAACGTCGTATCTGCCGAACTGCCAGAGCAAGTGCTTGGGTCTTCATTGCCAATGACGATGAATCCCCACGAAGCCAGATGCTTGAAGAGTGCTGGATATTTGGAGCTATACACACCCGTGCCATTCACCATCACCACAACAGGATAGCTTTTGGCGCTCTCTGTCAACTCCTTGGGGTAATAGACATTGATATTCCCCCATTCTTCTTCGGTGGACACTTCCATATGTTCCACCTGCGAGGCACCCATCGCCAGATATTTTGCTTCCAGTTCGCCGCCTGTTTTAACAATCTGCGTGTAATTGTTCGGAACGAATGGCTGCATGGACAGCAACAGTAAAATAATAGAAATTGTTATCACAAGGATCACCGCCACGATCAAAATTATTTTTAAGAACCTCAGAATCATCTTCCACATCCTAAATTATTCCTTCATGTACTTGTCCAGATATTCTACCACGGCATCCAGATACTCCATATAAACCTTATTGTCGTTTTGCAACCCATGGCCGGAATGCTTCGCTACGAAATACCGGTAATCTACTCCGTTCTTTTCCAGTGCGGCGACCAGCGGCTTGGATGCGGCAAATGGCTGCATCTTGTCGTGTGCGCCGTAGCAGAGGACAGAGGGCACCGTATCCTTTGTGACCCAGCGATCAGCAGAGATCGGTTTGACTGCATCCAGATAGGCACCAGATGTGATATCCTCCGGGGTCAGCGCCTGACCGGACATTACACTGAACAGTCCTGCGGCGGCCTCCGGGCTTTGGTCGAGACCGAAGATGCCCCAATCCTCCACATGAAAGCTGCCGGGGCCGACTGCTTCAAATACCATTTTGACCGGAAGCGGCGAGGTGTCGGCATCCCGGTAGGCATAGATCAGCGCAAGACATCCGCCTGCGCTGCCGCCCGCAATCGCCATCCGGTCAAGCTTATACCCCAGTTTTTCGGCTGCTGCAACCACAGAGGGCATGGCCGCTTTGATCTCCTCCGACTGGCTGTATACGCTGGCATCCGGGTTTTCTTCCGTAAACAATGTGTAGTTGATCCCTGCCGCCACATAGCCTTTGCTGCACAGCCATTTCAGCATCTCGGCATCACCGGCTTTGTCTCCGCTGGTAAACCCACCGGCGTGAAGATAGACCACAAGACCGTATGCATCCTGACTTTTGTCTGCCGGCACATAAAGATCAAACTTGTTGGCAGCACCCTCTCCATAAGGCAAGTCGGTGTACACCTTGCCAACCGTTTCATCCCAACGGGTGTTGTATTTGCCGTGGGTCGGGTCGCTGTTCATTTTGAGTAAAGCAGAGCCGACAAACGCTGCAAGAAACGCAGCAGTATAGAGCAATCCCCATTTCAGTGTTTTCACAGAATATTCCCTCCAAACAGCGTGCCGCCCAGCAGCAGATTCAACACTTCTCGAACTGCCAAACGTCCCAATACAAAAGCCACTGCAATAATGACGGCAAGTAAGATGATTCGTTTTGAAGTCATTGTCATAAAAACCTCCTTGACTTTTTGGTGGGACGAGTGTATCATCAAAGCAGCGCTGAGTCAATCGTCTCAGCCAAAATGAGACAAAAAAGGGCGTTTGTATCATCCCATGAAGAACATGAACAATCAGGAAAAGAACACCTATGTGCGGCAGCACATTCTGTCTGCGCTGCTGGAATTGATGCACACACAGGACTTTGTGTCCATTAGCATTCAGGCGTTGGTGGATGCTGCCGGTGTTGGGCGGGCATCTTTTTACCGCAATTTCGCAAGCAAAGAGGACGTATTACAGCAGGAGTCTGTGCGTCTGACCAATGAATGGAAGACAAATTTTGACCATGAGCATCCTGATGGCACACCGGGTCAGGATAATCTATGGCTCGTCAGTCTGCTGGATTTTTACAAGGACCATGCTGAATTTTACCTTGCATTGTACCATGCAGGGCTTTCCAATATCATGCTGGAAACACTTCTTGGCTATTTTGACCGTTCGCCGGAGATTCCCAACGGGTTGGCGTATCTGAATTCTGCCATCGGTTATATGCTATATGGCTGGGTACATGAGTGGATGAATCGTGGAATGCAGGAATCCGGCACGGAGATTGCCCGGATGTTTGCAGAAGCACAGAAAAAACAGGCATAAAAGAACAGGGCGCATCCCATAAAAAGAGATACGCCCTGTTTTGCTATTCTTAATCTTCTAAGCCATGGCTCTCGGTTACGTTTTTCAAATATTCCTTCGGATCGCCATTCAGAATCAAATCTACATAATGCCATTCTTTTCGGCATACGCCGTGCATTCCCGGATCTGGCCTTCGACGGATTCTTCGCGCTGATTGTCGCTGGAATAGCGGGCGTAGATTACAGCGGTCATAGGAGGGCCTCCCTTCGCTCTGTATGGGGATGGATGTAACTGCATTACATTTCGTATAATATATACCATACTTTGTGTCCTATTGCAAGGCTTTTGAGTGCCGTCTGGTGGTGTTCTTTTTGAACACTACCTGTTCTTGTACACCAAAGGCAGATGTTCGGCTGCCCGCCGTTATTTTTGGTATGACTTTCTTTCAAAACAATACGCTTCTTTGACATTTCGCTGTCAAATATGATACAATAAAAACACTTTTAGAAGGCGAGGGGAGGCAGCAGCGATGAGCGAAGCAAGAATGATGGGTTCTCTAGCAGACAGGCTGCTCAGTTTTGTGAGCACCACACCCGAACGGGACGCAAACTATGATATCGCAGTGACTCTGCTCAAGCATTACCCCCAGCTCAAAGGGATGACTCTCGGCCAGATCGCGAACCTGTGCTATACCTCCAAGGCGTCCATCTCACGGTTTTGCCGCTTTCTGGGGATGGACAGTTTCAAAGCGTTCCAGGCCTGGCTGGAGCAGGACTTCACCATGAGAACCGACTATTCCCGACAGTTCTGCACCATGCTGCACAACAATCAGGAAATGGCCATCGGTTCCTATCGCGACACGCTGATCAGCAACATCTATGCTACCATCACGCCTGAAAACGCCGAAGTCATCCCCGACATTGTGCGGGTGTTGCACGGCTGCGGCAAGGCGGCCTATTTCTCCCACCACTTTTTGTGGGACATCGGCCACTACTTCCAAAGTAAAATGATGATTATGGGCCGCTATGTCGAGCTGTTCATGGATTATGCCGCTCAGCTGGAGTGCGCCCGCAGCCTGACTGAAAACGACTTTGCCATCATTTGCAGCGTGGGCGGCAGCTACCCGACTCGTTACCCGGACATCTGTAACGCAATCATTTCCAGCGGCTGCAAGGTTTTGGTCATCACCCAGAACCTTGCCAGCCCCTATTTGAACACCGCCGATTTCATCCTGCAATGCGGCACCACCAATCGCAACGACGTGGGCAAATATGCAGCCCTCATGGCCAACGACCTGATCGTCATGGGCTATATGCAGGCATACGATAAAGCGTTCCAGTAAAGCATAGCAAAAAATACAGCAAGGCCGCGAGGGTTAACCGCCCTGCGGCCTTTTTTATTTTGTCAAAGCGCACAAAAAACGATAAAAAAGTTTTTCGCTTTTCAGAAATTGAAACATGCGCTACCAATCTGAAATGGCGCACTTATATTTGCAACCAAATCGAGTTCCAATCATGTTATAATTTTAGTGCAAAGAGGAAATCGGACTGGCCAGTCGTGAAAACCTTGGTATTGAAACAAATGAAGCAAGAACCAAAAGCAAAAACTGTAACTTTTTCTTTGTAGAGGACAAAACCATGAAACGATTACTCATCCGTGCTGATGACCTTGGCTACTCTGAAGGCATCAACTACGGCATTGCGGCGGCGGTAGCAGCCGGACTGGTGCGCTCAGTGGGGGTGATGACCAATATGCCCGCAGCTGTCCACGGACTGGGGCTGCTGTATGGCCGCCAGCTTTGTCTAGGGCAGCACACCAACATTTGTGTGGGCCGGCCATTGACTGACCCCGCTCGCATCCCCAGTCTCTGTACGCCGGAAGGAGAGTTCAAACCCAGCCGCGCCTACCGAGAGGCCGCCAAAGAAGGCCGTGACTTTGTGGTGCTGGACGAGGCGATCGAGGAGATCGAAGCCCAGTATCGCCAGTTCAAAGCCTTGACCGGCCGCGAACCGAGCTATTTTGAGGGACACGCAGTGGCCAGCGCCAATTTCTTTCAGGGATTGGAAATCGTTGCCCAGCGGCACGGCCTGCCCTACTTTGCGATGGGCCGTCCCGGCGAGGCAGTAACCTTCCGCCACACCAAAGTGTACGCCTATATGCCTAGAGATTTTAAGGCATACGAGACCGACCCCTTTACTGGCGTACAGGATGCGGTGGCAAATGCTCACGAGGGCGGGTGTGACTTGATGGTCTTCCATCCGGGCTATATCGATGCCTATCTGCTGGACCATTCCAGCATGACGACCACCCGTTTACGAGAAACTTCTATGCTCTGCCGGCCCGAGGTACGTGCCTGGCTGGCGGAGCAGGATGTTCAGCTCGTCACTTACGATGATTTGACTTAAAATAGGAGGAATCAGTATGACAGACAATAAAAAGATCGCCGAGCAGGTTCTGGCGGCGGTAGGTGGAGCGGCCAATCTCAAGGATGCCACCCATTGCATGACACGCCTGCGCCTGTATCTGAAAGACGACAGCCTCCCCAAAGACGATGAGGTGAAAAAGATTTCCGGTGTGCTGGGTGTTGTGCGCGGCGGCCAGCAGTACCAGATCGTGATCGGCACCAATGTTCCGAAAGTGTATGAGGAACTGTGCAAGCTGGCAGGCATCAGCGCCAGCGCCGCCGTCAAGGATGATGCTGCTGCCGTCCAGGATGCCGCCATCACCAAACGGAAGCTGACCCCCAAGCAGGTGGGTAAGAATATCATGGGCTATCTGGCAGGCTGTATGACCCCCATGATCCCGGTGCTGCTGGCCGGAGGCTTGTTCCGTGCTGTCAACTCTATCTTTGGCCCCGACTTGTTGGGACTGTACACCCTGGAGAGCAACTTATATATCCTGTTTGATTTCTTGTACGATGCGGCGTTTTACTTTATGCCTATTCTGGTGGGTTACAATGCCGCCAAACAGCTGGGTGTCAACGGTATGCTGGGTTCTTTCATCGGCAGTGTTCTAATGGTGCCCGATTTCGCGGCTTTTGCCACCAACGGTCAAACGTTCACGGTCTTTGGCATCCCTGCTACCGTGACCAATTACGCCCAGACTGTTCTGCCTGTTATGCTGTCGGTGCCCCTGTTCTGCCTGATTTATAAACTTGTCAAAAAGTTCATGCCCGACCTGCTGACGAGCGTTTTTACCCCGTTCTTCAGCCTGATTATTTCCATGCCCTTTATCCTCTGCCTGCTGGCACCTCTGGGTACCATTGTGGGTAATGCCATCAGCGGCGGTCTTGCCTGGTTTGGCATGACTACCGGCTGGTTCGGCGTGGCTGTCATCGCCGCTCTGTGGGAGTTCCTGGTTATGAGCGGTATGCACCTGGCTCTGATGATGCCCATGATGGCCGATTTCTTCGAGACCGGCATCATCAGCGGCCCCATGAATGCGGGCAACTTTGCGACTTGGGCATGCTTCGGTGTGGCTCTGGGCGCAGCGCTCCGCCTGAAAAACAAGGATGATCGCAGTACATCCTTTGCAGCCTTCGCTTCCGGCATTCTGGGCGGCGTCACCGAACCCACTCTGTATGGCATCTGCTTCCGCTTTACCCGTTGCTTTGTAACGATGGCCGTTGGCGGCTTTGTGGGCGGCGCCATCGCCGGCATATTCGACCTCAAGGGATATGCAATGACCTCCCCCAACTTCCTGTCTCTGCTGGGCTATGTGGGCGGCACCAACGCCAACATCGCCGTTGGCGTGGTAGCTTCCTTCTCTTCCCTGATTGTAGCAGCAGTCCTGACTTATTTGTTTGGCTTTTCCAAAAAAGATTTGGAGAGCGTTTGACTGTGTGATACCATAAAATCAAAAAGGCTGGTGTTATCGACTTGACGAAACAAATGATTTTCCCCACCAATTTCCTCTGGGGCGCGTCTACCAGCGCCTTTCAGGTAGAGGGCGGTTACAACGAAGGCGGCAAGGGCGTTGCCACCACCGACCTGGGGGCACGCCGCCCCGGCATCGCCGACAACAAAGTGGCCGCAGACCATTACCACCACTGGAAAGAGGACGTGAACCTGATGGCCGAGCTGGGCCTGAAGGTCTACCGGATGGGCTTTGCCTGGAGCCGCATCATGCCGGATGCCACCTGCACCCCCAACCCCGAGGGGCTGGCCTTTTACGACAGGCTCATCGACTATCTGTTGGAAAAAGGAATCGAACCGCTCGTTACTCTCTATCACTTCGAGTGTCCGCAGGCGCTAGTGGACGCCTTCGGCGGCTGGCTCGACCGCAAGATGATCGACGCCTATCTGAAATACGCCGAGGTCTGCTTTACCCACTTCAAGGGCCGCGTCAAGCGGTGGGTCACAGTGAACGAACAGCTCATCGCCACCGCCGCCGGCATCATGAACGGCAACTTTGAGCAGGACAAGCAGAAGAACCTGCAGAACATCTACCAGATGAGCTATCATGTCTCGCTGGCCGAGCACCGGGCTATTTCGCTGCTGCGGCAGATCGACCCGGAAGCCCAAATCGGCCCGGTGTGTGCTATCCAGGTGGTCTATCCCCAGTCCAGCCGCAGCGAGGATGTTCTGGCCGCCGAGAACGCCGAAGAACTGATGGAGTTCTACCTGCTCGATCTGAGTGTCCGGGGCGAATATCCACCCTATGTGGCCAGCTACTTAAAGAGTCATGGACTTTACCCCCAGACGCTGCCCGGAGATGCAGCCGTGCTGAAAGCCTCGACCCCCGACTTCATCGGCATCAACTACTATTTCAGCATTTGCGCCAAAGTCAAGGAGGGTCCCGTCAACTACGACCAGCCGCCCTTCTGGGTGTCGGACGCCTTCGACATCTGTGATAATCCCCACCTGCGCAAAACCGAGTGGATGGATAAGGGCATTGACCCGATGGGCCTGCATATTGGGATGCGCAAGGTCTATAATCGCTACCGTCTGCCCATGATCGTCACCGAAAACGGCATGGCCTATAGCGAAACACTGGGCCCGGACGGCCAGATCCATGATCTCTACCGCATCGAATACCTCAAAGAGCACATCGAACAGCTGGCCATCATGATTGACGAGGGACTGCCGGTGTTCGGCTATTGCCCCTGGAGCTTTGTAGACGTGGTGTCCAGCCACCAGGGCTTTGCCAAACGGTACGGCTTAGTCTACGTGGACCGCACCGAGACCGATCCCAAGCAGTGCGCCCGGGTGAAAAAGGACAGTTTCTACTGGTATCAAAAAGTGATCACCAACAACGGCTTGACAGAATAAGCCATCACCTATTTTCCCCGCAGCCGTGCGGGCAACGTCCTGCGCTGCCTGCATGGCTGTTTTGTTGTTTGAAAGGAGTTTTTGTATGCATATCGCATTCGTATCGCTGGGTGCCTTCGGGCACATCAATCCTACCCTGGCCCTCGTCACCGAACTGGTGAAGAAAGGCATCCGGGTGACTTATTTCACCACTGAAGCCTTCCGCACTATCATCGAGCCCACCGGGGCAAAGTTCGTCGCCGTACCCTCCTGGATGGCGGAAAACGACAAGCATAATGAGGACGACGAAAAGAAAGAGGATGACGGCGGAGTGGCCGCCGCGGTGCCCTTCCTGTTCTTAAACGAGGCAGGAGCCTACATCGACACTGTGCTGGACACCCTGAAAAACGACAAACCCGACGCTGTCGTCCACGACTTTGCGGGCATTGCCGGCACAATCGCGGCGGACAACCTCAAGGTTGCCAACGTCATGCTCTACACCAGCTACCCCTCCAACGACAGCTACTCGGTAGCCGCCGGGTTCGAGAACTGCCCGCCGGACCACCCTCTGCGCAAAGCCGCGGCGCAGTTGGCCCAGACCTATGCCGAAAAATATGGCTGCCGCCTGCTGACCGTCAAGGAAATCTTCGACGGCCACGGGGACTTCAACCTGGTCATGATGCAGAAAAAGTTGGTTCCCAATTACGAGACTTTCGATGACAGTTTCGTGTTCACCGGGGTACAGATCGGCAAGCGGACCGCCTTCGGCAGCTGGAAGGCTCCCGACAACGGCAAACCCCTGCTGTACTCTTCCCTGGGCACCGCCTTCAACAACTGGCCGGAGTATTACCCTATCCTGTTTGACGCAGTCCGGGACCTGGACATCAACGTCTTCGCAGCCCTGGGTTCCATCGACCCCGCCAGCCTGAAGGACATCCCCGCCAACGTGGAAGTAGGCCAGATGGTTCCCCAACTGGACATCCTGTCCCAGGCATCGGTGTTCATCACCCACGCCGGCATGGGGGGCACCGGCGAGGCCATCTACTACGGCGTGCCCATGATCGCCATCCCCCAGATGGAGGAGCAGGCCATCACCGCCCGGCAGATCGAAAAGCTGGGGCTGGGCTGCGCCTTCCTGGACAAGAACGCCATCACCAGCGAGGGACTGAAAGCAGCTATCTTCAAGCTGCTGATCGAACCTTCTTATAAGGAGACGGCCCACGCCTTCAGCGAGGATATGCGGAGCCTGGGCGGGGCCAAGGCATCGGCGGAAGCCCTGCTGGCCTATTTGAAGCAGTAAGAATGAGATGAGACTAGTATTCTTCAAAAGATTCTACTATTGCTCAAAATCTTTTGAAGATATATAAAATTCATGGAAGATGCGCCTGCAGGTCAGCCGTACATTGACCTTACGATGCAATGTGCCCGTCCCTGCCACGACACGCGCTATCCCAGTTTGAAACTGGCGGAAAAATTGGCGGTGGCCGAGCAAGACGGCCGCATCCCCACAGAGTTGGTGCCCCGTTGCCCCAAGTGCGGAGGTCCCATGGACATCCACATGGGCGCGGGTCAGAGAATGATTTCGGATACCGCTGCCCAGGCACGGTTCCAAAACTTTCTGAAAACCTACCACGGAAAGAAACTGGTGGTTCTGGAGCTGGGCATTGGCTGGCGCAATCAACTGATCAAGGCTCCAATGATGCGCTTGGTGGCCGGCGAGCCAAATGCCACTTATGTGACCATCAATCTGGGGGAAATCTACATTGCGGACAATATCAAAGAGAAGTCCTTCGGACTGGACGGGCGGCTGGATGAGCTGCTGCCTGCTCTCCGGGAGGCGTGCGAGGCATAGCGATTTACGTATTTTCCGGACATAGCAAAACCTCCTCGTGTAGTTCTATTACCCTACACGGGGAGGCTTTTTGTCTATTGTCTACTTTTTATGGGTCGGTTCAAATTTACACCTCTCCGGAGGTTTACGCAACTATTGGGATGGTCTCCAAAAAATGCTGGACAACACCAGCTCAAAAATGGTGATGTCCGGCGTTTGTTAGATTTCCAGCCCGTGGCTCCCGGATGCGTTTTTCAAGTATTCCTCTGGATCACCGTTCAGAATCAAATCCGCATAGCCCAGCGGGTCATTGTAGATGAGGTAATCCAATTCCGACCTCTGTGCCATAGTCACGTCCAGCGCATCTTCAACCCCGGTGCAGTCAATGGAGAGCATTCTCCCATCCCGGAGCAGCAGTTCCACGCAGCCGGTGTCCATGTTGAATTTGCAGGTTCTTTCATCGTACTTCATACTCGTGTCCTTTCTGCCTTACGGCACTCTTACCGTGGTCTGTCGTGCTTTTTTGTGATAAGGTCTAGGACGTTTTTCGATGGAAGCAAGGGATTCGTTCTGTTTTCCGAAGAATACAAAAAATCCGAACCCTTCTCCTATTGGAAAAAAGTTCGGATTTTGTTGTTGTGGTGCACCTCCAGGGACTCGAACCCTGGGCCCACTGATTAAGAGAGCAAGCCGCCGGTTCGTCTCAATTTATGGAAGTTTCGAGTCATCGTTATTTTTAATCAAATCAACGTGATTTTTCACCCAGCAATTTCTGCACCCTTTGTCGGATTTTGCAGCGAAAAGCACCCTCTGCACGTTTTGAAACCGTGCAAAATCCGTGCAGAAACCGTGCACTTACTCTCTGACAAACAAAATCGCCCTATTCCCTACCGGCTTGACGGCATTGGTTTGAGTGACCGCACATCAAAATCAAGTCTAGGAGGATATTACTATGATGAAACTGCTTTCCTGTCGCTTTAACATGGACACCAACCGGGTAGAAGCCCGATTTGAGGATGGCACCACCCTTGCCATTGACTGCATCGCCATTGAGGACGAATACGGCAGCACCCCGGCACAGCGGGCAGAACTGGACTGGCTGCTCTACAATAAGCCCTTGGAGTACGCCCAGCTTGTACTGGGTGGGGAGCTTGAACATTACCTCTCACTTGGCTGCGACCATGGCAGACTGGAAGATTGACCTTTAATGAAAAATAGGATTACTGCAATCGAATACTGTATATCGTATCAAACTGATAGGGGTCAGATAACAAAACCTTTTCATTGGAAACTACCACAATATTTTCGCCTTCTTCAATTTGCGATAGCTGAATATTTCCTTTTAAGTATTCCGAAGCTCCCTGAATGAGATAGTAATCATTTGTACCGTACAGTTGATTGGGAGCGGTTGCATAGATAGAATTATCGCTTAAATCCACCTTTGTTACAGTAAGTTCCGATTTTGTCCTCTCCCACGGATGCAACAGGAAACCGCCTATAAGAATTGCTAGGGCCAAAGCTATACCAAAAGCAGTCAATTTCTTACTTGATTTCGTCATTTTAAGCACCTCTTCATCATAGCTCCATTTGAATTTTCTGAACGTCACATTTTTTCCGAACGATTGCAGCTATAAGAATCACATCAATGGTATCATGATTATTGGCTTCTCTGTTTGAATAACGAATTTTAAGCCTGCTTTATTTCATCTGTCCACAATTCTTTTCAAAATCGTATAGCTGCACATAAATTTCCAGAAAACTTGTAGCACAATCACAATTTTTCTTTTCACTCAGATAAACCACCACGGCAGTTCCAGCCACAGGTTATCCATAGCTTGTTCCTCCGTCTTTTTGGCGCGGCCTTTCGTCAGGTGAAAGTATATCGCCGTGCCGATCAGCGGATGTTCCTCGCCATCGGTGAAGCCATAGCGGTACAGCAGATAGGTCTGCTCCCGTTGGGTCAGCCGTTTCAGGCCATCGTACAGTTCCCGGCGCGATT
>ENA-UOIZ01001726-UOIZ01001726.1-human-gut-metagenome-genome-assembly--contig:-P88-NODE-1726-length-17029-cov-6.386415_pt1 | contig 17029 bp, 14 predicted proteins | sample MGYA00242336_ERZ723883 | MGnify/ENA metagenome assembly ERZ723883 | reverse complement strand
AGTTGTCATCCTAGACATGGAAGCAGGCCTTGAGCATCTGTGAAGAGGAACCACAGAGGGCATGGATATGTTCATCGTAGTCATCGAGCCGGGTGCAAGAAGTATTCAGACCTATAAGAATGTCAAACGTCTGGCCGAAGAGCTTGGCGTTCATCAGGTTCATGTCGTGGCAAACAAAGTACGCGACGAAAAAGATGAGGCATTCATACAGGACCGTATCCCCCCGGAGGATCTTCTGGGCATGGTCCACTACAACCCGGAAATTATGGAAGCGGACAGGGAAGGTTCGTCTCCATATGATTACAGCGCGGCTGCAGTAGAAGAGATACGGAAAATAAAAACAAAAATCGATAAGTCAAACATGCCTGGCATGGAAAAAGTGTGATAGGAGGAAAAACACATGACATTATTCGAGAGAGTATTTGGCGGAAATGATGCAGTATACGGTCTTACCGAAGCTGCCGTTGATGCCGCAATCGCAGCAAACGGAGAGGAAAAAGCAGTCAGCTTCCCGGACACTGCTTACGCACTTCCGTGTTACTATGCTGTAACAGGAGTAAAGGTTACCAACTTAAAAGAGATGAAAGAGGCTCTTGGCGTGGTAAAATCTCTGATGACAAGAGAAAATCAGCTGAATGATGTATTTATGTCCGGTGTTGCAACTGCACTCTGCGCAGAGTTCATCGAGGCAATTAAATACATCGACGGTGCAAAACCATATGATGAGCCGTGCTACGGCCATTTAAGCGATGCCATCATCCGTGAGCTTGGTGTGCCGCTTGTAACAGGCGATATCCCGGGCGTAGCTGTTATCCTTGGAAGCGCTCCGACTGCACAGGAAGGCGTGGATCTGGTTAAGAGCTATCAGGCACAGGGTATTCTTGTAACACTGGTTGGCGGAATCATCGATCAGTGTCAGGAACTGGGATACAAGACTGGCGCAAACGTACGTGTCATCCCGCTTGGAAAAGACGTAACATCTGTTATTCATGCTGTATCCGTAGCAATCCGTGCAGCCCTGATCTTCGGTAACGTAACTGCAGGCGATGCAGGCGCACTGATGACCTACACCAAAGACCGTGTACCGGCATTCGTAAATGCTTTTGCTCCTCTGGATGATGTGATCGTTGCATGCGGCGCTGGTGCAATTGCACTTGGCTTTCCGGTTATCACAAACGATGACAAAGACGTTCCGGCTATTCCGAAGAGCCTTATTATCCAGAAGGACGTTTCCAAATTCAACGCAACTTCTCTGGAAGCACGCGATATCAAGATCAAAATCACCAACATTGATATCCCGGTTGCATTCGCATCTGCATTCGAGGGTGAAATCATCCGCCGTGGTGATATGCAGGTTGAGTTTGACGGTTCCCGCGTAGACTGCTGCGAGCTGGTTCAGACAAAAGATGCTTCCGAAGTAGAAGATCACAAGATCGAGCTGATCGGACCGGACATCGACGAGTTCGAGGTAGGTTCCAAGCACAGCATTGCATACGTTGTTGAGGTTGCCGGTTAGAGCATGCAGCCGGATTTCGAGCCTGTCTTTGAGCGTAAATTCCACAGCTACCTGAACTGCATCGAAGGTATGATGCATACCGGTCAGCGTGATATGATCCGTATCCGTGTCAGCAAAGAAGCTTTCAACGCAGGCTTCCGTGCAAAACACTTCGGAGAAGTTCTGTACGCACAGGTGAAGAACGAGTTCGAGGCTGTTGTTGACAAATGCCAGGTTAAGATCTACACCAATCCGGAAGACTGTACCAAGATCCGTCACGAAATTGCAATCCCGGTATTCGACAAACGTGACGAGCGTCTGTCTACCATGACAGATGAATCCGTACCGGTATACTACAGCTGTATCATGTGCCAGGCATTCTCCCCGAGCCATGTATGTGTTGTTACACCAGAGCGTCTCGGACTTTGCGGTGCTGTTTCATGGCTGGATGCAAAAGCTACCAACGAGCTGGATCCGAACGGACCTTGCCAGGTTATCACAAAAGAAAAAGTAATCGATGAGAGAATCGGTGAGTACGAGGATGTTAACGAGGCTGTTCGTAAACTTTCCCAGGGTGCTCTTGATGATGTATCTCTGTACTCCATCATGGAAAAACCAATGACATCCTGCGGATGCTTCGAGTGTATCTGTGGTATCGAGCCGTTCTCCAACGGTGTCTGCATCGCAAACCGTGAGTACGCAGGCATGACTCCTCTGGGAATGACCTTCTCCGAGCTGGCTTCCATGACAGGCGGCGGTGTTCAGACTCCTGGATTCATGGGACACGGCAAACACTTTATCGCTTCCAAGAAGTTTATGAAAGCAGAAGGCGGTGTTGCCCGTATCGTATGGATGCCGAAAGAGCTGAAAGAGCAGGTTGCAGAGAAACTGAATGAAACAGCAAAAGAGCTGTACGGTATCGACAACTTTACCGATATGATCGGTGATGAGACCATCGCAGAAGATCCGGAGACACTGGTTGCATTCCTGACCGAGAAAGGTCATCCGGCACTTGGCATGGATCCAATGATGTAATTCGTATTTTACAGGCTTATCCTGTGAAAGAATAAGCAGACCGGCATGGCTTGGGTGGGTATTCCAAAGCGGAGGAGGAAGCCCTTTCCGGCACATGCCGGCAGCTGTAAAGTGATTTTCTGGGAAAAAACGGCTGACGAAAAGAAAACGGATACTTTTTGTCAGAAAATCTTGGAAAATATCCTGGTAAATCTTGCATTCTCCGGGAAAAAACGTTAAAATAATAACAGGTGTGTCCATGAAGCGGAATCATGGAGATATGCCTGTATGGAATTTTATTTTTAAGGAGGCTTTTTTTATGCCGTTTAATCGCAAACCACAAAAGTTTAATGCAGCAATTAAATCCGTTGTAATCGGCAGCGGAGACAAAACCGTAACTCTTGGCGGAGAAAACGTATTACCATTCTATGCTTTCGACGGTGAAATCAAAAACGGACCGAAGGTCGGCGTTGAAATCACAGACCTTGGTATGGAAGGAGAACCGGAAAGCGTAAAAGCATACTATGAAGGTGCAGCTACCATGGGCGAGATTGCAAAAAAAGCAGCAGCTATGGAAGGTGCAGATTTCCTCTGCCTTCGTCTGGCAGGCGGAGACCCGAACGGTCTGAACAAATCGGTAGAAGAACTCATTGAGACAGTCAAAGAGGTTGCTGATGCCGTTGACGTGCCGCTTGTTGTAGAAGGATGTAAAAACGTTGAGAAGGATTCCGAACTGCTCACAAAAGTAGCAGAGGTCCTTCAGGGAAGAAACGTTCTTGTTATGTCCGCAAGAGAAGAAGATTACAAGGCAGTTGGTGCAGCCGCAGGTCTGGCATACAACCAGAAAGTCGGCGCTGAGTCCGCTGTAGATATCAACCTTGCAAAACAGCTGAATGTTGTTATGACCCAGCTCGGTGTCAGCGCAGACAGCATTGTTATGAACGTAGGTTCTGCAGCAGTCGGATACGGATATGAGTACGTAGTATCTACACTGGACCGTATCAAAGCAGCAGCATTATCCCAGGACGATAAAATGCTGCAGATGCCAATTATTACTCCAATCGCTTCTGAGACATGGAATGTAAAAGAGGCAATGGCAACAGAAGAGGAATCTCCGGAATGGGGAAATCAGGAAGTACGAGGAGTCTCTATGGAGATTCAGACAGCAGCCGCATCTCTGGCTTCTGGTTCTGATGCAGTTATCCTCAAACATCCACAGTCTGTTGCAACCATTTCCAAAATGATTCAGGAACTGATGTAATCAGTACGTAAGGAAGAGATTAGGAGGATAAAGAATTATGGCATTATCAGGTATTCAGATTTTTAAAATGACCCCAAAGAAAAACTGTAAGGAGTGCGGATGTCCGACCTGTATGGCATTCTCCATGAAGGTTGCACAGGGCGCTATGGATATTTCAGCGTGCCCATATATGTCTGACGACGCTATGGCACAGCTTTCCGAAGCTACCGCACCGCCAATGAAGACGATCAAAGTCGGAACCGGCGACAGTGAGTACACTCTTGGCGGAGAGACGGTCCTCTATCGTCATGAGAAAACATTTGTAAGCAAAACCCGTTATGCGGTATCTCTCTGCAGCTGCATGTCTGACGAAGAGATCGATGCAAAACTGGAAGAAGACAAAAAAGTTGATTACGACCGTATCGGTGAGCGTATGTGCGCAGAGATGCTGTATGTAAACTATGCCGGAAATGGCGTAGACAAATACGTATCTCTTGTAACGAAAGCAGCAGCAACCGGAAAAGTTCTGGTACTTGGCTGTGAGGACGCAGATGCTGCAAAAGCTGCTCTGGAAGTATGCAAAGCAGGCAAACCGATCCTGAATGGTGCAAATGCATCCAACTATGAAGAGATGAGCAAACTTGCCACAGAGGCAGGCGTTGTTCTCGGCGTTAGCGGCGCAAATATTGATGAGCTTCACGACACCGTAGAAGCAATCGAGAAACTCGGCAACAAGAACCTTGTTCTTGATACCACAGAAGCAACCATCAAAGAGACCTTCGCTACTACCGTACAGGTAAGACGTGCATCCTTAAAGGATACAGACCGTACCTTCGGTTATCCGTCTATTGTAAATCTGGCAAAAATCGCACAGGGCGACAGATATATGCAGCAGGCACTGCTTTCCCTGTTCACCATGAAATACGGTTCTATCATCGTTCTTGAGGAGATGGGATACGCAGAGGCACTTCCGGTATTCGGACTTCGCCAGAACGTATTTACCGATCCGCAGAAACCGATGAAAGTAGAGCCGGGCATCTACCCGCTGAACGGCGCAGACGAAAATTCGATCTGCCTGACCACAGTAGACTTTGCCCTGACCTATTTCCTGGTATCCGGAGAGCTCGAGAGATCCGGAGTTCCGGTTAACCTTGTAATCAACGATGCCGGCGGACTTTCCGTACTGACTTCCTGGGCAGCAGGTAAATTCTCCGGTAACTCTATCTCCAAATTCTTCAAAGAGAATGTAGAAGATAAAGTAAAATCCAGAAAAGTTATCATTCCTGGTAAAGTAGCCGTATTAAAGGGCGACATTGAGTCCAAACTTCCTGGATGGGAAGTAATCGTTGCTCCGCTTGAGGCAGTTCAGCTTGTGAAATTCATGAAAGATCTGCAGGCAAACGGAGAACTGTAATACATAAAAAATCCGGGAGGAACTCCGGTATCCGGAAGTTTCTCCCGTGAAAAAATAATTATGGGGGATTCCCAAAAGAAAAGGAGAAGAGATATGGCAAAATTTGTAACCATCGGCGAAAGACTTTCTGTTACAGCTCCTACTGTAAACAAAGCATTCGCAGCAAGAGATGAAGAGCCAATTGTAAAGAGAGCAAACCAGCAGCTGGATGCTGGTGCCGTTTACCTTGATGTAAACATCGGACCGGCTGAAAATGATGGAGAGGACATTATGAAGTGGGCTGTTGAGCTGCTGCAGAGCAATTTTGACAATGTTCCGCTGGCTCTGGATACATCCAACAAAAAAGCAATTGAGGCTGGTATCTCTGTATACAACCGTTCCAAAGGAAAACCGATCGTAAACTCTGCAGATGCTGCAGGAAGAATCGAGTACGTTGACCTTGCAGCTGCAAACGATGCAATCGTTATTGCACTTTGCAACGGTGAAGGAATTGCAAAAGATAACGACGAGCGTATGATGTACTGCCAGACCCTTCTGGAAAGAGGTATGGAGCATGGCATGGAGCCGACAGATCTGTGGTTTGACCCGCTGTTCCTGGTTGTAAAAGGAATGCAGGACAAACAGATGGAAGTTCTTGAGTGTATCAAGATGTTCAGCGATATGGGACTGAATTCTACCGGCGGACTTTCCAACAACTCCAACGGTATGCCGAAAAACATCCGTCCGATCATGGATTCCGCACTTGTAGCTATGGCTATGATGCAGGGTCTGACCAGCGCCATCGTTAACCCGAATGACCTGAGACTGATGGAGACCATTAAATCCTGTGACGTATTCAAAGGCAACACTCTGTATGCAGATTCTTATCTGGAGCTTTAATCATTAAATCTCGCAGGTTTTCCCCTGATGGTGCCGCAGCGTTTGCGAAAACCTGAGGCACCATCAGGGGTTTTTCTATCTAAAAGCGGAAAAATAAAAAAAGCGGAGAATATATACGACTGGGGGATTTACAGATTATGGCAAAAGTAACCTTTCGATTTGAAGAAGGAGAACCGGTAGTCACCTACGCAACCGAGGGCGAGCGCCTTCTTGAAGTAGCGCAGAAGAGCAATGTGCCGATCGATGCACCGTGTTCCGGAAACGCATCGTGCGGTAAATGCCGCGTTCGTCTTGTGAGCGGTGAGCTGGATTCCAAAATAACCCGCCATATTTCTGAGGAAGAATATCAGAATGGCTGGAGACTGGCGTGCGTCAGCACCGTCAAAGGCGATGTTGAAGTGGAAGTGCCGGACATTGCATCCGCTTACCGGAGCCGCATGAAAGTGGCAGACCTTAGTTCACCGAGTGAAATTGCAATTTTTGAAGATACGAAAAAGAAAATTACAGACGCCGGCCTGGAATTGAAAAACAGCATGCAGGTGATCAAAATCTCAATGGAAGAGCCATCTCTGGATGATACGATGCCGGATAACGAGAGAGTAACCTGGGCTGTACAGGCAGCGACAGGGCTTGAGCGGGTACGGATTCCGTACTCTGTACTGAAAAAAATGCCGGATGTCCTTCGGGAATCCCATTTTCAGGCACAGTGTGTCGTCCGGGTTACGGCAAATGACGTCTTTTTATACGATATGCTTCCAATGGAAGCAAAAGCAGTGGTCGGTGGTCTCGTTGTCGACATCGGAACAACGACAGTTTCTGCACTGATCGTGGATATGCTGAGCGGAGAAATCCTGGCAAAAGCCTCTTCCGGAAACGGACAGATCCGGTATGGTGCGGATGTTATCAACCGTATCATTGAATCCCAGAAACCGGGAGGCCATGAAAGACTGCAGAATGCAATCATCAAAGAAACCTTAAACCCGATGATTTCCAACATGTGCCGTGCAGCGAAAATCAGCAGTCAGCAGATTTACCGTGCGGCGATTGCCGGAAACACTACCATGGAGCATCTGATGATGGGCATCAATGCAGATCCGCTTCGGATGGAGCCGTATATTCCGGCCTTCTTTAAGACAAACTCACTGTTTGCATCGGATGTCAATCTTGCGATTCATCCGGACGCCCATATCATTCTGGCACCGAACATCGGAAGCTATGTGGGCGGAGATATTACTGCCGGCGCGTTGGTCAGCATGATCTGGAACCGGCCGGAGATGAGTCTTTTTATTGACCTTGGTACCAATGGCGAGCTTGCATTTGGAAACTCTGACTTTATGGTAAGCTGTGCCTGCTCGGCCGGACCGGCCTTTGAGGGCGGCGATATCAGCTGTGGTATGCGTGCGACCGACGGTGCGATTGAAAAATGTACGATCGATCCGGAGACGATGGAACCTTCGTACCATGTTATCGGAGATGAGGGTACGAAACCGATTGGTCTTTGCGGTTCCGGAATCATCGATGTAATTGCAGCGCTGTTCCGTGCGAAAATGGTTAATCCGAAGGGAAAATTTATCCGGGAAGGCAGACGGATCCGCCACGACAAATATGGCATGGGAAGCTATGTCATCGCATTTGAAGAGGAAGCCGGAAGCGTCCGCGACGTTGAGATTACAGAAGTAGATATCGACAACTTTATCCGTGCCAAGGGCGCGATTTTCTCAGCGATCCGTACGATGCTGAACTATCTGGATATGGATGTTTCCATGATCGAGGAGGTTTACGTAGCGGGCGGTATCGGAAGCGGCATCAACATGAAAAATGCCGTTACCATCGGTATGTTCCCGGATATTCCGCTGGAAAAATTCCATTACATTGGTAACTCTTCCCTGACCGGTGCGTATTCAATGCTTTTATCGACAGCAGCAGAGAAGAAAACGTATGAGGTTGCCCGGAACATGACATATCTGGAACTCTCTACGGTACCAACCTATATGGATGAATTTGTAGCGGCGTGCTTCCTGCCGCACACAGACACGACGATGTTCCCGTCTGTGGAAGCATAAAACGGAAGCAGAACTTTCTGTTACGATTCAAGGTGAAACACATGTGGTTTTGCTTTGAATTGTGGCGAACCTTTTTGAGAGGAATTGGATTTACATGGCAGTAGACTTAAATTACGAAAAAGACAGCAAAGAGCGTATTCCGTATGAGCATTATCTGGAAGTGTATCAGAATGCAGATCCAAAAGAGATTTCCAGCCGGTGCGACGTTCCGTATGATGCGGAAAAACAGGAGTTTACCGTTTCCCTGATGGGTGTTTCCTACCGGATTTCGTGGCCGGAGTACAACGTATTTCATATTGGAGATGATGGAAGCGTTTCGCCGATAATTGGCTGGTATCCACTCGAGAAAAAACCGAATGCAAAAATTTTGGTATTGCGTTATCTGACAGAGGGCGGAGCTGCTCCGTCTACCGGAAAATTTTTGACGTACCGGGAGATTCCGTGGGGAGAAGTTTATTTTAAACAGTTCCAGGGAAGATGCCTGTTCCGTCTTGCGTTTGGCTTTGGCGGAAAGCTGGATGCATTCCGTGAGATCATGGAACGTGTCGGCGCTCAGGCGATTTCATCCGGTGATGTCGGATATGAGCTGGAGTTTATGAAAGGGCTTTTTGTACGACTGATTTTATGGGCAGGAGATGATGAGTTTCCGCCGTCCGCGCAGATCCTCTTTTCGGACAATTTCCCGGCTGCATTTACGCAGGGAGAGGATATGGCGGTTGTGGGAGATGTCACAATTGATATGCTGAAGGCTCTGGCTGCAAAATAGTTATGGCTTGAGGCCATCAGGATGGCTTCTGGATCGAAAAAAATAAGCGGAGGAAAATAACATGGGATTTTCAACAGTACCTTGCAATGAGTTTGTAGAAGTGCTCGGTTCCAAAGCACCGGTTCCGGGCGGTGGCGGAGCTTCTGCACTGGTTGGCGCTGTCGGCACAGCGCTTGGCAACATGGTTGGTGCGCTGACAGTAGGTAAAAAGAAATATGCGGATGTCGAAGAGGAAATGAAAGAGCTGATGGCGAAAGCAACCACGCTTCAGGACGAACTGCTTCACCTGATCGAGCGCGATGCAGAAGTGTTCGAACCGCTCTCCAAAGCATACGGCATGCCGCGCGAGACAGAGGAGGAGAAGGCAGAAAAAGCAAGAGTCATGGAGATTGTGCTGAAGGATGCCTGCTCTGTTCCAATGGAAATTATGGAAAAATGCTGCGAAGCAATCGACCTGATCGTAGAATTTGCAGCAAAAGGTTCTGCACTTGCGATCAGTGACGCAGGTGTTGGCGCAGCATTCTGCAAAGCAGCCTTAGAGGGTGCTTCCCTGAATGTATATATCAACACGAAATCTATGAAAAACCGGGAATATGCAGAAGAACTGAATCGAAAATGCGATGAAATGCTTGCGGTCTATACCGTAAAAGCAGACGAGATTTTCCGGAACGTACTGGGAAGACTGAAAGCCTGAAAACAAACGGCTAGAGAAGCTTCCCGGCAGCAAGCGGGTTGCAAAAGGAGTTCTCTTTGACCGAAAAGAAAAGCGGAGGATAAAAAAATGGCAAAACAGTTATTAGGAAAAGAAGTAACAGCAGCATTAAATGAGAAGATTAAAGCAAATGTAGCAGAGCTGGAAGCAAAAGGAGTAAAACCGACTCTCGGAATCATCCGTGTCGGCGAGAGAGAGGATGACCTTTCCTACGAAAGAGGAGCAACCAAACGCTGTGAGACCTTAGGCGTTGCATACGAGAAATTCCTTCTTCCGGCAGACGTTACCCAGGAAGAGCTGATGGCTACCATCGACAAAGTAAACAAAGATGATTCTATCCATGGCGTTCTGATTTTCCGTCCGCTTCCGAAACATCTCGATGAGGCAGCAGTCATCAAAGCACTCTCCCCGGAGAAGGACGTAGACGGTATCACAGACGGTTCCATGGTAGGCGTATTCGCCGGAACAAAACAGGGCTTCCCGCCATGTACTCCGCAGGCCTGCATGGAGATCCTCGACCACTACGGTATCGACTGCACCGGCAAAAAAGCCGTTGTTGTAGGCCGCAGCCTCGTTGTAGGAAAACCGGCCGCCATGATGCTGTTAAAGAAAAATGCAACCGTAACCATCTGCCATACCAGAACGAAAGACATGCCGTCTGTAGTCAAAGAGGCAGATATCGTGATCGTAGCAGCAGGCCGTGCAGGTGTTGTGGATGATACTTACCTGCGTGCAGGCCAGACCGTTATTGATGTCGGAATCAACGTAAACGAAGAAGGAAAACTCTGCGGAGACGTTGCATACGCAAAAGCTGAGCCGATCGTTGAGGCAATCACACCGGTTCCAGGCGGTGTAGGATCCGTTACCACATCTGTTCTGGTCGGCCATGTGGTAGAGGCTGCCATGAGAAAAAACAGCTGATCATAGGCTGAAGATAAGAATGTGACAGAAAAAAGGCACTGTGCGTCCGAAAAAAGGGCGGCGGTGCCTTTTTTGCGTGCGCGGCAGTGCAGTTTTGGTGATAGGAGAGGGGGCCGGCTCATAGAATATAACAGTACATAGCAACAAAGATCAAAAGGGGGACAACAGCGCATGGATGCATATTCAGTATACCGCGATATTCAGAAACGAACGAAGGGCCAGTTCCTGATCGGAGTGGTGGGGCCTGTACGGACGGGAAAGTCCACCCTGATCCGCCGTTTCCTGGAGGTGCTGGCACTGCCGTATCTTTCGGAAAAGGAACAGGCGGAGGTACGGGATGCCCTGCCTTTAAGCGGGGAGGGAAAGACGATCACAACGGTGGAGCCGAAATTTGTGCCGAAAGACGCCGTGGAGCTGCAGCTTGGGGAGGGCGATCCGATCCGGCTGCGACTGATCGACTGCGTCGGCTTTCTGGTGCCGGACGCGGCGGGAAATCTGGAAAATGAGAAGGAGCGGATGGTGAAAACACCGTGGTCCGAGCAGGCGATTCCGTTCCGGGAGGCGGCGGAGATCGGTACGAAGAAGGTGATCGCAGAACATTCCACGATCGGTCTTATGGTGACGTGCGACGGATCGTTCGGCGAGCTGCCGCGGGAGAATTTTCTGCAGGCGGAGGAACGGACCGTTGCGGAGCTCAAAAAGCAGGGAAAGCCCTTCCTGATTCTTGTGAATGCGAAAAAACCGTACCGGGAGGAGACACAGCGGCAGGTAAAGGAGCTTGAAACAAAATTCGGCGTGGCAGCGATGGCGGTGAACTGCGACCAGCTCCGCAAAGAAGATATTCTGCATATGCTCGAAAAGGTGCTGTATGAGTTCCCGCTTCAGCAGATGGAATTTTATATTCCCAAATGGGTGGAGCTTCTTGCCGATGACCATCCGCTGAAGGCAGAGCTGCTGCAGAAGATCCGTGAGATGTGCAGGGAAAAGACGCGCCTGAAGGATGCAGTGGGCGGAAAAACAGCGATTGCCAGTCAGTATGTCAGCCAGACACTGCTGCAGTCGATGGATCTTGCGAGCGGTACGGTGAAGGTGCGGATTGAGGTAAAAGAGCAGTATTATTATGAAATGCTGAGTGTACTTGCCGGCGTGGAGATCAAAGGCGAGTATGATCTGGTGCAGACGATCCGCGAGCTGTCGGCACAGCGGGAAGAGTACCGCAAGGTAGAGGACGCGATTCATGCGGTGCGCGGATGCGGCTACGGCGTTGTGATTCCGGGGAGGGAGGAGATTCAGCTGGAGGAGCCAGCCGTGATCCATCAGGGAAACAAATACGGCGTGAAAATTAAATCGGTGAGCCCGTCGATTCATATGATCAAGGCCAACATCGAGACGGAGATTGCGCCGATCGTCGGAAGTGAGCAGCAGGCGGAGGATCTGATCGCCTATATCAAAGAGAGCGCAAAGAGCCCGGAGGGAATCTGGAATACCAACATTTTCGGCAAATCCGTCGAGCAGCTCGTTGACGACGGCATCCGCAGCAAAATCGCCCAGATCACCGAGGACGGCCAGGCAAAACTCCAGGATTCCATGCAGAAAATTGTCAACGACAGCCGGGGCGGAATGGTGTGTATTATCATTTAATACAAAAGCTGTTCGAATATTTTTGAGTAATTGTGCAATAATACTTGAAAAGCGAACCAAAATAGCGTATAATCCGAATTGTGAAAAGAAAAGAAGAAAAATGTAACTTCCTGGAATGTTCGATGATCTCATTATTTTGAACCTACATTTACTTTAAACGGGAGGCTTATTATTGTCATGTGGATGTCAGGCCACCCTGGAAACAGACGTCAGTGGAAGGCAGAAATGGTGACTGCGGCTACCCACCTAGCTTGCGTTGCTAGGAGTCAAAGTATGGGAAACGGCATTCCGGGGTTACAAAAGAGAAAAAAGAGAATCATGAAAATGGTTCTCTTTTATACGTTACATACAACCAAAAGGAGAAGGAACATGAAAAAACAGGGTTTTGGAACAACAAAAGACGGAAAAGAAGCATTGCTCTACACGCTCTCCAATAAAAACGGAATGGAAATCAGTGTAACCGATTACGGCGCACATCTGGTATCGGTTCTCGTTCCGGATAAGGATGGAAAGAAGAGAGACGTTGTCCTTGGATTTGACTCCGTAACCGGCTATGAGACCGACGGAAGCCATTTTGGAGCCACCATCGGAAGAAACGGAAACCGTATTGCGGGAGCAGCATTTGAACTGCACGGAAAAACATACCAGCTGGCAAAAAATGAGAACAACAACAACCTGCACAGCGGCCCGGACGGATACGATTACCGCCTCTGGAACGTAGAAGAGGCGGATGACAGCGCCGTTACCTTCGTTCTGATGAGCCCGGACGGAGACCAGGGATTCCCGGGAAACTTTGAAGTGTCCGTTACGTATACCCTGACCGATGAGAACGCCGTAGAAATCCACTATGAGGGAAGCTGCGATCAGGATACCGTTGTCAACATGACAAACCACAGCTACTTCAACCTGGCAGGCCACGATGCCGGATCTATTGAGAACCAGACACTTGTCTTAAAAGCGGAGCAGTTCAGCCCGGTGATCGATTCTGCATCCATCCCGACCGGCGAGCATGCACCGGTACAGGGAACCCCGATGGATTTCACCAGCGAGAAAGCAATCGGAGCAGAGATCGAAGCAGATTTCGAACAGCTCAAACTGACCGGCGGCTACGACCACAACTTTATCCTGGACAAGGCTGTCGAGGGAAGCATTGAGCTGATGGCAGTCGCATCCTGCAAAGAGAGCGGCATCACCATGGAAGCCTTCACGGATCTGCCATGCGTTCAGTTCTACGCCGGAAATTTCATTGCTCCGGTTACCGGAAAGAATGGGGTATTCTATGACAAACGCAACGGCTTCTGCCTGGAATCTCAGTATGTGCCGAATGCCATCAACCAGGAGGGTGAGGAGAAACCGATCCTCGAGGCAGGCGATACTTACGACACCACAACCGTATACAAATTCATTTTCTAAGATCCTATTTTATAGCAATCCTCGAAAATAATGCAAAAAATTCAGCACCGCAGAGCGTGAATTACTGCGTCACAGATTTTCGTCGTACCCCGGTACGCCTTCAAATCTGTTCCTTGCAATTCGCGCTCTGCAGCACTGCCTTTTTTGCATTATTTTCGGGTCTTGCTATAGAAACAGCATAAAAAAGCTCCCTTCCTGCAGCGTCCTGTGAAAACAGGAGCGCAGGCGGGGAGCCTTTTTATGGGAAAATATGCAGAAAACGAATTCTGAAAAAACAGAAAAAGAAAAGACCCTGTTTTCGAATCCAACAGAATCTTACCAGTTATGTCATATTCTTTTCAGAGGTGGGTAACCGCTTCGCCATCTGAATCAACCTGCAAGCGGAATAGCAGACACCTTTAAGCGGAGGATGGTGCCTGACTAAGAACAGGCGAAACCAGAATCTGAAACGGTTTACCCGGCCGTTTAATGCAATGCATAAATCTCGCTCGAAGGTTTCTAAAAATCTAATCGAAAATTTTCAGACATTCCATATCCCATAATAGTCTTTGAATGGAAGCTTTCATCGGAAGCATCAACCCTATGCATACAGAGCAGGTTTCCTGACTTACAGATCATCGTTCCACATTCCTTCTCATATGTTGCGGACATACAATGGATTTGTTATGCTTCACTCCCTGATTACAGTGACCGGATCGCCCAGGAATCTCACCTGAATTCCCTCTCTCACCAAAAGACGGATCTTCTTTTGATGCACTCTGGATGTTGATATGAAATTTATACACAACCATACTATATACCATAGGGCGGTATTTGTCAAGGAAAAATCGCAAAAAGAAAAGGAATCGGACAAAAAGCCGTGTGCATAGAATGAGATATGAAGAGAAAAAATGATAAATTGGAATTGATACTGTTAGGAGTGGGGATTCTCCTGTTGCTGTTATTGTTTGTTGTGAAGCGCCGTCTGGATGCGCCGGAAGAGACAGCGACAGCAGAAAGCAGGACGGAGACGATGGAAGGCAAAAAGCAGGAGGAGACGATACAGAACATGGAACAGGAAAACGCGGCTTTTCTGAACAGTAAAAAGGAAGAACAAAAAGAAACAACGGCAGCCGGACCGGTACAGATTCGTGTCCTTCTGACGGACTGCGGAAAGCTGGGATACGCACAGAAACAGGTGTCCCTGCGTGGAAACGCAAGCCTTTCCATGAACGACGGCGCATACATAGCTTCCCCGCAGGAGACGATCTGTGTGACGGAACAGGAATGCGGGGAAGTTGTGCATGTGGTGCCGGCCGATGAGACGGCGGGAACGGCGGTTTCCCTTACGGGAAAGCCGGAGGACGAGACGGTTTATCCGGGAAGTTTTGTCATCTATAAAAGCGAAGAGGGACTTCTCGTTGTAAATGAACTTGATCTGGAAATGTATCTTCGGTATGTCGTGCCGAGTGAGATGCCGTCCTCCTACGAAAAGGAGGCATTAAAAGCACAGGCGGTCTGTGCGAGAACGTATGCGTGTGCCAGGATTCGTGAAAAAACGTGGGAGAACTACCACGCGGATGTAGACGACAGCGTGGAAAGCCAGGTCTACCACAATATGGAAGCGCAGCCGGAGACAGACGCTGCGGTGGCGGAGACAGAAGGAAAAATCATCACCTGCGGCGGGGAACCAATTCAGGCGTATTTTTTCTCAACCTCCTGCGGGAAGACGAGTACGGATGAAGTGTGGAATACGGCGGAGACGGCAGAATATCTGAAGAGCGTGACGGTAGGCGGGGAGAAGCAGGAACCGGAGACGGAGGAGGCGTTTGCATCGTTTATCACCAAAAGGGACAGCACAAGTCTGGAAGTGGAGGACGGCTGGTACCGCTGGCAGGTGACGATTCCGGCGGATGTGCTGTCAGAACGGGCAGCGGATCAGAAAATCGGGGAGATCACGGGGATTGAGGTGCGGCGGCGGTCAGAGGGAGGTGCGGCAGAAACCGTCCGTATCGAGGGGAAAAAAGGATCCATGGAAATCGAGGGAGAGTATCAGATCCGAAAGTTCCTCTCGGCGAAAGGCTGGCCGATTCAGAAAAATGACGGAACTGTAAGCTGTGAGATGGAGCTGCTTCCGAGTGCCTGCTTTATCGTGGTTCCGGAAAAAGAAGGGGAAACGGTTGTCTCCTTTACATTTTACGGCGGCGGCTACGGCCACGGCGTCGGCATGTCACAGAACGGTGCGAAACATCTGGCGGAGCAGGGAAAATCGTATGAGGAGATTCTCCGCTATTTTTACCAGAACATCGAAATCGGCGACTGCCGTTCCCTTTTTTAAAAAAATCACCGAAAACAGATTTTTTGTGCTATAATGGGCGAAAGTGAAAAACAGTTAGAAAATGACGAGGAGAGAAACATGGCGACAATCAAGGACATAGCGGCACGCGCCGGCGTTACGGCGACGACGGTTTCCCGTGTGATCAACAACCGCGGATACATCAGTGAAGAGACAAGAAAAAAAGTAACGCAGGCGATGCAGGAGATGAATTACCAGCCGAATGAGCTGGCGCGTTCCCTGGCAAAAGCGCATTCCAATACGATCGGGGTTATCGTTCCGCACATCTCGCACCCGTTTTTCAGTAAAATGATCAGTGCACTCGAGAGCGCGGCGGCAAAGCGGGGCTACAAGATTCTGCTCTGCAACTCGAAAGATCAGCCGGAGAAAGAAACCGAATATCTCGATATGTTCATCTCCAACCGTGTAACCGGCGTTGTGATGGCAAGCCGCGATGTGCAGATTGAAAAGTTTCATGATCTGAAAATTCCGATCGTCAATTTCGAGCGAGAGGAAAATACGGAGGCCATTACAATCCAGTGTGACAACGAGCAGGGAGGAGCGCTTGCAGCATCGCATCTTGCGGACTGCGGCTGCTGCCATCTGCTTCATTTCGGCGGAATCGTCGGAAGAGATATGCCGGCGGACCGGCGTGCGGATGGATTCCTGCGCGTCTGCCGGGAGCGGGGGATTGAAGGGGAAGTTCTTTTGAGTGACCGCTTAAGCTACGGCTCCATGCACTATGAATCCTATATTGAAAAGGGCCTTCTGGAGCACCCGGAGACGGACGGCATTTTTGCAAGCAGTGACCTGATTGCCGCACAGGTACTCCAGCGCCTTTACGCCATGGGAAAACGGGTGCCGGAGGATATTAAAGTTGTCGGGTTTGATGACACTGTGATCGCCGGGATTACCACGCCTTCCATCACGACGATCCATCAGCCGATTGAGGAAATGTCGGAGCTTTCCATTGCGTATATCGACCGGAGAAGAAAGGGAGAGATGGTGCCGAATGTGACGACCATGCCGGTGAGCCTTGTGGTGCGCGATTCGGCGTGAAACAAAAACGAAAAGAAAACTCTGCGGAAAAAAGAAACCGCGGAGTTTTTTTCTGCCCTGCGGTAAACGATAGACAGAAAAATAGCAAAAAAGACAAA
>ENA-UOIZ01001723-UOIZ01001723.1-human-gut-metagenome-genome-assembly--contig:-P88-NODE-1723-length-17060-cov-6.970538_pt1 | contig 17060 bp, 6 predicted proteins | sample MGYA00242336_ERZ723883 | MGnify/ENA metagenome assembly ERZ723883 | reverse complement strand
CTTGCCGCCGCGGATTAGATAGGTCTGGTAGCGATCCTTGATCATTTTGCCATATGAGAGCGCGTTCGGGCTGCCTGTCGCTTCAAAGAAGCCATTCTCCCAGCACGAGATCTGCAGCTCCTGTGTGTAAAGTGCCGGACCGTTCTCGCCGCCGCTAATGTTCAGCTCGCCGTCCGCCGCCTCCAGCCGCATCGTCCTCCCTGCGCGCAGGGCGTACCCCTCGCTTGCGCGGACGCGCAGGTTGCCGGGGGTCAGTTCATTATTCATCCGCTGCCCGGCAACACTCACTTGCAGCGTTTCCTTACTCTCGATGCTCCCGCTCACCGTGTTGTTCGTTCCAAAAGCAAACACAGCAAGGCTCAGATCGGACACAATGCTGCCGCCGTGATAATCCATCAGCCAAAGCCGTCCTTCATCAGAATCGGCGTGATAATTATAGTTCCAGCCGTTGCCCCTGCATTCCTTCATGGCATCATATGTTTTTCCGTCGATAGTGATATACTTTCCGCTCGGTACAATCTTCTCCCACTGAGCGTAGAGAATCGTCTGGTTACTCATGTCCGAGGTCACAGGAATTTCACCATATGAATAAAACTTGCCCGTACCGTCTTTCTCGGTGTTGTAGCCGGTCATCGTATAGCCATCTCTCGCAAATCGCGGGCAGACGTGATTTGAATCGCTCTCTGAAAAACTTGCCCACCGGCGAGTTACAGTACACTGAGCACCATTCACTGTATCCGTCATCGTACCGCCGTTGCCGTCGAAGATAATAATCTTGCGCGCATTATAAAACAGCATTCCGCCAAAGCGCGTGCCGGACGGCACCGAGACCGTTTCACCGGGGAAGTAAGGCTCGTTGGTATCGCTCTTCCGCCAGACTGCAATTCCGCTCTTGGGATTGTTCGGCTCTGGCAGCGTCACCGTTCCATCCTCCGCCATGGCAATGCTGCTGAAGCCCGCCTTGGTGGCACATGCGCCGGCATAGCTGCCCTGAAGGATCACATAGTTGCCGTCCGGTACTTTAAGCCAGACGGCGTAGAGCGTTCCATAATCCGTCGACTTCAGATGTCCGGTCGCATCCGTGACAAGTTTCTCACCTTTCTGATCCGCCGCCCAGCCGACAAGGGCATAGCCCTTCCACGCAAACGGATAGTCCCGCAGGTTGAGCGGATTCTCCGCAGAATAGGTGACGTCCATCTCTTCTTTCCCGTCGAGCTTACCGCCGTTGCCGACCAGCGTAAGCGTCTGGTCAATGGCATAGGTCGTCAGCGTCTTTTTATCCGCAGAACGCGTATAGCCGATGCCTTCCATGCAATCGATCTCAGCGCCCTCGCGCACGGCGGGATCACCCTTGATCGTCACGTTGGGAGAATCGAGGAAAAGCGTTGCCGCATCTACAGCAACGGCGTTTTCCGCACTGATACGATATACCGCAGCAGAATTTTTTATAGTAACACTCTCTGCCCGGATTGCTGCCACACCATTTGTCTTCACTGAAAACTGTGCACCTACCGACGCATTGTTTACAAGTGTCAGCCCGCCTGCCGCTTCGATCTGTCCAACGCTCACACCGTCAACAAATCCGAGCGTCAGATTTCCATCAAAGGCGATTCTGCCGCCGCTGTAGCGCGTGCTGTTCGTTATATCAATTTGGCCGTAAGTAGACGACGCACTCCCTCCGATATCTCTAAATCGCCAGCCTGTGCCGTAGTTCCAGTCATTCTTGCCAAAAAGGCCCGTCATATCGTCACTGTCAATGATAAGGCGCACGACGTCTTTCAACTGATCAAGCAGCGCACACTGGTCATAGAGGAACTGCACAGGCTCCATATCCGATGTAATTCTCATGTTGCCGGCCGGATATGCCGTGCCCGTGCCGTCCGCCTGCGTATTGTAGCCCGTCAGGATATGACCGGGACGGTGGAATCGCGGTGTGTACAGCGTAGCGCCGTCAGAGAAGTTCTGAAAGTCGCGTTTATTCGCGGCATATGCTTCGTTTCCGTAATAAACCGTCTCGGTGCCGCCGTTGCCGTCAAAAACCACCCGGTGATATCCGTTCCCGCTCGAAACAGGCTCAATGCGGAACTGCATCCCGCTTTTGGGGACGAACGCTTCCCCCTCGTAGTAAATTGCGCTCCAATTGTCTGCATTGTGCCAGAGCCAAAGTTTCACTTCCGGCGCTGTGCTGCTTTTTTGCAGCACGGGCATTTTGAAGTCGTCCGTCAGCTCCACACAGCAAAGGGTACCGACCCGGCTGAAGGGATCGGGTATCTCACCCCAGCTGCAGGTGTCGAAAATCGCATAGTTCCCACTCTCCGGCACTTTGAGCCAGACAGCGTACAAAACGCCGCTGCCGATCTGCGAAGAAAGGAAACTATCGCGCCCGAACATTCTCGTCGTGCCAGTCGCGTCTTCCGACCAGCCGACAAGGACATAGCCATCCCGCGTGAACGGATAGTTCCTCAGGTTGAGCGGTTCTTCCTCAGAATAGACAACTATTTTCTCCTCTGTCATCCCGTCCAGCGTGCCGCCGTTGCCCTTGAGTGTGACCGTCATGTTTTTCCGATAGCTATACAGTCCCGACATCAATCCATCGGCATTCTGATTGCTCCTATAGGCAATTCCCTCTTCGCAGGTAACTGGAAGACTATTAGAAACAGCAGGATTGCCCTCAATGCTCACATTACCGGAAGCAAGATATAAACTCTCCGCCTCAATCGCAGTCTTTGTATTAGATACGATCCTATAAATCCCACCCGTATTTGCTATGGCAACACTTTTAGCGCGAATCGCACAGCTGTCTTCCGACACAACAGCAGCAGAGGTACTATTAGCCGTAAGCGACAATGCTCCGCTCACTTCAATCTGGCTCGTGCTGACCGAAGCATCAAAAACGATATTTACATTATCCCGTTTGCAGACAATATTTCCACCGTTATAACCATCGCTCAAATGCAGCTCGCTCGTCGTATCATCGACACTCCGATATGTCCATCCCGTGCCGCTGCATTCAGTTGTACTATTCAGCAGATCACTCTTGTCCTCGCCGCCAATGACCAACGATACATTGTCCTCAAGATAATCGTCAGCCTTCCACATAGCGTAAAGCGTTTCATAACCGAGATCCACAGTAATGATACCATTTCTGTCCGCCACCCATTCGTCATTGTTCTCATCTTTTGTCCAGCCAACAAGGGTATATCCAGCTCTCGTGAACTTATAATTGCCCAAGGAAAGAGGGTTGTCCTCAGAATAGTTGACGGTTATCCTATTTTCATTTCCCAACGTTCCGTCCTTTCCATCAAGTGTAATCGTGTATATCTTTTTCTCATTCTTATCGATTTCCGCTTCATCCCTCGCCCGCGCAGGGATCAGCGTGAGCAGCATCACCAGGATCATATTCAGACTGAGCAACCGTATTTTTCGACTGTACATATTATTGTTCTCCCTCTTTTGTATCGCGTTTATCAAGCAATGCCAGCGCCAGATAGAAATACGGCGCCGTCATGATCATACTGAATCCAAAAAACGCCTGTACCGAATAGCAAAACAGCATCGTTCCCAAAACAGCGGTGACTGCATCCTGACCGCTGCCGCAGACCCACTTTTTTGCCGCCGCGATCAATGCGCCAAGATAGCTTGCCAGCGCCAGAATGCCCTGATGGTACAGGATATTCAAATATTCATTGTGCGCAATGTCGATCCGCGCAACAATTGTGCCTCCCAGCACTTCATCGTAGCGCGAAAACGCTTCGATATCGCTGTACAGCATCGTGTCAGGCCCCGTGCCGAAAAGCAGATGCTCCGGCACTCTTTGCAGTACGCCTTTCCAAATGTGGAGCCGACCTGAGCCAAAGCCACCCTCCGCATTGCCGTGCAGAATCGCATGCAGTTCGTGGAACATACCGCCCAGGTCCGCAAAGTACACCACCGCAAGCATTGCCAATGCAACAGCCAGAAGTGCCATTGCCAAAGTGCGCTGCAATCTTTTCTCCATCGGCGCAATGACGGCGACGCTGACTGCTGCCCCGCCGAATACGCCGACAAATCCCGCCAGAACATCCATCTTGATGAGCACAAACAGCGCTAAGGTCAGCGGCGCAAGCAAATAAAAGCGCTGACGATCTCCGCTCCTCAAAATTGTCGCCCAGCACGCAGGGATCATCATGCATAGAAACGCCGCCACAAGGTCGACATTTCCGATCGTACCAAGATAGGCTCCGGAATAAGCCTTATAGGCATCCGCGTAGTTATATCCGGCTGGATAAAGCCCAAAAGGATTCCCGCCATACAGCTGTATAATGCAGATCACGCAGAAACCGCTCACGGATAGCGCCATTGCCGCAATCAGTACTTTGTCAGCCTTTCCATAGGCGCGCACGAAGAAAAAGCAGGCACAATAGATCGTGATCGTCAGCGCTCCTTCATAGCGGCCGACTCCAATGACCGTATCCGGAAAATACGGTGATAGCAGCGCGGAGATCCACGTTAGCAACAGATAGATTGCCAGCAGACGCTGTGTCCAGCTCGTCCGCTTCAGCGCTGAACGTATATCTCTGTGCAGTCCGCCAACAATTGCCGTCTCTGCCAGCAACAGCAGCATGATCGCCGCATAGCCGCCGCAGAGGAACAAGAACGCCCGGTATTTTTCCTCCGCGATCCCGCCGAATCCTTGTCTTCCAGGGTAAAGCAAAAATACCGTGACCATCAGGATCAGATAGATTTCTGTGACCTGTTCAAATATATTGCTTGTCCGCGTTTTCTTTGTCATACCCCACGTCCCGTTTTCATTTCGAAAGCTCAAACAGCATCTGCTCAAACCAATCCAATTTTTACTTTATCCCGCGAAAAAGCAGAAAACAATATGCTCGCTGCATAGTACCGGCATTTCGTTTCGCGCCATTCGGCACACATTATCTTTATAAAAAGGTACCGCAGGGGCAATCCCCTGCGGTACTTTGTCTCGTAATATGCTGGTCTGTTCGTCATTCCGAGGCGAGAAAGACGCTCAGTCCTCCTCTTGAGGATGGCTTACTTTAACAGCTCCGCAAAGCGCATCAGCATCGTTGCGACCTGAGCGCGGGTGGCGCTGCCCTGCGGGTTCAGCTTGCCGTCCATGCCGTTGATAAGACCAGTGGACACTGCCCACTGCATTGCCTCGTTCGCATAGGTGCTGATGCTGCTCGCGTCGGCAAAGATACTCAGATTCGCCGTTACAGGAGCCTTGACCATGCCCTTGCTGACCGCATAACGGTACAGCATCGCCGCGAGCTGCTCGCGGGTGATCGTGCCGTTCGGCATCGTGCCGTCGGACACGCCGTTTGCGATGGCCCACTGCTGTGCCACTGCATACCACTCGCCGCTGGACGCGGTGTTCACGTCGCTCATGCGGGCGAGGATGGTCCAGATCATCGCGCGGGAGGTCGCAAGATTCGGCTCAAAGCCGTTGCCGGTGCCGTTCATCAGGCCGTTCACCGTCACATACTCGACGGCGCTGTAATACCAGTCGCCCGGCTTCACATCGTCATAGGGATTGACGAACGCATTCGCTTCGCCGAATTCAGACTTGATCGTGACCTTGCCCTCGGGCATCACGAAGCTGAACTTGCCGTTGCCGAGATCCGTCAGCGGGAGACGGTTGCCGTTCTCGTCGATGACCTCAAGGGACTTGAGCTCCTTGTCCTTGTCCGGCGTGACGGTGATCGTCACCGTAGCGCCCTTGGCCGCGTTGGCGGGAGAGACCGTGACCGTGCCGTTATCGCTGCGGCCAACCTCGACCGGGCTGCCGGTGGGGCCGACATAGACCGGGCGCACGCTGACAGTCAGCTTGCCGGTCGCGGTCGTCAGCTCATAGTTCGCGCTCGCAGCGGGGGCGACCTTAAAGCCGATCTCGTACTCGCCGACCTTCTTCATCGGGTCGACATCCGCCGCGTGCTTGACCTCGAGCGTCGGCTCCTTCGTCAGCTTATCGCTGCCGACAAGGCCGGAGACGGTGTAGGTCAGCTCAGGCTGCTTGTCGCCGATGTAGGCGGTCTTGTCGTCCGCCTTGACCGTCAGCGCGCGCTTGGCAATGGTAACGGTGACCGTCGTACTGCCGCTTGCGTGCGTAGACGTTTCCGCCGCAGTGATCGTGATCGTAGCCGTACCGGACTTGATTGCCGTCACGTTGCCGTTTGTATCGACAGAGACAATGTCCATGCCGTCCGTGACCTCGTAGCTCAGCGAGCCGACGGCACCGCTCACTTCGATCTTCTTCGCCGCGTCGCCATAGGTCATCGCGATGGGTGCTGCGCTCAGCGTCTGCGCCGTCTTGGCAAGCACCGTGACGGTAACCTCAAGGTCAAAATTATTGTAGTTCGTACTGGTGACCGGAATCTTAACCGTAGCGGTCGAATTGACCTTTCTGCTGTCATTGACAAACTGGAAGCTCAGCTTGCCGTCTGCAACCTTCACACTGTCGGCTGCAAAGACATCGTTACCGCGAGTCACGCTAGCCGCGCCGAACGTCCAACCGGCGGTCGGATTCAGCACATTGTTGAGGTCAAGCTCACCGGCTGCGCCATACTTGGCAGAAGCATTCGCCGTCTTTGTGCCTGAGTAATCCGCTTGGGCAATAGTAAATTTCTTCTCCGTATCGGTAAAGCTGTAGTTGCCGTTGGCCGTAGCCTTGACCGTTACCGTTGCTTCACCGGCGTCGGTGTTGTTGCTGTATTCCAAGGCATAGTCGGTTTCTGCAAGGGGAGTGTTCCCGGCCTTTACGGTAACCGTCGGCTTGATAGCACTGCCGGTGTAAGTGTAAGTGCCTGTCACTTCAACATTGGGCGTAATGCTCTTCTTTGCAACGGTAAACGCCTGCTGTATGCTGCCGGTGTAGTTACCCGTACCGGTTACGGTCAAGTTGTAGCTGCCCGCGTTTGTCGCGGTATTGTCGGACAGCGTATAATCCGCAGTGTTGAGAATCTTGTCTCCCAGTTTCACCTCCGACACATTCTGCGTCTGTTCAGAGCCACTGTAGGTCAAGGAAGTCCCGAGCGTGACCGTTGCGCCGGTGATGGACTTGGGCGCGATGGTAAAGTCGGCAGAGGTAGCAGAGTAGATATGCGTCGCTGTCTCGCACGTCACCGTCACTTTATAGGTTCCGGCCTCGATGGGCTTAGCTGCACTGCTATAGCTCGTGCCATCCTTTCGCAGGGTGCCAGTATAAGAAACGGTAGTGGACTGCGTTCCGTCCGGCTCAGTATAGGTCGGAGCAGAAAGTGTATCGCCGAACGTGCAGCCCTGCTGCGTCACACCGCCTGCAAGCGCAGCGGTGGTCTTATCGGTCACCGTGACCGCGATGCTGCCGCTCTTGCCCGTGTATTCGTTGACGTTATCGCCATTCTCGTCCTTCGCCTCCACCGTGACGGTAACGGTGACATTTCCAGTGGTAGCACCGGAGGTCAGCACGCCGTTAGCGTCGATAGTGCAGCCGTTGGCATCATCGGTAATGGCAAAAGAAACGTCTCCCTTTGCACCGGTTACAAGGCTATTGAGATCCAACGTATTGCCGCCTTTGGTAACATTGGCCGTTGCCGTGATCACAGAGGGATCTTCCACCGCCGTGATCGTAAAGTTCTTCTGCGCCGTACCCTGATAGTTGCCCTTGCCGTTGATGGTCACGGTAGCGGTGCCGACGTACTGGTTGTTGCTGTAGCTGTAGGTAAAGTCCGTACCAGACGTCAACTCTTTTTCGCCGTCAGTGACCTCCGGCGTGGGCGTGATCTGCTTGCCGGTGTAGGGCTGATCGTCAATAGCGCCGATCGTCACATTCTCGATGCTCTTGGGCGCGATCGTCCAACCATTGGCAAACGTATAGCTGCCGCTATAGTTGCCCAGACCGGTTACGGTCAAGCTATAAGCTTTCGCATCGGTGCCCTTGGCAGAGCTCTCTACGACGGTATAATCCGTACCCGCTACCAGTTCTTTTTCGCCGGAACACACTTTGTAGCCCGTAAGCGTCTGCTTGTCACCGTTATAAGTCAACGTGCTAGCATTGGTGGTATCCAGTTTAAGATTTGCATCTGCAAGAGCAAGCTGTACGATCGTCCAACGCAGCGTCTGATCATCACTCGAACCGTTGGCCCAAGCCGTTTCTTCTTTGTCATTCAGCGCTGCGGTGGCCGTATAGGTATTGGCATCTGTTCCCACAGTCTGGCCCGTCACGGTAAAATCATCCGAAGATTTGCTGTAGGTGAATTCCTGCTGACTGCCATTATAGGTATACGTGCCTGTGGCCACCGGGGTCGTGACCGACCGCTTGCCCACCGCGAGCGCGTCCGTCTCGTCAGTCAGGCCATTATAGGTGACCGTGATGGTTTTCCCATTGTGGCTAGCCACTTTCAGTACCGTATCGGCATCGACCGTTCCCTCGCCGATCGCCGTGCTGTAGCCCGTGACCTGCTTTGTCTTGCCGCTGGCGCAGGTTGCCGTAACGACCATGCCGGAAAGATCTAATTTTTCGCCCGAGGTGTAACTCAGCTTTGGCTGCGTGGTGACAGCAATGTTTGTTACGGTATCCGCAGTCGCACTGACCGTCAGCGTTTCGCTCAAGCCACTGGCGGAGTCGCTGACAGTAACCTGATTCTGTCCTGCTGCCAGACCATTCGCGGGAAGTACAACATTAAAATTCGTGACCGGCGTAGCCTTGCCCTGCGCGTCAATATAATTGACGTCCAACATCGTTTTCAGCTCATCCGCCGTGGTGGTGTCATAAATCGTGCCCACATCAGGCTTTAAAGCAACCGTAATCGCCGGAACCTGGAGGACGGTAAAGGTTTTGCTGTTGCCATCCGATATTGTGGACAAATCAATGCTGTCTTTCCCCGCCGCTTTAGCAGATGAAAGAAGCAAAAAATTATTTAAGTCGGTTGCATTTAAATCTGTCTTTGCCTTAAATGCAATATAGGTAATTACTCCTTTAGCCTGAACATTTTTTTCGAAGGTAGTTTTGTCCAATACATTAAGACCTTCTGTCCCTCCCCAAGTAATTCCAACAATGTTGGAATTATAGGCTTTATTAACAGCAGCGTTTGATGCTAGTCCATCCGTAGTATTGACTACCGCCATTTTTGTCTCGTCATATTGAAGATATAAATTGAACGCCCAAATAGAGTCCTTCAATTCCGTTGGATTATTTGTAAAATTGACCTCTAGCACAAAAATATCATTTGCGCTGACAGATTGCGCCTCATCGCCATTCATCTGCTTCGTTGCTCTAGTGGAGAGATAAATAACCTTCCCATTGTCTCCTTCCTGAACTTGTGCTGCGTTTACCGGTACACAATTCAGTCCCATTAGCAGCGCAAGTACTAATACCAAAGACAATGTTTTTTTTGCCATCATCCTCATTTTACAATCTCCTTAAAAGTGATCTATCAAGTTAACACTATATCTCAGGATTAGAAGTGCATCTCTTGAATCAATATATCCGTCTCTATTAACATCTGCCGCCAACTGTTGAATTTCGCTTAAATTCACCAGATTGACGGAATATCGCAACGTTAGCAACGCATCTCGTGAGTCAATGTAAGTATCGTCATTCACATCCCCCAACGTGTACTTCTGGTCATACTGGAACGTTGCGGCGGGGGCATCTGCTTTGAACTCACTTCTCTCGCTCACGAGGTAGACATAGTACGTTCCGGTGCGCAGCTCCTTGGGGTAGGCGGCGTCTGTGCCGGTGAAACTCGCCTTGCCGTTGGCACCTTTCTCTGCCTGGTTGATGTAAACGATGTTGTCCGCCGTCGGGGTCGTCGGCGCATTGCCGCTTGCATCTCCCTTGAGCACCAACAGCAGGCACTGCGCATTCTCTTCTCCCGTCAGGCCGCTTGCCGTAACGTCAAACTTGACCGCGTTGGCGTAGTAGCCGCCAACATCTGTAATCGCGCTGTTGTCTGCCTTTTTCGGCGTAATGGTTACACCATCGTTGGTCTTAATATTGTAAATGCCCGGGTCGTTGGTATCCGCCGCCAGCGCGCCCACGCACAGCAGTGCCGACAGGATCGCCCCCAGCAGAAGCGACCGCAATAGTCTCTTCATACAGTTCCTCCTTTTTATATGTCAACTTTTTGCTCACTTCGCGTAACGCACAAAGATCGCCGCGACCTCCGCGCGCGTGGCCGTCGCCGTGGGGCTGACGGTGGTCGGGCTCGTGCCGTTGACCACGCCGTTGTAGATCGCCCAGTACATCGCAGTCTTTGCCCACGGGGCGATCGCGCCGCTGTCGGCAAACTGGCTGCCGTACATGGACGAGAACATCGTCTCCGCGCCGCTCTGCGCGCCGCCGTAGCGGAAGAGGATGGTCACGACCTCCTGACGGGTGATCTTCCCGTCGGGATTGAAGCTGTTTTCGCCCGTGCCGTTGACATAACCCTTCTCCGCCGCCCAGTTCACCGCGTCGCGATACCACGCATTCTGCGGAACATCGGTGAAGGCAGCCGCCGTGCTCGCTGCGCTCTTGCCCGCCATGCGGTAGAGCATGGTGACGAACTCCGCGCGCGTCAGCAGGCGGTTCGGCTCGAACTTTCCGCCGCCCACGCCGTTGACGTAGCCAAGCTGCGCGGCGCGCTCGATGCTGGCGTAGGCCCAGTGGCTCGCGGGCACGTCGGTAAAGGTCGTGCCGCCGGAGGTGTTCTCTCCGGCCGTGCCGCTGCCGGGAGCGCCGGTCGTGCCGCCCTGCGAGGGCTGGGACGGCTGCGCCGTGCCGGAGCTGACACCGGGAACGTTCGTTGCGATGTCCGCGCCGTTCGCGTCGCTGAACACGCCGTCCTTGAGCGCGAAGCCGGTTTCGCCCGACTTGAGCACCTTGAAGGTAAACACGCCGATTGAGCCGTCGCCCTTCGCCGGTGAGGTCGCCGCCGCGGCGACGATCGCGCCGTCTGCCGCGTCAGGATTGGCGGCCGAGAGCGTGCCCTTGAGCACATCGCCCACCGAGGCGCTCACGCAGGTGACGACCGTCTTGTCGAAGGCAAGCGTATACTGCGCAGCGCACAATCCCGGATTGCCGGAGATGTCCACCTTGACCGTGAACGTCTCACCCACCGCGGGCAGCGAGGCCGGTGCGTCGATCTTCAGGCTCGTCCCGGCGGCATAGGCCGGCAGGCTGAGCATAGCGATCATCAGCACCAGCAGCAGGCCGCGCCTGATGAAATTGTGTCTTTTCATTCTCTTCCTCCCCTGTTTTCAATGTTGTTCTGTTCTCCATCCGGAGAACAGAAAGGGTGTACACCCTTTGCCGTTGTATTCATTTTATTTTCCTGCCGCCGAGGCATTTGGCATCGCTTGCAGCGCCGCGCACAGCGGGGAATAATCACCGCCAGCATCCATCAGGAAAACGCGCATTTCGGTGACGTCTTCCTTTGCCGCGGCAGAAAGGGAAAGCTCTCCCACGCCTCCGGTGAGCGTCATCGTTCCCGCAGCAGACAGGCCGACCAGCCGTCCGCCCTGATACAGCGCCAGCATCGGCTCAACCGTCGAAACCGCGTTACCCGACGAAAAGTGTTGCAGATCAGCAACATCCACCGCGACGGTGTATGTCTTGCCTGACGACGTGCTTTTGACCGAGCAGTTCTTCTCGTCGACCACCGCGGTCACGCTGTCGTGTTTTTCAATCGTGGTGGGGCGGACCTCCGCGACGATATCCCGCTCCTTGTCGTAGACGCGCACGCCGTCAAAGGTGAGCGCCTGACCGTCCGCGGCGTTGGCGAACGAAACGACGACAAGCTGCCGCTCATCGTCACACGGCAGCACAGAGCCCCACGAAACTCTGATCCTTCTTTCCTCCGTCCTAACCACGCAGGCGGCATCGTGTGATTCGACCGTTGCCTTCATCGGCGGGTCAAAGAGAAGCTCAAAGTTGCCGCCGCAGGCCACGCCGCGTCCCTGAAACACCACGGCGACCTTCGCCGTGCCGTCCTCCTGCAAGGCACCGCCGACGATCCAAAGCTTCGGGTCACGGTCAGAGGGGACCGCCACGCTGACCGTGCCGTTTGTAACTGCCGTATCAAGCGGCGCCGAGTTTTCGTCGTACAGCCGCACATCCGTCAGGTTGACAGCGGAGTCCTTCGGCTCTGCGGTGACAGTTTGCAGGATCACGGTGCACAGTCCTCCGTCCGGCAGTGCTTTTGCCGCGCCGAACGACACGCGCAGCACGCCCGGTTTTTCCACGCGGTAAGTCATCGGCGCGTTGTTAAGGCCATCCAGCGCCTGCACCGAGCGCACCTCGAGGCAGTTTGGGTCATAAATAAAGGTAAAATTGCCGCCTGCCGTGCGCAGGCCGCCGTCCAGACGGACCGTCACGCCAACGGCCTGATGCTCTGCCGTTTCGCTGCTGCTCAGACCGAGATGCGCCGTCTTTTTCGCCACGCTGCCCGCAATCGCGCTCGCATCCACCGGCACACCATTTGCATTGTACAGCCTGAGCTGCTCGGCTGAAACAGCGCTGCCGCCCGTCGGCGTGTCGGCGGTGATTCGGAACACCAGTTTGCAGAGTACGGTGTCCTTAATCGGTTCTGCCACGCCAGTGAACGTTACGCGGACTGTGCCCTCGTCGGCACCATTGACAACGCAGTAGATGGAAGGCGCTGCCTCCGAGTTAGCCGACACAAGCTCCAGCACTTTACTGTCATAGCGAATGGTAAAGTTTCCGCTGTAAACATCGTCGCTTTTCAGTCCGACGGTCACATCGACCACCTCGCCTTTTGCGCCGCTCACGGTCGAGATCTCGACCGTGCCCGCCGCAAACACCTGCTGCGGCGCAGCGGCTGCTCCGAACAGGAGCAGCACTGCGAGCAGGCAGGATAAAACGTTCTTTTTCATCGCGAGCCCTCCGTCAGTTCAGGCTGTCGATGAGTTTTGCATCGTAACGAAGGATCTTGATCGCGTCGCCCGCATCGACGAAACCGTCTTTGTTGACGTCCGCCGCCTTTTCCTGCTCCTCCGTCAGCTCCTTCGCAAGGCCGACCGAGTAGCGCAGGCAGAGCATCGCATCCGCCGAGTCGATGTAGCCGTCGCCGTTCACGTCGCCAAGCTGCGGCGCCGCCGTCACGGTGACGGTGACCTCAGCGGAGTGGTTGCCGTCCACGCTCGTGGCGTGGATCTTAGTCGTGCCGACGCTCACTGCCGTGACAATGCCCGTGCGGGAAACCGATGCGATCCCCGGATCATCGCTCGTCCAGACAAGTGTTTTGACCGTCGCATCCGCCGGCGCGATAGTTGCTGTCAGCTTGGCCGTGCCCCGCACTGGGATCTTATGCTCGGTCTCGTCGAACGAAACGCCGGTCACGCGCACGCGCGCGGCAAGCACCGAAACGATGCAGCTCACATGGCGTCCTCCTGCCGTAGCCGTAATTACGCTTGTGCCGGGCGTGACCGCCTGCACAAGGCCCTTCTCTGTGACCGTTGCCACATTTGGATTGCTCGACTGCCAGACAACGGACGCCGTGGATCCCTCGGGTAGGATCGTCGCTGCGAGCTGTTCGCCCATCTCTCCCACGTAAAGCGTCAGGGAATACTTGTTCAGCGTGATCGAGGTCACGGTGTCTTTCGGCTCCTCTGCCGCGGTCACGGTGATCGTTTTCGCAACTGAAGCACCGCCGACCGAAGCAGTCACCGTTGCGCTGCCGCTGCCGACCGCTGTGACCTTACCACCCGGTGAGACATAGAGCACCTTGGGGTCAGAGCTTGTCCAGGTGACGGCCTTCTGCGGGTTCGTCAGCACCGCGCTACCTGCAAGCGTATAATTCGCCGTCAGATCAGCGCTTGCGCCGAGCGAGAGTGTCTCAGGCGCACGCTCAATGGACAGTTTCTCTACTTTCAGGCTGTCCTTTGCCAGAACGGTGACGGGGATCTCTTTTTTAACGGGGGAATCGCCGTTCAGACTGACCGTCAGCGTGCCCGTTCCGGCGCTTTGCGCCGTCAGATAACCGCTATTGTCATAATAGTACACACAGGACGGCGTATTGACATAAAACGTCTGCCTATTGTTACCGGAGGATGCGCCATAAGGCGCGCAGCGCAGGTCGAGGAACATCGTTTCACCCTCGAGCAATGTAAGGGGATCCACACTTCCGATGGAAGTTACCGTCTTTTCACTATTTCCAATATCATAACGTAGGCGATCGAGTAACGGTTTCCCGTTGCCGTCCAGCCGTAAACGCGTTTCGGCAGAAATGTAATATTCTCCATCTTCAGGAATTACAAACGAACAGTTTGCAAGTGAAGTACTATCAATTCTCGTCCCTGCACCATTCAACAAGAAATAGCGGTAGCTGCCATCTCCCTCACGGCTCACGCGCACGACCTCGCCCGCCGTGTGTTTGCCGATATAAAAGTAGTAACATCCATAAGAGTTATCATTATCAGCATAGAACTCCGTCCATTCACCGGCGTTGATCGTCTTCGCTGTTTCAAGGCTGTTATTGCCGCCCTCAATATGCAGAATATTGTATACAATCGAGCAATCTTCCCAGCGTCTAGTGTAGTATGCTTTCAGATAATACGTACCTGCATCCAATTTTAAATTTCTTGTATCGGCGCCGCCGTACCAACTGTATATGCTCCCAGCATTATCGCCTGCTGTTTGAAAATCTTTCTCTCTGTAAAGTTCAAACTCTATGTATGCGCACTCTGTCTTTGTAAAACACAGCCACGTATTATCTTCTGGTACAACAATCTTAAACCAGTCCTTGTCGTTGATAGCACTGATTGTAAAGCTCTGCGGCGCGCCCTCGTAAAGCGGCGTCGCCTTCTTCCACGTGTCGTTGTTCTCCTCGTCCGTCGCGGGGCGCAGCTCGATGCCGGTCGTGCGGATCTCGGGGTCGATATAGCTGCTGTCGGCCGTCAATTTGATGTAATAAATGCCTGCATCCGTAAGCTTGAAGTACATATCTGTAACAGTACGCGAGCTATTGTATCCGCTGCCGAACTCGCCCTTTCTGTTGTCTTCACCATACTCCATCAGAGTCTCCGCGCGATAGAGCACCGCCGTTGTCTGCTTCGTGCTGGTCAGGTGCAGCGTCATATCATTCTCTGGCACAGTAAAGCAGAACCAGTCCACGTCGGTGGTGCTGGACAGCACGTGCTGGACGTTGCCGACCGGAACGCTTGCCGCAGTCTGCCAGGTGTCGTTGCTCTCGTAGGGATCATCGCCGCCCTCGCTCACACAGATACGCAGCAGGGAGCGGGGATAATTTCCCATGTATCCCTTACCATTTATCCCTGCGTAGACGCGCACATAATACTGCCCCTGCTGGTCGCAGCTAAAGCCGTACACATGCTGAATGTTCACTTTCGCCTGTTTGACGACCGCCGCGCCGTTCGGCGCGTAGAGATCATAGTAGAACGAATCGGAATAATCCGTGTTCAGACCGGTAAAGCGCAGGGTGTAGAGCTTTTTCTCGCCCTCGCCCGGAACTGCTTCAAACGCAAACCAGTCCTCATCGCCAAAGCCGCCGACCGTAAAGTCCTGATCCGTGCCGACGGTCAACCTTGTCGCGGTAGCCTTCGTCTCGTTCGGTTCGTTGCGATCGCCGTCCAGGATCTGCGCTGTAAGCGTCCTCGTGCAGATCGCATTGGTATTGTTATTCTCGTACATGTACAGAGCCACATAGTGCTCGCCCGCTTCCGCGGCGTGGAAATACAAAGTGCTGTCTCCGGAAAGGGTCGCATAGCCGCCGCAGGCAGTACGGTCTGTCACGTTGCTGCCCGGGTCAAAGACCAGTTGGATCTTCTGGTCCTTGTTGGTGTAATCGTAGCCCGAAACCGTCAGCGCAATGTCCTGTCCGGGCTTTGTGGTCGTGATCTTAAAGTAGTCGTAGTCTCCTGCGGCAAGAGTAAACTCTGTCTTTGCGCCCTCATTTAGCGTGGTCGCAGTCTCTTTTGTATTATTGGGCTCGTTGCTATCACCATCAAACAAGGAAATGCTCACTAGTGTTAGGTCATCATATAATATCAGCCCACCGCCAGAACAGCTCGCATAATCCTCAAAGCAAAGGTAATAGACTCCTGCCTCGCCGGTGGAAAAGCAACCTTCATTGTCTATCCAATGTCCAAACACTCGTCCCGCAGCATCATAGCATGTAGCAAGAACTCTTTTGCTCTCGCTGCATTTGAGTTGGACGATTTGTCCGGGCTTCGTTGTCGTAAACTTGAACCAGTCTTTATCCTGTCCGATTGGAACGATTCCATACTGTTCATTTTCAAGAATTTCTTTCGCTTCTTCCATAGTGTCGTTGGGTTCGTATTGATCATTGTCGATCTGTCGAAGCGTAAATGTGCCATTTTTCACAGAGGTATCGTTCCATGCTCTGAATACGCAAATATAATAAGTCCCCTGTTTTCGCACATAAACAATCTTTCCATCACCGCGAAGAGAGGTTGAACTGAGCGAGGTTTTACCGTCGGATTCATAAACGCTGCAACATAAATCGCCTTCGATCACGAGAGCCTGATACGGCTTATCCATTGTAACCTTAAACCACTGTTTCTCAACATCTGCACTGAGCTCATACTTCACTTCTTCGTCAAAGCTGACCTCTTTTGCGGTCTCCATCGACGTGTTCGTCACGGCGTTCTGCGTCTCCGCGCTCAGCGGTTTTGTCGACTCCTCCGCCCGCGCCGTCAGGTCGAACGGGCAAAGCCCCAGCAGCAGACACAGCGTCAGTATCGCTGCAAGGAATCTTCTGTGCTTCTTTTCCACTGATCTCATCCCCCAAACTTAAAATATTTGCGCATTCGTAATTTAAGTATAGAGATATTTTGGGGCAAAACAATATGCTGGTTGGTAAGTATCGGAAGAAAATTTTCAAAAACTTTTCACGCGATTCAGAGGAATCTGAACGGTGTTCTTTCTCAAAACACATCGACAAATACTTAAATCGTGCTGAACAAGCTTGTCTCTCTAAAGCGGCAACAAAAAAGCGGCTGCATAAGCAGCCGCTTCTTTATGATATTTTTTGAAAAGAAAACTCCGGAAAACCGAAGTTTTCCGGAGTTTCGATGACAAAATTAGCGCTTGGAGAACT
>ENA-UOIZ01001707-UOIZ01001707.1-human-gut-metagenome-genome-assembly--contig:-P88-NODE-1707-length-17180-cov-6.899562_pt1 | contig 17180 bp, 14 predicted proteins | sample MGYA00242336_ERZ723883 | MGnify/ENA metagenome assembly ERZ723883 | reverse complement strand
GTAGGTAATGTACACGCCGATGGCCATGATGCCCCAGATGAGGCCCTGTGCCACAGCGCCGGGCATGGAGTTTACCAAAGAGGTCAGGAAATCCATAAAAACATCCTCATTTCGTAAAGCACCAAAACAGCGGGGAAAGAGAGCAACCTCCCCTTCCTCGCTGTTATGATGATTTTCAGTCGCTGTTCAGTTCAATCAGCCGATAGCCACGTAGTCGGACGGCGGGGTGATGCCCAGCGCCTCGCAGTTGGCGGCGTTGTACTTCTTGGTCACATTCGGAGCGAACTCAACGGGCATCGTGGAGACGTCCGCGCCGTCCGCGAGGATCTTGGCAGCCATCTCACCGGTGGCGTAGCCGAGGTCGTAATAGCTGATGGAGAGCGTTGCAACGCCGCAGCCGGAGCAGATGCCTTCCTCACCGGCCACAACGGGGACCTTGGCGGGGATGACAACGTTTGCGATGGCCTCGGTGTTGGAGGCGGCGGTGTTGTCAGTGGGGATGTAGATGACGTCGGAGTTATCGGCGGCAGTCTGGGCCACGGAGGTGACGTCGTTCGTATCGGTGAAGGCATAGCGGGCAACGGTGTAGCCCTCCTCGGTCAGGCAGCCTTCAATGACGTCGCACTGGTAGACGGAGTTCGGCTCTGCACTGCAGTAGAGCAGACCGACGCTCTTGGCATCCGGGAAGAGTTCCTGGATCATGGCTGCCTGCTGGTCCAGCGGAGCCAGGTCAGAGGTGCCGGAAATATTGTTGCCGACAGTGCCAGTCCAGTCGCTGATGTCCAGCGCGGTGGCGTAGTCAGTGATGGAGGTTCCCAGCACCGGGATGTCGGCAGTCGCCTGTGCGGCGGCCTGCAGCGGTGCGGTGGCGTTGGCAAGGATCAGGTCAACGCCGTTGGAGACAAAGCCATTCACAATGGTGGCGCAGTTGGCGGAATCGCCGGAGGCGTTCTGCTCGTCAAATTTGACGCTGCCCTCGCCCAGCTTCTCGACCAGAGCATCCTTGAAGCCCTGAGTAGCGGCATCCAGCGCTTCATGCTGGACAAGCTGGCAGATACCGATGTTATAGACCTTGCCATCCGCAGCGGCGGTGCTGTCAGCAGTGCTTGCAGCAGCCTCGGTGCTGGAGGCGGTGTCCGCAGCAGAAGCGGCGGTGTCGGTGGATGCGGTGGAGCCGCAGGCGGCCAGACCCATGGTCATGGCGGCTGCCATCATAAGGGAAACTGCTTTTTTCATGTCTATTCCTCCATAGTACCTGCTGCGCAACCTTTTTGTTTCAGGTGTACACCCGCGTCTCCTCACGCGGGTCCCTCCTGCGCAGCCGGTTTAGTGCTTTAAAGTATAGCACACTTCACCGGTTTAAAGCAAGCGCAAATACGTATAATGCGTCATGCGATTTACAGCGTTTTTTGGCTATATTGACGAATATTCAAATCAATGCCCCGTAGGGGCGGATTCCATATCCGCCCACGGTACCCGCCGTAAGCCGCACGGGCGCATATAGAATGCGCCCCTACGGAGGCAACCAAAAAATCCCGGCCCATATAAACAGGCCGGGATAGCTCTTATTTCAGTCCGCAAAGCAGGCGTTTTCCGCCTTGGCGATCAGCTCCACAAAGCGGTGGGGGTTGCTGGCTGTGCGCAGGCTTTCCACAAGGTCGCTGCGGCTCAGAAGGTTTACGAGCCGCGCCAGGATCTGCAGATGCAGGCTCTCACTGCCCGGCGGAACAGCGATCATGAACACAAGATCCACGGGTTCCCCGTCCGGTGCGCCCCAGTCAACACCGCGGCGCAGCAGCAGCGCCGAGATGCCCGGTGCGGACACGCCCGCGTTGCAGGCGTGGGGCAGCGCAATGCCGCCCCCGATGGCCGTTGTGCCGCCGAACGTTTCCCGGTAGCTGACCGCATTGTAGTAGGCATTGCCGTTGGTGATAACGCCGATGCCCTCCTGCAGTTCGACCAGAATGCCGAGCGCGTCGGCAGAGTTATCGATCTTTGCATAGAGCAGTACGCCCTTGGGGTTCATCAATTCGCTGACCTTCATCGTCAAACCTCACGTCCTTCGGCTCTGCTAATCAGGCTGTACAGATACTCCCCCACTGCGCCCTCGGCGCAGGTGCAGGTCGTCACATGGTCGGCGGCTGCCTTGACCTCTGCCGGTGCGTTGGCGACAGCCACGGCGTAGCCGGCCTCCCGCATGATCTCCAGGTCATTGTAGTAATCACCGATAACGACGGTGTTCTTCATGGATTTGCTCATGAGGGCGCACAGGTCATGCAGACCGCTGGCCTTGCTGACGCCGCTGGGCATGATCTCTAAGTAAATGCTGTTCGTGGCCAGGAAGTAGTTTTCCCGCCCGTAGTACCGCGTCTTGGCGTACTGGCCCAGTTTGCGGATGCTCTCCGGGTCAGAGGCAAATACGACCTTGACCCAGCCGTCGGGCACACTCTCCACCGGGCAGGCAATGCTGCCGAGGTGCTCGTCCACCTGATGGGCGTGGGTCACCTCATTGGCATGGATGACGAACATCTCGCCGTTTCCGGCCATGACCTCCACGCCTATATGCGGGAACTTGTTCAGGATGTCAAGGATGGCCGTCGTCGCCTGCTCGCGGTTCAGCGTCGAGCGGTGCAGCACCGACTCGGCGGAGAAATCATACAGCAGCGCCCCGTTGCAGGAGATGGCCGGCAGCGACAGGCGGATGTTCCCCAGCGCCGCGCGGATGGACTCCGGCGGGCGGCCCGTTGCCACCGTGAAAAGCCCCCCCATGCCGGTGTACAGCTGGATGACCGCGCGGTTGCAGGCGGGGATGCCCTCCTTGGCCGTCAGCAGCGTATTATCCATATCACAGATCACAAGGGTATCGCTTAGGGGTGGTTTCATGCGCGATGTTCCTTTCTTAACCGTGTCAGAAACTCTGTAAAATAGGGCGGCAGGGGCGAATCAAACTGCATCCACTCCCCTGTCCGCGGGTGGACGAAGCCCAGCTCCTTGGCGTGCAGGCACTGGCCATTCAGCGATTTGATGCAGTTTTTGGGGCCATACACAGCATCCCCTGCCAACGGATGCCCCGTCGAGGCCATGTGTACACGAATCTGATGGGTGCGCCCGGTCTTTAATTTGCACGCAATGTAAGTGAAATTGCCGCAGCGTTCCAGCACCTGCCAGCCCGTGTAGGCATACTTGGCCCCCGCCGCGTTCTCGGCCAGGACGGCCATTTTCTTGCGGTCCCGCGGGTCGCGTCCGAGCCACTTTTCCACAAAGCCCTCGTCCTCCTTGAGGTTACCGTACACCACGGCATGGTAGACGCGGTGGATGCTGTGTACGCTCATCTGGGCGCTGAGCGCCTGATGGGCGGCATCGTTTTTGGCAACGACGAGAAGGCCGCTCGTGTCCTTGTCAATGCGGTGGACGATGCCCGGGCGGATGGCCCCGCCGATGCCCGACAGCTGCCCCGCGCAGTGGTAAAGCAGCGCGTTGACGAGCGTGCCGTCCGGGTTGCCGGGGGCCGGGTGCACGACCATGCCCTTAGGCTTGTTGACAACGAGCAGGTCGTCGTCCTCGTACACAATGTCCAGCGGGATGTTCTGGGGCCGAGCCTCGATGGGCTGCGGGTCAGGCAGGTCGATGGCGTAGATTTTGCCGGGCGCCACCTTATCCTTTTTGTTGACGGGCGCGCCGCCGCAGGTCACAAGCCCCTGCTCGATCAGATTTTGCAGCGCACTGCGGGACAGCGTCGGGCACTGCCCGGCCAGCCAGGCGTCCAGGCGTCCGCTGTCTCCGGGGGCTGCGGTAAGCTCAAGCCGCTCCATCTTCGTCCGCCTTTGGCTCTGCGGTCTTATCCTTTTTGAAAGAATCCAGCAGCACGGCGAGCATCAGCAGGCCGACGCCGACACAGACGCAGATGTCCGCAAAATTGAAGATGGCAAACCGCATGAACAGCACATTGATGTAGTCCACGACCACACCGTTGAGCACGCGGTCAATGAGGTTGCCCACGCCGCCGCCCAGTACCAGCGTCCAAGCTGCGCGCTCTGTCAGCGGCATTTTGCGCACGAACAGCATGATAAGGACAGCCAGCAGCATGACCGACGTCATGCCGATGAGCAGTCCCTGCTTACCGGCCAGCATCGAAAACGCCATGCCGTCATTCAGGCAGTAGCGCAGCTCCACAACGCCGGGCAGCACGTCCATGCTGCCCACCGGCAGCAGCGCCGCCGTGGCCCAGTGCTTGATGAGCTGGTCAATGACGACCAGAATGGCCGCTCCTGCCAGCGATAACAAACCAGAAATCATACAACACCTTATCCGAAAAAATCAGCGGTGCTTAAACGTATAAGCACCGCTGACGGTAGAGTAAATTTACTGCTTCAAGACCTTAGCGCAGCGCGGGCAGAGGCCGTCCTCACCGACGGTGGTCTCGTACTTCCAGCAGCGCAGGCACTTGTTGCCAGCCGCATGGGCAGCGCTGACGCCGAGACCCTCGACCAGGCCCTTGACGCCGCCCTCACCCTCGACAAGGTCAACGTGGGAGACGATGAACAGGTCAGCCAGCTCATCCATCGGGATGGCGTTCAGGAAGTCGTAGACCTTCTTGCTGCAGTACAGCGTCAGACCGGCCTCCAGCGCAGAGCCGATGACCTTATCGGCACGGGCCTGCTCCAGCACCTTCTTGACGTCGTCGCGGATGGCCATGATGCGGTCCCACTTAGCTTCAAACGCCTCATCGGCGGCAGCCTTGGCCTCGGGCATCTGCTCAAAGACAACATAGTCCTTCATGCCGTCCAGCTTCGGGATGTAGCTCCAGATCTCCTGGCTGGTGAAGCACAGGATGGGTGCCAGCAGCTTGGTGAAGTCGACCAGGATGCGGTACAGCGCGGTCTGGGCACAACGGCGTGCGTGGTCATCTGCGCAGTACAGACGATCCTTGATGACGTCCATGTAGAAGTTGGACATATCAATGACGCAGAAGTTGTACAGTGCGTGGTAGGCACGGCTGAAGTCGTAGTGCTCGTAGGCATCGCGCATGGTGGCGGTCAGCTTGTTGCAGGCCTCGAGTGCCCAGCGGTCGATCTCGAACAGCTGATCATCATCGACCATATCCTTCGCGGGATCAAAGTCGCTGATGTTGCCCAGCATGAAGCGGGCCGTGTTGCGCATCTTGCGGTACGCCTCAGACAGCTGGCGGAAAATTTCCTTACCGGCGCGGACGTCGACGGTGTAATCGCTGGAAGCGACCCACAGACGGATGATGTCAGCACCGTAGTCGCGGATGATCTCACTGGGCTCCATGCCGTTGCCGGCGGACTTGTGCATCTGCTTGCCCTGGGCATCGACGACCCAGCCGTGGCACAGGACCTCGCGGTACGGGGCCACACCCTGGGTGGCGACACTGGTCAGCAGACTGGACTGGAACCAGCCGCGGAACTGGTCGGCACCCTCCATATACATATCAACGGGCCAGCGCAGCTCGGGACGCTCACGGCAGACAGCGCTCCAGGTGGAGCCGGAGTCGAACCAGACGTCCATGATGTCGGGGTCCTTCTCCCAGTCGGAGGCACCGCACTCGCAGACCTCGGTCTTGGGCAGGATGTCGTTGGCATCGTACTTGTACCAGGCGTCGCTGCCCTCCTTGCGGAACAGGTCGGACACAGCCTTGATGGAGGCATCGGTGATATGGTACTTGCCGCACTTCTTGCAGTAGAATACCGGGATGGGCACGCCCCAGACGCGCTGGCGGCTGATGCACCAGTCACTGCGGTCACGGACCATACCGGCCATGCGGTCATGGCCCCACGCCGGCTGCCAGTGCACGCTATCAATGGCCTTGTAGACGTCCTCCTTGAAGGCGTCGATGGAGCAGAACCACTGCTCGGTAGCACGGAAGATGATGGGATGATGGCAGCGCCAGCAATGCGGGTACTGGTGGGTGATGTGCTGCACGCCCATCAGATGGCCGCTCTCCTTGATGTGCTCCAGAATGACCTTGTTGGCGTCCCAGACCTTGAGACCGGCAAACTTCTCGCCCGCCTCGGCGGTCAGGCGGCCCGCGTCGTCCACGGGAACGACAACGGGAACCTGCGGATAGTGATTGACGCAGACCTCAAAGTCCTCAACACCATGGCCGGGAGCGGTGTGGACGCAGCCCGTGCCGCCTTCCAGCGTGACGTGGTCGCCCAGAATGACCAGACCCTTGCGGTCAAGGAACGGATGCTGATACTGCATGAGCTCGAGCTCACTGCCGAGAACAGTCTCGGGCAGGACTTCGTACTCATCGATATGGCAGCCCTTCATCGTGGACTCAACGAGCTCGCGGGCCATGATGTGGTAGGCGTCACCGATCTTGACGAAGGCATATTCCAGATTGGGATTCAGGCAGGTCGCGACGTTGGCGGGCAGTGTCCAGGTGGTGGTCGTCCAGATGACGATCCATGCCTTGTCCAGCGGGATGTTGTGCTTGGCCAGCACGCCGTTGGGGTCGTCGGTCAGCTTGAAGCGGACATAGATGGAATCGCACTCGTCCTCGGCGTACTCGATCTCAGCCTCGGCCAGGGCGGTGCGGTCCTCGGGGCACCAGTACACGGCCTTCATGCCCTTGTAGATGTAGCCCTTCTTGGCCATCTCGCCGAAGATCTCGACCTGGCGGGCCTCAAACTCGGGGCGCAGGGTCAGGTAGGGGTTTTCAAAGTCGCCCTGCACGCCCAGACGCTTGAACTGCTCGTTCATGACGCCGATGTGCTCGGTGGCAAACTCCTTGCAGATCTGGCGCAGCTCCAGCTTGGAGACACCGGCCTTCTTGTCGCCGAGGGAGCTCAGCGCCTTCAGCTCGATGGGCAGGCCGTGGGTGTCATAGCCGGGCACGTAGGGTGCCTGGAAGCCGGACATGTTCTTATAGCGGATGATGATGTCCTTGATGATCTTGTTCAGGGCCGTACCCATGTGGATATTGCCGTTGGCATACGGAGGGCCGTCGTGCAGGATGTACTGCGGCTTGCCCTCATTGTTCTTAATCATCTGCTCATAGACATGGTTCTGCTCCCAGTCCTCGAGCATTTTGGGTTCCTTCTTCGGCAGACCGGCCCGCATTTCAAACGGGGTCTGCATCTTATGGATGGTGTCGTTGTAGTTCTGCGCCAAAGTTTCCTACTCTCCTCTATTTATTGGATTCTTTAGTTATATCACATCGGGCGTCAGCTGTCAAAGTCAACGCCTTCAAAGTTATCGAACGCCGGGGAATTCAGCTCCTCCTGCGGTTCGTCACTTGCCTTTTTGCGGGTCGTGCGCCTGGTCGTACCGGCCTTGCGGCGGCGGGCAGGCTTGGCCTCCGGCTCGTCATACAGGCCGGAGACATCCTGGAGCCGCGTCTCGTCGATGGCGGGCTCCTCCACGGGGATCGGGGCAGGCTCGGCTTCCTCCGGCTCCTCCGGGTGCGGCGCGATGGCAAATTCCACCGTGTCTACCTTTTCGCCCTGAGCCCGGGCACTTTCCGTCGGCTCCGGCACGGGCTGGGATGTGGGCGGCTCAGAGTAGGCCGTCTCCTGCATGGCGGGCATCTGGGCTGCCTGCTGTACCGGGGCCGACTCCGGCACAGGCTGGGCTGCGGGGGCCGTGTAGACCGGGGCCTGCACAGCAGGCTGCTGCGGCTCTGCCGCAGGGGCAGCGGCCTGCTCCGGGGCCGGGGACGGCGGCGGAACGGGTTCATCCTCGGGCCGTCTGGTGTAATCGGGCAGTTTATTGATAAGGTTGATATGCTTGCGGTACATCTCGATCAGCGAACGCTTGAAGCTGTCTGCCTCACCCTTGAGCGTGACGATCTCCTGCTTGGCCAGCTCGACGTCATCGCGGGCGCGCTGCTCGCGGTCCTCCGCCTTGATGTTGGCCGAGCGGATGATCTCCGCCGCTTTCTGCTTGGACTCGCGGATAATACTGTCCCCCATGCGCTGGGCGTTGATCATCGACGTACTCAGGGAGTTTTCCATCGTTCGGTATTTTTCAATGCGCTGGGCCAGCATGACGAGCTTTTTCTGCAAATCATCATTCTGGGCAGCCAGGTCGTCCATTGCCTGGGCGACCTGCTTGAGATAATCATCCACATCCTCACGGCGATAGCCCTGGAACGCTTTGTCAAATGTGACGTGGCGGACATCCTCGGAAGAGATCATGACGGCTTTCCTCCTGTATGCGGGGCACACGGCCCCGTTATTCCCTGCCCGCAGCGCTGCGGGCGATCCTGCGCTCAATATTGGTAAAAGGATATGAACAGACGATCCTTACGGCTTTTGCCGCCGATGGCCGCCAACTTGAAGCGCCCCACGCCGCGCACTGTAAAAATATCCGCGGCGTAGGCGGTCTCGTGGGCGGCCTTCAACGGCAGGTGGTTGATCTCCACACGGCCCGCGGCGATATATTCTGCCGCGCGGGTGCGGGAGGTGTGCAGCATGGCTGCCAGCACCGCGTCCGCACGCAGGGACGGCACGGTAGCCTCCTGCAGGGTGCGCTCGCGGCTTTCAGCCAGACGGGCGGGCAGTGCGTCGATGCACGCAGTATGCACGGTGCAGTGCCCTGCGCCGGTCAGCTCCGCGTTTATAAATTCCTGCTTGTCGGCGAGGATCACCGCGTAAAATGTGTCCTCACGCTCGGGGTCTGCCAGCAGGTCCCCCACGCAGCTGCGCTCAAGGCCAAGGCCCAGAATCGCACCGAGATAATCCCGGTGGGTCGGCAGCTTATCCCCGTAAGCGGTGCATTGCAGGTAGGCCAGCGGTTCTTCCTGCCAGGCATCGGGCGGCTCAATACAGAGCACCCGGCGTTCTGCCGCGTCAAAGCCGCCCCAAAAGCGGATGCAGTTGCACCCGGCCTTGTTGCAGGCGGCCTGCGCCAGACTCTGCTCCCGGTCCGAGAGAAAACCCGTATAACGCGGGATGCCGCGGCTTACCGCAACGCGGCACAGCTCCTCGACACGGCGCATCAGGCGGCGCTCGTCGTCATTCTGCGGCGGCACAAAGCCGCGCACCGCATTGGCGGTATCAGAAGAAGACGCCATTGTTTTCCAGCTCGTCGAGCAGGTCACCCATAATATCAACGTTGTACGGCGTAATAATGAAGGTGCTGGTCGCCACGCGCTTGATCTGGCCGTTGTTGGCATACGCTACACCGGACAAGAAGTCGATCAGACGGCGGGAGACCTCTTTGCTGGCAGACTCCAGATTCAGCACCACAGTATGCTTGGCGTTGAGCTGGTCCGCAATGCTGGACGCATCGTCAAAGCGTTCCGGTTTGACCAGAACGACCTGCAGCTGGGTCGTCGCGTTGATGTTCACGACCTTATTGCTGTGCTGTTTGATCTCCTGCTGCTGGGTATACTCCTGCGCAGCTGCAGCCCCCTGCCCGCCGGGGAAAACATTCTCTTCAGTGTCATCTACATAGGAATCTGCTTCGGGGTCGATACCGAGCTTGCTTCTCAAACTGTCAAGCATGGACATGGTCGTAAAACTCCTTTGATCAGAAAGCGCCGTTTACGTCAGCGCGTTATTACAGCGATATACATTAAATATTATCTTCTTTTTTGGCAGTCTTGTCAATACAAACGGCGTATTTTCGTTACAATAGTTTGCCATCCTCCAAATTTGTGCCCTGCACGATAATCTCATCATAGAGGCGCACCTCATTTGCACTGCCGAGCTTGCCGTCCTCCGGGACAAGAATGTAGCTGTCATTCTCATACAGCGTTGTAATCTTCAAAAAGCGCTGCAGGTTGCCGTACTTGACATAGACACCGCGCTGGCCGTTCACGATATGCAGCGCCTCCTTGTCGATGCGGATGCCCTCGTAGGTTTTTAAATCGACCTGCACGGTCTCGCAGCCCAGGCCCAAGACCTCGGCGCTGATGGTCTGGCATTGCAGCACGATCTTGGCAATGCCGTTGTCCTTGTCCTCGGTGACTTCCTCCACCGTGGCGGAAAGCGGGGTGTTCTGCTTGCCGGGTACGCTGATTTTCACCGTGGACAGACCGTCGAACCGTGCGGCGGTATCCAAATCGCAGACCGCGTAGAATTTCCAGCTGAAGCCCGTCGCGATCTGTCCGGCGCGGTTTGTATCCGCTGCCGGGAAGCCGTCTGCCAGCATTTTTTGCAGCGTGGCCGGGTCGGCATCGGCCAGCGCCCGGCAGTCCGTCCGGATGGCAGGCGAGGCCTCCGTGCGGCTGAAATAGCCGTTCGTTGTTGCGGTGACGGTCTGCAGCGTGTCGAGCTGTGCCTTGATGCCGTCGTACTCGGTCTGCAGCGCTGCGATGGACTGGGAGAAATCCGCCGTCTGCCCGGTGCTGATCTGCAGACGGTTCTGGGCCAGCAGAAAGCTGTCCTGCGCGTCGGAGATGCCGGTATACTGGGCAGTGTCCAGCTTATCCAGCAGGTTGTACAACGCCTGCTTCGTCTGGTTTGTCAGCACCGAAAGCTCACTGCCGGCAGAATTCTGCGACTTCGTAAGCAGCGTGATGGAGCGCTCGAGCCGGTCCAGACGCTCACGCTGCAGGCCCTGGGTGTCATCGGTGTAGCATTCGGCTACCACCGTGCCGTTCGTCACGCGCTCGCCATCCTGCACAAGATAGCCGAGATTGCCGCTGCCCGGCACATCCACAGCGTCAAATGCCACAACGCCGGTCAGGTTCAGGCTTTCGGCCAGCGTGTAGCGGATGGCGGTCTCGGTCTTGTAGGACCGATGGAAGATCAGCACGAACTGGACAGCAACATACAGCAGGAAGAGTGCCAGTGCCAGCAGACCCAGCGCGTGTAAAAGTTTTTTTGCCAGCGGGCGGTCCTGCCGGTTGCTCACGGTGCACCCTCCTTTCCGTTATTCCTCGTTGTGCAAAAAGGCCCGCACCAGTGTGCAGGCGCGCTCGGTGACATCCTCCTCATCCAGATAGAGCCACACCGCGTCGTTCTGACGGCGGAACCAGGTCAGCTGGCGCTTGGCGTAGTTGCGCGTTGCCTGCTTGAGACGCTCGGTGCATTCGGTCAGATTGGCCGTGCCCTCAAAGTACGGGAAGAATTCCTTGTAGCCGATGGCCTGCGCCGCCGTGCGGTAGGCATCGCGGTGGTCGTAGACCTGCCTTGCTTCGTCCAGCACACCGTTTTCGACCATTTCGTCCACGCGGCGGTCAATGCGGCTGTACAGCACTGCGCGGTCCCGGCAGGTCAGGCAGAGGCAGAGCGCATGGTAGGGTGCCTCGGCGGGCCTGGCCTCGCGGCGCTGGTCGCTCATGCGGCGGCCTGTCGCTTCAAACAGCTCCAGTGCGCGGATGACGCGCGGCAGGTTGTTGGGGTGGACCTGAGCGGCGTAGTCGGGGTCGATCCTTTGCAGCTCGGCGTAAAGTGCCGCGCCGCCCTCGGTGTCCGCCCGCGCCTGTAATCGGGCGCGGATGGCTGGGTCGGTCTTTTCCGGGGCAAACGCCATGCCGCTCAAAAGACTGGTGATATACAGCCCCGTGCCGCCCACGACGAGGGGCAGTCTGCCGCGGGCCGTGATGTCCCGTATCAGCGGGTCTGCGGCGGCGGTGAAATCCGCCACGCTGTAGGGGGTCTCCGGCGACAGGAAGTCCAAAAGATAATGCGGTATCCCCTGCCGCTCCTCCGCGCTCGGCTTCGCCGTGCCTACGTCGAGATTTTTGTAAATCTGCATCGAGTCGGCGTTGATGATCTCGCCGTCAAAGGCTCTGGCCAACGCGACGGAAAGTGCGGTCTTGCCGCTGGCCGTCGGCCCGCCGACGGCGACGACGCGGGGTTTAGACAAGTCGGCCAAACTGCTTTTCCAGCTCCTTCCGGGTGATTTTCAATACGCAGGGCCGCCCGTGCGGGCAGAACGGCGGGATCGTGCCGTCCATGATGCGCTGGGCCAGCGCGAGCATCTCGGCGGCGTTCGTGCGGTCCCCCGCCTTGATGGCCGCGCGGCAGGCGATGGAATGCAGCACCCACTCGGTCTTTTCACGCAGGGCGTCGCGTCCGCCGTCGGCGAGCTTTGCCGCCAGCTCCACGACCATATCCTCTACATCGTCCACCGGCACGTCCGCGGGCACGGCGCGCACGACAACAGTCGAGCCGCCGAAGTCCTCGGCCTCGATGCCGGCATCGGTCAGAAGGTCAAGGTTCTGCAAAACGGCCTGTTTTTCCGCGGCGGTCAGATTGACCTGCACAGGGACAAGCAGCATCTGGGACGGCACGCTGCCGTAGTCCCTGGCCAGCTGCTCAAACAGAATGCGCTCATGCGCAGCGTGCTTGTCGATAAGGCAAAGCTCACTGCCGCGCTCGGTGATGATATAGGTCTTGAACACCTCGCCGACAAGGCGCAGCGGCTCGCTTGCAGGCGGTGGGGTCAGCGTCGTCTGCTCGGGACGTGTGCTGACCATATCGGGCAGGGCGCTTAAAGCATGCGGGTCATTCCGAACGTAATCCGTCTCGGGGTCTGCTGCGGGGGCCTCGTCGGGCAGCTCCGGCAGGATGTCCAGCACCGTGTCATCGCTGACGGTGTGGGGCATCGGCTGCGGGGCGGGAATCGTTACGGGCTCCGACGCGGGCGTTTCAACCGCCGTCACCGGCGTGACCGGGGTCAGCGGTCTCGGTGCGGGCCCCGCCGTGTAGGCAGGCTTCGGGGACTGTGCCTCCAGCACGCCCGGGACAGGCTGTGTGCCCTGTGCATTCTGAACGCCCTGCGCCGTCGGCAGCGGGCGCGCAGGCACGGGCGCGGTCAGACCGTTCAAAGCGCGGTATTCTGCCGCGGACAGCGTCGTGAAGCCGCCCTTTTTAGGCTGGGGCGCAGCGGGCCGCGCGGCAGGTGCCGGGGCGGCGGGCTGTAGCACGGTCTGCCCGGGCTTTTCTTCGGGCGCGGTGTGGCCCATCTCAAAGCGGCACTCGCCGCTGCCGGGCGTTGCCAGCGCGGCGCGCACGGCGCGGTAGACAGCGTCAAAGACGTCACTCTCTTTTGCAAAGCGAATTTCGGTTTTCGCCGGGTGGACGTTGACATCGACCATGTCGGGCGGCAGCTCCAGCATGAGCACTGCGCCCGGGAACTTGCCCTGCATCATCGTGCCCTTGTAGGCGTTTTCGAGCGCCGCCATCATTGTGCGGTTTTTGACGTAGCGGCCATTAACAAAGAAATGCTGCGCACCGCGGCTGGCGCGGCAGGCACGCGGCGGCGTGACCAGGCCGGTCACATGGTACAGCTCGCTGCCGCCGTCCACGGGCAGCAGGTCGCGGGCAAATTCACGGCCCAGGATCGCGTAGACCGCACTGCGCAGGTCACCGTCGCCGGGGGTCACATACTGCTGCTTGCCGTCGCGCAGATAGCGGAAGCTGATCTCCGGGTGGGACAGCGCCGCATGCAGGACGGTCTCAGCCACAAACGTGCCCTCGCTGGCGTCCTTTTTCAAAAACTTCATGCGGGCGGGCGTGTTGTAAAACAGGTCACTGACCGTGATGGTCGTGCCGACGGGGCGCGCACCGGGCTCCATCCCACGCTCCTCGCCGCCTTCGATGCGGTAGCAGCAGGCGTACTCGTCGGCCTCTGTGCGGGTCAGCACCTCGACGCGGGCAACGCTGGCAATGGAGGCAAGTGCCTCGCCGCGGAAGCCCAAGGTATGGATGTGCCCGAGGTCCTCTGCCGTCGCGATCTTGCTGGTGGCATGGCGGATAAACGCTTTATCGATATATTCCGCTTCTATGCCTGAACCGTTATCTACGATTTGCAGCTGCTGGATGCCGCCGCGCACCGCCGACAGCGTGATCTGCGTCGCGCCTGCGTCAATGGCATTTTCCAGCAGCTCCTTCGCCACGGAGGCGGGCCGTTCGACGACCTCGCCCGCCGCGATCAGCTCTGCGGTATGCTTGTCCAGTACACGAATTTCCGCCATGGTTTTCACCTGCCTTTAGTCTTTGTCCAGTGTATTTTTCAGCTCGTACAGGAAGTTCAGCGCCTCCAGCGGGGTCAGTGTCTCAATGTCTACATTGTGGAGTTTTTCGACGACCTCGCTGGGTACGCTGGGGTTGTTGTAAGCCTCGACGGTGTCAAAATCGAGCTGCATCGTGTTATTGCGTCCCGGTGCGCTGGCCTCCAGCTGGCGCAGCACGGCGTGGGCGCGCTTTGTCACGCTGCCGGGCAGACCCGCGAGCTTCGCGACCTCGATGCCGTAGCTGTCGTCGGCGGGGCCTGCCACAATGCGGCGCAAAAACGTGATGTCCTCGCCACGCTTTTTGACGGCGATATTATAGTTTTTGACGCCGTGAATATCCTGCTCCATGCTCGTCAGCTCGTGGTAGTGCGTGGCGAACAGCGTCTTGCAGCCGATGTTCTCGCAGATAAATTCTACCACACTGCGCGCAATGCTCATGCCGTCAAACGTCGAAGTGCCGCGGCCAATTTCATCCAGAATCACCAAGCTGTCCTTCGTCGCGTTTTTCAGGATCTCCGCAACCTCGGTCATCTCGACCATGAAGGTCGACTGCCCGGCGGCGAGGTCATCCGACGCGCCGACGCGGGTGAAGATGGCATCCACCACGCCGATATGCGCCGCGGCGGCAGGCACAAAGCTGCCGATCTGCGCCATCAGGGCAATCAGCGCATTCTGTCGCATGTACGTAGATTTACCGGCCATGTTCGGGCCGGTGATGAGCAGCATCCGGTTCTCGTCCTCGTCGAGCATCGTATCGTTGGGCACAAACAGACTGCCCTTGAGCATCTGTTCAATGACCGGGTGGCGGCCCTCCTTGATCTCCATAACGCCGCTCTCATCCACGTTTGGCATGACATAGTTGTTTTGCAGCGCCGCCTCGGCAAAGCCTGCCAGCACATCGAGCTGGGCCACAGCCGATGCCGTGCGCTGGATGCGGACGACCTCGGCGGAGATCGACGAAAGCAGGTCGGCAAACAGCTGGTGTTCCAGAACCAGCAGACGCTCGTTTGCGCCGAGGATCTTATTTTCCAGCTCCTTCAGCTCGGGCGTGATGTAGCGCTCACCCGTCGTCAGTGTCTGCTTGCGGGTGAAGGTATCGGGCACCGAGTCGGTGTAGGAGCGGCTGACCTCAATATAGTAGCCGAACACCTTGTTGAAGCCGATCTTCAGCTTGGGGATGCCGGTTTCCTCGCGGTAGCGGGCCTCAAGGTTTGACAGATACCCCTTGCCGCCGTGCATGATGTCGCGCAGCTCATCGACCTCGCTGTTGAAGCCCGCGCGGATAGCGCCGCCGTCCTTCATATTGGCGGGCGGGTCATCCACAAGGGCGGTCTGGATGTTCTGCAAGACATCCTCGAGCAGGTCGATCTGGTCAGCCAGCTGCGTCAGCAGCGGCGCACCGCAGGCCGCAGCCTGGGCCTTGACCTGGGGCAGCATGGCGCAGGTATCCCCCAGTGCCTTGACCTCGCGCGGGGTGGCGGAGCCGTAGAGAATGCGGGTCGTCAGCCGCTCAATGTCAAAGACATGGCCGAGGGCTTCTTTCAAATCGGCGCGGGCAATGCTGGCAGAATAGAGCGCCTGCACCGCACAGAGCCGCGCGTTGATGGCCTCGGCATCCACAAGGGGCTGCTCGATCCAGGAGCGCAGCAGGCGCTTGCCCATCGAGGTTTCGGTCTTGTCGAGCACCCAGAGCAGCGTGCCGCGCTTCTCGCGCCCGCGCATCGTCTCGGTCAGTTCCAGATTTGCGCGGGTCACAGGCGACAGGCGCATATACTGTGCGTCGGCGTAGTTCTGCACGGTCTTGATGCGCTCAACGCCGTGCTTTTGGGTCTCGTGCAGGTAGTTGAGAAGCGCCGCCACAGCATACGGGACAAGCGCGTCCTTCTCATAGCCGAGGGTCGTGCGCCAGTCAGCGCCGAACTGGTCGGCCATGGTCTGCTCCATGACGGCGTCCTTAAAGCAGGCATCCTCGCGCAGCTCGACCAGGGCGTTCGTGTGCTGCTTGATGTAAGTCGTGACATCTTTAAAGTCAAGCATCGGCGGGCAGATCAAAATCTCGCTGGGCATATATCGGCACAGCTCGGTGATGATGGCTCCGCCGATTTTTTCAGCGTTCAGCTCGGTGGCGTAGGCCTCGCCGGTGGAAACGTCCGCAAAGCAGACGCCCGCACGCCAGCGGCCACGGATGCGCTTGCAGTAAATGCTCGCCAGATAGTTGTTTTTATCCTCGGACAGCATGCTGCTTTCAATGACCGTGCCGGGCGTGACAACGCGGATGATGTCGCGCTTGACAAGACCCTTGGCGAGGGCTGGATCCTCCATCTGCTCACAGATGGCAACCTTGTAGCCCTTAGCGACCAGGCGCGCCATGTAAGTCTCGTAGGAGTGGAACGGCACGCCGCACATAGGGGCGCGTTCTTCCTTGCCGCAGTTTTTGCCGGTCAGCGTCAGCTCCAGCTCCCGCGAAGCCGTCAGCGCGTCGTCGTAGAACATTTCATAGAAGTCACCGACGCGGTAGAACAGAATCTCGTTGGGATGCTGTTTTTTGATTTCAAAATACTGCTGCATCATGGGCGATACTGCTTGCTCGGCCATGTTTCACACTCCTGTTTTTGTCTGGTTGATACGTTGCTTTGTAGGGGCGGGCATTGCCCGCCCGCGGGCCGTTTGCCCGGGCTATGGGCGGCAACGGGAAGCGACGGGCGAGCAATGCTCGCCCCTACAGTTTCCTACCGCGCCTCAAGCTTTAGTGGCAGCCGCCGCAGGTGGAGCAGCTGCCGGTGCAGCCGCCGGTGGGGGCCTGCACGGTCATGGGGTCGCCGCCGTTCATAGCGGTGTTGATGATGGCGTCAATGTGGCTGACCATTGCCTCGCACTCGGCCTTGGCGGCGTTGTAGCGGACCATGCCCTCGCTGGCCATGATCTGGCTGTACAGGTCGTTGACGCGCTGGTTCAGCTCGGCCACGCGGGCGGCATCAGTCTCGGCCTTGGCACTCTCATTGTTCAGGTCGAGGCGGGCGAGGTTGAACTCACCGATCATGTTCTGCAGCTCCTCGTCCATATCGTTCTCACGGCGGGCAGCATCCAGCTCCAGGTAGCGGGGGTCAGTCTGCAGGGCAGCGGCGGCTTTCTTGAAAAGATCAATGCAATCCATTGTAAAATTCTCCTTATAAATATAATGTATAGGGCGATACCGCATAATTCTAAGTGCCGATACGGCGAGCGAGGTGCGGCAGCTGCTAAG
>ENA-UOIZ01001699-UOIZ01001699.1-human-gut-metagenome-genome-assembly--contig:-P88-NODE-1699-length-17268-cov-6.771452_pt1 | contig 17268 bp, 13 predicted proteins | sample MGYA00242336_ERZ723883 | MGnify/ENA metagenome assembly ERZ723883 | reverse complement strand
GGGGGGGGGGGGGGGGGGGGGGGAAAAAAAAGAGAAAAAAAAAAAGTAAGAAAAAAAGAAAGAAAAAAACAAACAGACAAAAAAAGAGAGAAAGAAGGAAGAAGAGAGAGTGATAGAGTGAGTGTGAGAGAGAGAGAGAGAAAGAAAAAAACGGGGATGCGATTTCTCGCACCCCCGATATTTATACGGTCAGGAAAACTATTTGTTCTCCTCGGCAGGAGCAGCCTCCTCGGTTGCCTCGGCAGCCTGAGCAGGATCTGCGAACGGCTTAACGTCTATCAACTCCACCGTGAATTCGAGAGCCTCGTTAGGACCGATGGCACGACCTGCACCGCGTGGTCCGTAAGCCAGATCCGACGGAATATAGAGAATGATCTTACCGCCTTTGCCGACGAGTTTCATACCCTCTGTCCAACCCTTGATAACACGGTTGAGCGGGAATTCGATAGTCTCCATAGCGGCTTTCTCCTCTTCGAGTTGAGCGGTGCGCTCCGCCTTCTGCTCGTCGGTCAGATCCTTGTTCTTCTTGATCTCGGCGATCTGCTTCTCCACCTCCTCGGCACGCTGATACGAAGAGTCGAAGACTTCGCCGTCCTTGGTCTTGCCTTCATACTTCACGACCACCACGTCGCGATCGTCGGTAGCGGCAGCGGACATATCGCCCGACTTAACGACCTTGTAGAGAAGTCCGCTTTCGGTCTTCTTCACGCCCGATTTTTTAGCCATCTTCGCGAGCCACTCCTCCGACTCTTTCGCAACCTGCGCAGGGCGAACTACCATGAAATAGTTCTGCAAGTACGACTGTACGTCGCCTTCCGAAATCTCGCTGTAACCTTCGAAGGCATCGGCGAAGCCCTTGTTGAGCCAATAGGTTTGGAGCGGAAGTTTGCTTGCGCGGACATTGTTGCCGATGTCGTTACCGAAGGCATACGAAACCTCGTCGCACTCAGCAGGACTCTCGAACATAATCGAGTTGTCCACCACTACGGTCGAGTCTTCCTCGGCAGCCTTCTTCTGCTCGTCGAGTTGCATCTTGCGCTCGTTGCGTTTGTTCATGAAGTACTCGCGGAGGATCTCCACAGCCTCTTCCTGAGTCTGCTTCGACTTGTCGAGCGCACCGTCTTCGATACCCTTCTTCACGAGGTCGATATTGAACGGGATGTCGTTCATCTCGCCGCTCACGCCGAAGCCGATATTCGCGCCGAGGCAGTACGACAGCGAGTCCATCTTCGATTCGTTACCCTTGGTGATGGTCGTTGCCCCCTTGTTCGAACAAGAGGTTACCGCTGCGGCGCATGCGAGCGTCAGTGCGGCAAAAAAGCTTTTTCTCATCGTTTTCAATTTTTTATTATGTTGATTTTATCGTTATCGCATATTTTCCGCAAAGTTAAGTAAAAATATCGGTCGCTCGACATTTTTCGCAAAATATATCGCTCGTCGCGTCGAGTGGTCAAGCGGCGCACGATTTAAAGACTTTAAGGTCTTTAAAGTCCTTAAAGTCGATAGGAGGATACTCTTCCTCCCGACTCACCCTCGCGCGGCATATCTCCAAACGCCACCGTTACCGGCGGTTGTTACGGTTGTAATAGTCGATGTCGAGAATCTCGACCTCATAGTTGAGCAACTGGTTCGGAGCGATGCCCAACTCCTCGTTTCCGGCAGTGTCGTATGCCGTTTTCGACGGCAGCCACGCATCGAACTTTCCGCCGTCGCCGGCAACCTTCACCACTTCCTGCAAACCGTTTATCAGGTCGCGATAGGCAGCCCTCAACGTATCGCGTTCACGAATCGTCCGCCCCGCATCGTCGCGAATCGTATATGCTATACGCACCGTATCGCGAGCCGACATGGTCTGTATGCTCTGGTCGCCGAGCGTCGTGATCTTATACGTAACGCCGTTGCGCGCACGAACATACGAGCGGTCGCTCTTGCTGAGATCGACAAGGAACCGTTCCTGATAAGCCTGCGATTTCTCGTGAACGAAATAGGTCTTCTGCGCCAGATAGTAGTCGCGAGCCTCGTCGAGCGTCATCTTCTGCGTACCGTCGAACACATCGCGTATCGCCCGACACACGGCATCGACATTGAGCGTCGAATCCATCGCCAACAGATTGTGTCCCACATTGAGTCCGACCACATACGACAGCGAATCGGCGTCGCTCGTAATTTTGCCGCCGCCCCTGCCGCAACCTGCGAACATCGAGCCGAACATCATGATTACGGCTATATAAATCGATATCTTTTTCATAATTGCACTTTTTTCGGGCATAGCCCGCCGCGATTTCGCTACAAATGTAGAAAAAATAATCGCAATTCGCTCGCAACGTCGGCAATCGATAATTATATTTGTGCGATTTTTAAGTCGTTTCACACAAATACGATAACAATCGGATATGAAAATCGTAGCAGACAAAGCCATTCCCTTTCTCGACGGGGTGTTCGACCGCTTCGCCGACATCGTGCGCATCGAAGGCTCGCAAATATCGTCCGACGACGTCCGCGACGCCGACGCACTGATCATCCGCACACGCACCAAATGCGACGCCGAACTGCTCGACGGTTCGGCAGTGAAGTTCATCGCGACGGCAACCATAGGATTCGACCATATCGACCTCGACTACTGCCGTTCGCACGGAATCGGAACGGCAACTGCTGCCGGATGCAATGCGAGAGGAGTACTTCAATGGGTTGCCGCGACGCTCGTCGCACTCTCCGAACGATTCGGATTCGCACCGCACGAACGCACTTTGGGCATAGTCGGCGTAGGCAACGTCGGACGGCTCGTCAAAGAGTATGCCGAATCGTGGGGATTCCGCGTCGTCTGCTGCGACCCGCCGAGAGAGAGTCGCGAACACCTCGGATTCCTGCCGCTGGGAGAGGTTCTGCGCCGAGCCGACATACTTACACTGCATATTCCGCTCGACGTTTCCACACGACATATCATAAACGCCCGTTCGCTTGCCGAGATGCGCGAAGGCTCGATAATCGTCAATGCCTCCCGCGGCGAGGTAATCGATACACAGGCTCTGCTCGACAGCGGATTCGACTGTGCGATAGATGTTTGGGAACACGAACCCGACATAGACCTCCGATTGCTCGAAAAGGCGATAATCGCCACTCCGCACATCGCCGGTTATTCATTGCAGGGAAAGGCGAATGCGACGGCAATGGCGGTCGAGGCGACAGCACGCCGCTTCGGGCTTCCGTTGGAGGGTTGGTATCCGGCAGGAGTGGAGCGCACAGCACCGCATCCGATCTCATGGCACGAGTTGTGCGACTCGATACGCAGCCGCTACGACATAGCGGACGACACGGAATCGCTCCGACGCAACGTCGCCGGTTTCGAGGCGTTGCGCAACGGTTACCGCTATCGGGAGGAATACTTTTAGGAGAGTGGCGACCGCTTTAACGACCTTGAAGCAGTCAAGGTCTTTAAGGAGAGAATAAGCGGACTATTTTTTTGATTTCGCCCGCTTATTCGTATATTTGCAGTGTACAGGATATTGTATTCGCATACATAGTCGCTTATGTTCAAACTGTTACGCAAATTATCGCCGATTATCGGAGCAGAACGCACCCACGATCTCACGATCCTGATACTGCGTATCATAGGTCGCATTCCGTGCGGAAAATGGATTATGCGCAAGATGTATTCGGTCGATCATCCGTCGCTCGAACGCGAGGTATTCGGATTGCGGTTCCGCAATCCGGTAGGAATGGCTGCGGGATTCGACCGCAACGGCGAAATATTCCGCGAACTCGATGCGCTCGGTTTCGGATTCGTCGAAATCGGGACTGTTACACCCCGGCCGCAGCAGGGCAATCCCAAACCGCGGGTCTTCGATCTGCCTGCCGACCGTGCGATACTCAACCGCATAGGTTTGGCGAGCAAAGGTCTCGACCGCGTGATCTCCAATCTGCGTCATCCGCGCAAAAACATAATCATCGGCTGCAATATCGGAAAAAACACCGTAACGCCGCCCGACAATGCACCGCATGACTATCTGCGCGTGTTCCGCAATCTCTACCAGTACGTAGACTATTTCACGGTAAACGTAAGTTACAACACCACTTTCAAACAATACGTGCCGCGTACGCGCGAGAGCGTCTGCAATATTCTCGAACCGCTGTTCGATTTCCGGCGCGGGCAGAACCAATACCGACCGATTCTGCTGAAAATATCGCCCGACCTGTCGAACGAGGATATCGATACGATGACAGACATAATGATGGATACTCCTCTCGACGGTATCGTCGCTACGAATGCGATGGTGAAACCTGCCGGAATGAAGACCGACGGCGACGAACTGAAAAAGACCGGATACGGAGCCATCAGCGGCGACCCGCTCACCAAGCGGGCGATAGAGGTCGTTTCGCGCATCTACGAACGCAGTCGCGGAACATATCCGATAATCGGAGTCGGAGGTCTTATGTCGCCGACCGACGTCAAAGCGATGCTCAATGCCGGTGCCACGCTCGTACAGACATACACCGGATATGTCTACAACGGTCCGCACTTCGTAGGCGACATCTGCCGTGCGCTCATCGAAGACGAGAACAACAAGCAGTCGGCACCCGAATCCGACACGACGATATGAAATCGACAATCATAACCATAGGCGACGAGATCCTCATAGGTCAGATACTCGACACCAATTCGCAGTACATTTCGCAGAAACTCAATGAGGCGGGAATTTCCGTCGGCGAGCGCACGTCGATAGGCGACGATGCGGAGCAGATCGAACAGACGCTCGCGCGCGCGCTGAACAACAGCGACGTAATCATCATCACCGGAGGTTTGGGACCGACAAAAGACGACATCACCAAACATACGCTCGCACGGTATTTCGGTTCGCGGCTCGTGTTCGACGAATGCAATGCCGAGCATATCAGAAGCCTGCTCGCACGGCGCAACATCGAATTCAACGACCTCAACCGCGGTCAGGCAATGGTTCCGGATTGTTGCACGGTACTTTTCAACGCCCACGGGACAGCCCCGGGAATGTGGTTCGAACGCGACGGCAAGGTCGTCGTTTCGCTCCCCGGCGTTCCGTTCGAGATGAAACACCTTATCGAGGACGAGGTTATGCCGCGTTTGCGCGAACGGTTCACGCTCCGTTCGATAGTTCACCGCACAATGATTACGTCGGGCATTGCCGAATCGGTTTTGGCAGAGCGCATAGCCGAGTGGGAAGACGCACTGCCGCAAGGACTGAAACTCGCCTATCTGCCGGCACCGAACATCGTCCGGCTGCGTCTGTCGGCATACGAGGCGGACGGAGCGGAGATACGGGCTACGATCGACTGCGAATTCGCCAAACTCTACACCATAATTCCGGAAAATATCGTAGGATTCGAACAGGCATCAGTGCAGAAACTCGTCCACAACCTGCTTATCGAAAAGGGAATGACGCTCGCCATCGCAGAGAGTTGTACCGGAGGAGCCATCGCTTCGATGTTCACCGCAATGTCGGGAGCATCGAAATATCTGCTCTGCGGAGTAGTATCGTACTCCAACGATTCGAAAGCAGAAGTACTGGGAGTGGAGCCGGAAATCATAAAACATTACGGAGCAGTATCGGAGCAGGTCGCACTCCAAATGGCAGACGGCGCACGCCGCATAGCCCACGCCGACTGCGCGATAGCGACAACCGGCATAGCGGGTCCGACGGGAGGTACCGAGGAAAAACCGGTCGGCACGGTCTGGATCGGAATAGCGACACCCGACGGAACTTTCGCCGTATTGCGCGACTGCGGAACGGATCGTTCACAAATTATTTCGCGGGCTTCGGCTTACGCAGTGGCTCTGCTGCACGAGCAGTTGAGAAAATAAAACACCGTCAAGGTCTTTAATCAAGCATTTTTCCATATCTTCGGCGAAGAATGGCGTTTCACCCGCAAAAATATCCTTTTCGCGGAATATTATATATTGTATACCGAATTTATTGTTATTTTCGCTCTCGATTTGCGAAACCGCAGATCGTTTGTCGAAAAATACAAAAACACCATACACCTATGACCAACAAAACCATCTTAGGTCTTGCCGCATGCGTTTTCGCATCCATGCTGATGTGCGGATGCGAGGAGCAGCAGACGACCAAACGAACCCGCGAATACGACGCGATGATTCTCCAACCGACATCGCGTAAACTCAGTTCGATATATTCGGCATCGATTCGCGGAAAACAGGACATCGACATCCGTCCGAAAGTTTCAGGCTACATCACCGACATCTACGTCAAGGAGGGATCTGTCGTAAGTCGCGGACAAACACTGTTCGTAATCGACCAGGTGCCGTACCAAGCCGCCCTCCAAACCGCCACCGCCAATGTAGATGTAGCGCAGGCGGCCGTAGATGCCGCCGAACTGACAGCCAACAGCAAGGAGGAACTTTTCAAACAGGACATCATCTCCGAGTTCGAACTCAACATGGCGCGAATGACACTCGCGAGCGAACGGGCGCAACTCGCACAGGCGAAAGCGAAAGAGGTCGATGCCAAGAACAATCTGTCGTACACGCTCGTAAAAAGTCCGTCCGACGGAGTGGTCGGCACACTGCCGTTCCGCGTCGGCACACTCGTAAGTCCGTCCGACTCAACGCCTATGACCAGCGTATCGGACAACTCCGAAATGTACGTCTATTTCTCGATGACCGAAGCGCAGGTACTCTCGCTGACGCGACGTCACGGTTCGCTCGAAAATGCACTGCGTTCGATGCCGTCTATCGAACTCCAACTCAGCGACGGCACGATCTATCCCGAAAAGGGTCGCATAGAGGCGATCAGCGGTATAATCGACCCTACGACAGGTTCGGTTACCGTGCGTGCCAAATTCCCGAACCACAAACGCCTGCTGCTGTCGGGTGGTTCCGGCAACGTCATTCTGCCGCACGAGCAGGAGGGCTGCATCGTAATCCCGCAGTCGGCGACATACGAAATTCAGGATAAGGTCTACGTATTCAAGGTCGAAAACGGCATCGCCAAATCGAAAATCGTTGGCGTATTCCACATCAGCAACGACAAGGAATACGTCGTGGAATCAGGACTCATCGCCGGCGATACGATCGTGGTAGAGGGAGTGGGTCTGTTGCGCGACGACACGCCTGTCAAAATCAAGAAATTCATTACCGACACCAAGAAATAGGAGGCATCAGGAATGAACACCAGAAAATTCATCGAACGTCCCGTCCTGTCATCGGTAATATCGATCATCATCGTTCTCGGCGGACTGCTTGGATTGGCAGTGTTGCCGATCGAGCGTTATCCCAACATTGCACCGCCGACGATCAACGTGATGGCGACGTATACTGGCGCGAGTGCCGAAACCGTACAGAAGAGTGTAATCGTACCGCTCGAAGAGGCGATAAACGGTGTCGAGAACATGACCTACATGTCCTCCTCGGCGACCAACAACGGAAGCGCGACCATCAACGTATATTTCAAGCAGGGAACCGACCCCGACATGGCGGCTGTAAACGTTCAGAACTGCGTTTCGCGTGCCACGCGATCATTACCGTCGGAGGTCATCGAAACCGGCGTAACCGTCAAGAAGCGTCAGACCAACATTCTCGAACAGATAGCGGTTTACAGTCCCAACGGCACCTACGACCGAACGTTTATCGTAAACTACATCAAGATCAACCTCGTCCCCGAGATTTCGCGTATTCAGGGCGTCGGCGACATCGAGGTTCGCGGAGCGGATTACAGTATGCGCATCTGGCTCAAACCCGATGTGATGGCTCAGTACAAACTGATCCCATCCGACATCACGACCGCTCTCGGCGAACAGAATATCGAGGCGGCGACCGGCTCTTTCGGCGAGAACTCCGATCGCACATTCCAGTATGCGATGCGCTACAAAGGTCGTCTGGAAAAACCCGAAGAGTTCGAGAACATCGTCATCCGTGCTTTACCCAACGGTGAAGTACTGAGATTGAGAGATATAGCCGAAATCGAACTCGGCACACAGTCGTATCTCTACATGGGTGAGGTGAACCAAAGTCCGGGTACGTCGTTCAACGTATACCAGACTCCGGGATCCAACGCTACGGAAGTTATCAACCGCATAGATGCTTACCTCGAAAAAGTTAAGGAGGACTTTCCGACCGACCTCGAACTGGTCGTTCTGTCGAGTGCCAACGACTTCCTCTACGCATCGATACATAACGTGATTCGCACCCTGTTGGAGGCGATAATCCTCGTAACGCTCGTCGTATTCGTATTTCTGCAATCGTTCCGTTCGACACTCATTCCGCTGATCTGTACGATAGTATCCATCATAGGTACGTTCATGTTCCTGTATGTGTTCGGTTTCAGTATCAACCTGCTGACGCTGTTCGCACTGGTACTCTCAATCGGAGTCGTCGTGGACGACGCCATAATAGTCGTCGAAGCGGTACATGCAAAATTCGACGCCGGCTACCGTTCGTCGCATAAGGCGGCGATAGACGCAATGGAGGGTATCACCTCGGCGGTTATCACGAGTTCGCTCGTCTTCATGGCGGTATTCATTCCGGTTTCGCTCATCGGCGGCACATCGGGAGCATTCTACACGCAGTTCGGACTTACCATGGCTGTATCTGTCGGCATATCGGCGATCAACGCTTTGACACTCAGTCCGGCACTCTGTTCTATGCTGCTCAAGCCGAAAGACGCCGAGGGCAATACGATAAACAGCACTCTGAAATCGCGGTTCACTACGGCTTTCGAAACTGCATTCGTCGCCGTCCGCAACCGTTATCTGCGCGGAGTAACGTTCTTCCTGCGCCATCGCTGGGTATCCTCAATACTTATCATCGCAGCCGTCGCACTGCTCGGCTATTTCATGCAGACGACCAAAACCGGTCTTATCCCGCAGGAGGACATGGGTGTGGTACGTATCGACGTAACGACACCTCCCGGCAGTTCGCTCGCCTACACCAAAGGCGTCATGGACAGAATAGACCGCGACATAGTGCAGAACATCGACGAACGCCATGCCTACATAAACATGACCGGATTCGGAATGACCACCGGCGCGGGATCGTCGCACGGTTCGTTCACGATACGTCTGAAACACTGGGACGAACGCAAAGGAGACGAACACAGCGTTGCCGACATCATGAACCGAATCAAGGACTACACCACCAACGTCAATGAAGCGACCATATTCACCTCCGCTCCGGCGATGATTCCGGGTTACGGTTCGACCAACGGCTTCGAATTATACCTCCAAGACCGCAAAGGCGGCAGCATCGAAGACCTCGCGACGATTTGCAACGATTTCCTCGCGCAGTTGAAAGACCGTCCCGAAATAGGTTCGGCACACACGTCGTTCAACCCGAGTTTCCCGCAATACCAGATAGACGTCGATGCAATCAAGTGCAAACGCGCCGGCATATCGCCGAAAGAGGTGCTGGACGTACTGAACGGTTATTACGGAGGTATGCTCTCGACCAAGTTCAACCGCTTCACCAAACTTTATCAGGTGATGGTGCAGGCTGATCCGAAATACCGAGTCGATCGTCAGACACTCAACAACATTTTCGTGCGCATCGGCAACGACATGGCACCGGTAAGCCAGTTCGTAACGCTGACCAAGATCTATGCGCCCGAGAATCTCGCCCGTTTTAACATGTTCCCGTGCATCGGCATCAACGGACGAGCCGCCGACGGCTATTCGTCGGGCGATGCGATCCGTGCGGTAGGCGAAGTCGCCGCCGAAACGCTGCCGATCGGATACGGCTACGATTTCGCGGGTATAGCACGCGAAGAGGCGACGAGCGGCAACAACACGATTTACATCTTCATCGTCTGCATAGTCCTGATATACCTCATCCTTTGCGCACTGTACGAAAGTTTCGTAATTCCATTCGCCGTAATTCTCTCGGTTCCGTTCGGACTGTTCGGCAGTTTCCTCTTCGCAAAGATAATGGGACTCGAAAACAACATTTACCTGCAAACGGGACTTATCATGCTCATCGGACTGCTCTCCAAGACGGCGATTCTGATTACCGAATATGCCGCCGAACGCCGCCGAAGCGGACTTACGATCCCGCAGGCGGCATTCTATGCCACCAAGGAGCGATTCCGGCCGATATTGATGACCGTGCTTACGATGGTATTCGGTATGATTCCGCTGATGTTCTCTTCGGGTGTCGGCGCGAACGGCAACAACACGCTCGGAGCGGGCGTAGTAGGAGGAATGCTTATCGGAACGATCGCTCTGCTGTTCGTCGTACCTGCACTGTTCATTATTTTCCAAGCCGTGCAGGAACGTATCGTACCACTTAAAACAAAAGAGGAGAAGGAGGAGTAATGAAACGATTCATAACAACCATTATCATATTCGCTTCGGCGATGATGGCGACCGGATGTTCGGTATACCGCAACTATTCGCGTCCCGAAAACATCAGTACCGACAATCTGTTCGGCGAAGGAATCGAAACCGCCGACGGAACCACGCTCGCCGACATCGACTGGCGTGATTTCTTCACCGACGAGCATCTGCAACGACTTATCGAGCAGGGTCTCGCCAACAACTGCGACATGAAGATCGCGGCGCAGCGTATCATCGAATCGGAGGCGGCTCTGCGCACGGCACGGCTCTCCTACTATCCGTCGTTCGCGTTCGCACCGAGCGTCGCGACCAACAACTATGTGAACCACTCGGCAAACCAGAACTATCAGTTGCCTATCACGGCGAGTTGGGAAGTGGACATCGCCGGACGGCTCTGGAACGGCAAACGCCGTGCGCAGGCGGCATACGAGCAGAGCAAAATCTATCGCAAGAGCGTACAGACGCAGGTCGTAGCGTCGATAGCCAACTGCTACTATACACTGCTCATGCTCGATGCGCAGTTGGATGTATCGCGTATGACCGCCAAGACGTGGAAGGAGAATGTCCGCACTATAAAAGCGATGAAGCAGGGCGGTATGACCAACGAAGCGGCGGTATCGCAGACCGAAGCGAATAGTTGGGCGATCGATGCATCGCTGTTCGACCTCGAATACCGTATCGTACAAGTCGAGAACACTCTCGCACTGCTGCTCGGCACGACGCCACAGCATTTCGAACGCGGAGTATTGAAAGAACAGAAAATGTGCGAACAACTGCTCGTCGGCATTCCGGTACAGTTGCTCTCCAAACGCCCCGATGTCCAGAGTGCAGAATACACGCTCCAACAGATGTTTTACAGCGTCAATCTCGCTCATGCGGCATTTTATCCGTCGCTGACGCTGAGCGGTTCGGGCGGCTGGATAAACCAGTTCGGCGCATCGATCGCATCGCCGGGCAGCCTGCTGTTCTCGTTCGTCGGCAAATTGCTGACCACGATTTTCGATGCCGGACGCAATCGTGCCAATCTGAAAATCGCCGAAGCGCAGATGGAGCAGGCGGCGATCACGTTCCAGCAAACGTTGTTGCAGGCTGGCAGCGAGGTAAACAATGCTCTCGCACAGTGTCAGACAGCACGCAACAAAACCGATATTCGCAAATATCAGATCGAAGCATTGCAGAACGCAGTAAACAGCACTCAACAATTGATGCGCCACTCGGATGTATCCTATCTGGAAGTGCTTACGGCACAGCAGACGCTGCTTTCGGCACGTCTGTCGCAGATAGCCGACCGTTTCGAAGGCATTCAAGGTATGATCAATCTGTATCAGGCATTGGGTGGCGGAGCGGACGAACCCGAAGAACCGGCGGAAGAGCCGGAAAAGGCGCAGAAGAAGCGGAATAAAGGTCTTTAACGACCTTAAAGACTTTAAGAAAACACCGGTACCTCGAGATGCAGTACCGGTGTTTTGTTTAGCATAATCGCCCCCTATTTCAGCGGCAGAATCACGCGGAAGCCAGTCATGTTGCTGCTGTATGTCAAATAGACATAATCGCGCATGAACGTTACTCCGTACAACGCACCGCCGAACCAGAACCCGCCGCGAACCGCACGCAGTTGCTCGCCGTCATAGGTAGTTGCCGCATTTATATCCATACAGCGCGGATCAAGCGAACCTCCGTAAGGGAACTTGTCGTAAACGAAGTAATCGGCGCATATTTCACCTACATTTCCGCTCATGTCGTACAGACCGAGAAAGTTCGGACGCAACTTGCCGACAGGATGCGTTCCGCCAGTAAGACTGCCCGAACCGCTAACGGCATCAGGGTCGCCTGCGTTGCCCATATATGCACCCAGACAGCAACTGCCTTCGCTGTCGCAGTTTCCGCAGTACCACATCACCTTGTCGGGATCGTTGCCGCCCGCGAGCAGCAGTTCATTCCACTCCTCGTTCCATTCGCTGCCGGTAGCCGCATACTCCCACTGAGCCTCCGACGGCAGATAGCAGCCTACCGTATAATTCGACTCCGAATATCCGCACATTTTTTCAGCGACCCACGCACTGTAAGCGTTCGCACCGTTGTACGTAACGCATATAACCGGATAGTCGGCATAACTGCCGGTCTTTTTGGTCTTGTCCGCCTGCAAAATCGGACCGCTTTTAGGCACGTATTTTCCGCCCACGACCTCTATCTGCGTTACCTCGGAATCAATCCATGCGTTGAGTTGAATATCCATTGGCTGACGCGAATTGAGGAAATCGCAGTATTGCTGATTGGTAACTTCGGTCTGCGACATCCAGAACGAATTGACCTTATAGTCCTTGTCGAGCAGTTGGTATTCGTCCAGCCCAGCCACGTACATTCCGCAGATATTGAGCGAACCGCCTGGAACATAGACCATCGGGATGTAAGTGTTATAGGCGGCAAGACTCTTTATTTCGGCGGTATAAGAGGTCGAAGCGGCGAAATTCAGACCGTTCGGCTTCGTCATCGTATAGGTTACCGGAGTACCGTCGCTCTTTTCAGCCGACACGTAGAATGTAACGGCAGCAGACGACAGATTCGTCGGCATCATCATCATGTGGGCAGTAACGGTCTGTCCCGCCTTCACTTCGGCGTTCTCGAAGCCCATAGAGAGTGTACGCGATGCCGTACCCCACGGTTTCGCCTGCGGGGAATCGGCAGTCAGATCGACGCTGCCCTTGTCGTACAGAATATTCTGTTTGGTCGAGAGCGTAAGGAACCTTACCGTCGCATCCTCCGGCAGCGAGAATTCGAAACTCATCTTCACAGCCAAATACTCGAACTGCAAATTCGCCCGACCATCAGCAACCGTTGCCGGAGCGGCTGCCATATAGGCGAATTTTCCGAGATGCTCCTCGGCATGGGCGCCGAAACCGTTCTGCGTCTGCCCGTTGAATGAGATTTTCACTTTCGACGGAGCAGTCTTGACCGTATCGACGACGTAAGGTGCAATTACATACACCTTGTCGCCCTCCTCGACACCGACATTGCCCTCGAAGCCAGCCGACACGGTTCCGGCACCGGTCGTAAGTTTGAAGCACTCCGCCTCGGTCGATGCGTCGGCAAAGACACCTATCTTGTCGCCCGACTCCCACACGGCATTATCGCCGCTGACAGCCACACGAGTACCACTCTCGGTACGGCTCGTCGGATGATCGGCGAACAGAACCAGCCGTCCGCTCTCGGGTACGATCTCCAAATCTTCGAAATCCTTGCTGCACGACGCAGAAGCCAACGACGCGACAGCCAACATATAAATATATATCTTCTTCATAATCTCTGTTCTTTAACGTTAATTACCATCTGCCTCCGGTTATCCACGAACCGAGTTTGCCGCCCGACGTTATGTCCACACCAGGTTTCGGAGCCGGAAGATCGGGATCGACCGGTTTGTCGGGATTGTCCGGATTATCGGGATTGTCGCCGCCGCCGAGATTGGTAAATGTTATCGCACCGGTGTATGTTCCGCCTATCGAATTAGGCGACAATATATTGTCGTCATTGAACCCGTATTTAAGCGTATATGTCGAACCGTCACGGGTAATAACGAGTTGCCCGAGCGTAAACGGAGCGAACGCACCGTACTGATACTGCGAGCCGTCGTAGACGAACTGGCGATACCAACTGCCGACGAACTCCACCTCGCCGGCACTGTTCTGCTGCAACGAACCGGCGACGACGGTATTTTTCTTTATTCCGGAGTCGCCCTCCGCGAGCGTATATACCCCCTCGATTGATCCATCCTGCTGGGTTGCGGCATCGACATTGAGCATGAACATCACATTATCGACCGGCGAAGACGACGTGTCGCCGAAGAGCGACAACGACAACGCATAGACATCGGCAGGTCCGTTCTGATACTTGTAGAACGTTCCCTGAGCAGAAGCAAGCACCGGTGAGACATCGCCGGTAAGTGTCGAAAAATAGGTTTGCGAGTCATCGTAAATCTTCATCTCTCCGCTGTACACGGCGTGGAGATCGTCGGCATCGGCGAAAGTGAGCGTCAGATCGATATTGCAGGTCGTTCCGGTCTGCGTAATCGACACCGATCCGCCCGTCGCATAACTCCATTTCGATTGTGAGCCGTTGGCGTTATACTCGACTACGCGCGAAATTTCGTCGGCATTGAACGTATATGCCGCAGTCGGAACAATCGACGTACTCGGAGAGTATGTACCCGTAAGGTTTACCTTGCTGAGCGTCGTCGCCGGAATATTGAGGTCGATAATGATTATGGAACCCGGATAGGCGATACCGTTGTTGGTTACCGCCATGTCGGTGAGGTTCAGATATACGTTGTCCAGTTTGCCGCCTGTACCCCAATAGTCGCCGGCGTAGTATGCCTCGGCATATTGAAGAATCATGGTGTCATCCGGCACGACATCCGATTCAGCCTGCACGACTGCGACAGTAAAAGGCTCGAAGCCTTCGCCCGCGATAGTCAGTACAGCATTACGGTCGAATACGGATTCGTTCGGAGCAGCCGTGACAACAACTATCGTATTGCCCACACCGGATTCCGGTTCTACCGTAATCCAGTCGGCATTAGTCGAAGCATGCCACGACACCTCGTCGCCGACGATCATTATGTTTTCGCTGCCGCCGCCGGCGTCGAACGAAATTTCGGAAACATTGGCTTTCAGCGACATTTTCGACGGTCCCTCCGGTTCGACCTTCGACGGTTCGTCGCATGCGCTTGCTGCAAACGCAGCCAAGATAATCGCAAACGAAAAAATCTTATTGGCTTTCATCATTATTTCATTTTGTTTCAATCACTAAATTATTACAGATTCAGATCGGTTTCTCTCGTCGAGTTTCCGTATCCGTTGTCGCCGATGAGAGAACCGTGGTTGTCGTAGGCATCGACAGCCATCGCCGCAAAAGCGAACATCGACGGAGAGTACAGACTCAGTTTCTGCGTATATGTAACCGACCCGTCGGCTTTCACCGAGAAAGAGTCGCTGTTGTCGTCGGAATCGAACAGGAACAGTTCCCCCTTGGACAGAATCTCACTCTCCGAGATGTCTACTCCGTTGGCCTTCGGCAAGATGCAGGCATAGAATCCGATAGCGGCATCGTTGCCTTTCTTCACGGTTATCGTCGCAGTATTGTAACTGCCGCTCGCTACACGCGAAAGATGCGTGATCTTGACCACCGGCTTCGGCATGTCTGCCAATGCGACACGCTGCGCCTTTTCATTGGAGAGATTGAGCGAGAATTCGCAAACCTGAGCCTTACCGAATGTCTTGGCAGAGGCGAACGGGAATACATAGATCGCCTTGTCGGTACGGACGGTAACTTTGCCGTCGAACGTACCCGGAACTATCGAAAGATAAATCGGCGCGCTCGCCGCCTTGGAAGCAACGCCCGCAAGCGCGAACTTCTCGGTCAGAGCAACGGCAGCACTTTTGGAATCGCCGACGAGATCGCAATCCGGATCGGATTCGTCGGTGAAATGTCCCTCGCCCACCTTGGCGATATTCGTTTCACCGGCAACGAATGCGTCCGATGACGAGGCGAACGTTATCGACTCCACATTTTCGTCGGCATACGCACCTGCCGAATCATAGATGTAAAATGCGATTACAGACGAAAGGACATGCATCTTCGCGCCGTAAGTTACATTCAGTCCGTCCACCTCGGCATCATCGGCAGAAATGAAGTCGCTGACCATCGGCACCGATTCCGAACCGAACTTGTTTTCACCGACTGACGTCTGCTTCTGCGACGTCGGAATAGTTACCGTTACGCCATAGCGCGTCGCTCCCGCTACGGCTGGATAGTACAAACGCTTAGGCACCACCTCCTTATAATTGGTCGATGAATCGGCGAACTTGAACACTGCCGATGCGAAATTATCGGAGAACTCGGCAGAAGCGCTCGTCGCAAACGTATTATAGGTATATTCCGATGTCGGAGCGATCAACCATATACCCATCTTTTTGGCATCGGCGGTATCCCACTTTATAAGGTCTACTGCGTCGAGTACAGTATTCGTTTCCCCGCCGGCACCTGAGACATTCACGGAGAGTTCCGCTGTCGCAGACGATTCTATCGCCGACGAAGCATCCGACTTATCACATGCGACGGCGCATAAAGCCATCGAAAAAACAAGCAAAGAGTATAATTTTTTCATAAATATTCACTTTTAGAATTAAACATCATGCGAACTCCTCATCATTGTCGCCCTTGACGAGATCGAAATCACCGGATGCAGCGAATCCTGCCTCCAACCGGATCCGCACATGGTGCAAATCCGGTTCGAAATAACCTTTTTTACTCATAACCCAAATTTTAGATATTAGAATGACGGAAACAAAAAACTCGTATCACGTACTGAAATTACTGCTCACATACCGAATATCGGCATCTAACTCACGCTACAAAGGTAGTAACAATTTCTAACCGACGCAATATTTATTGCGAATAAATTTGCATGTTTTCACAATAATACGGCATAATATTCCGTTTTAATTAAATATCGAAAGTAAATCTGCCGCATCAGATTACGAATCGTAACCGCGAGATCGGGTTTTCAAACAACTATTCACGGTCAAATCCGGTCAAAAAACAAATCGCGTATTGTGCATTGCGAATTTATTAGTATATTTGCATCCCCTGTTGGGTATAAATTAAAAATTATTAACAAATGAAAGTCTGCGAAATTACAGGAAAAGTGGCTATCGTGGGAAACAACGTTTCGCACTCCAACCACAAGACCAAGCGCAAATTCAGTCCGAATTTGAAGACCAAGCGTTTCTGGTCGGAAGAAGAGGGTCGTTGGATCACCTTGAAGGTTTCCACTTCCGGAATCAAAACTATCAACAAGAAGGGTCTTGCCGCCGCACTCAAAGATGCTGCTGCTCCCAAGAAAATTTACTAAAATCTTTTAAGTAGAAAATGGCAAAGAAAGGCAATCGTGTTCAG